>Ga0075425_100002121_pt1 | contig 19686 bp, 22 predicted proteins | sample SoiMethybrSBSTD4_FD_75300 | JGI IMG/M metagenome (GOLD analysis project Ga0075425, IMG submission 75300) | Bulk soil microbial communities from a Populus tree surrounding site in Tennessee, USA - Soil MetaG P. TD hybrid SBSTD4 | ecosystem: Environmental > Terrestrial > Soil > Tree plantation... | reverse complement strand
CTACCGGGCGACGTACGCACAGCTTTGGGAGCAGGTCGACCAGGCCGCACGTGCGTTCCTCGCCGCGGGCGTCGAGAAGGGGGACCGCGTGGGCATCTGGGCGCCGAACCGCTACGAGTGGGTGGTGACGCAATTCGCGACGGCGCGCGTCGGCGCGATCCTCGTCACGATCAACCCTGCGTACCAGTCCGCGGAGCTCGAGTACGCGCTCGTCAAGGCCGGCGTGAGCGTGCTCGCACTGGCGCGAGGATCGCGTAGGGCCGACTACACGCGCACCCTGGGTGCGGTCCGCGACCGCTGCCCGGAGCTGCGCCGGACGATCGTCTTCGAGGACGACTGGCGCGGATTCCTCGCCGGGGCCGATCAGGTCGGCAGCTGCGAGCTCGAAGAGCGCGAGTCGACCGTGCAGTTCGACGATCCGATCAACATCCAGTTCACGTCAGGCACGACCGGCGACCCGAAGGGCGCAACGCTTTCGCATCACAACATCCTCAACAACGCGTACTTCACGGCGAGGACGCTGAGCTACAGCGAGCGAGACCGCGTGTGCGTGCCCGTGCCCTTCTACCACTGCTTCGGGATGGTGATCGGCAACCTCGCCGCCGCGACTCACGGGGCGTGCGTCGTCGTCCCCAGCGAGTCGTTCGACGCGGGCGCCGTGCTCGCCGCCGTCGAGATCGAACGGTGTACGTCGCTCTACGGCGTGCCGACGATGGTCATCGCCGAGCTCGAGGAGCTCGACGTCCGGGACGTCGACCTCTCGAGCCTCCGCACCGGGGTCGTGGGCGGTGCGCCGTGCCCGATCGAGCTCATGACGAAGGTGCAGTCGCGCATGCACATGCCGGAGGTCACGTTCGCGTGCGGCATGACGGAGACGTCACCGGTCTCGACGCAAACCGCTCTCCACGAGCCGGTCGAGAAGCGACTGGGCACGGTGGGTCGCGCGCACCCTCACCTCGAGATCAAGATCGTCGATCCTCCGACCGGCGAGGTCGTTCCGCGCGGCACCGCGGGCGAGCAGTGCACCCGCGGCTACAGCGTCATGCTCGGCTACTGGGACGACGAAGAGGCGACGCGGGCGGCGATCGACGGGGCCGGATGGCTGCACACGGGCGACCTCGCGGTGATGGACGACGACGGGTACCTGCAGATCGTCGGCCGCCTCAAGGACGTGATCATCCGCGGCGGGGAGAACGTCTATCCGCGCGAGATCGAGGAATTCCTGCACAGGCTGCCGCAAGTCGCCGACGTCTACGTGATCGGCGTGCCCAGTACCCGGTACGGCGAGGACGTGATGGCGTGGATCAAGCTGCACGAGGGAGCACGGCTGGCCGAGCACCAGCTCGTCGCCGCCTGCCGCGGCAGGATCGCGAGCTACAAGATCCCGCGGTACTGGAAGTTCGTCGAGTCCTTCCCGATGACGGTGACCGGCAAGGCACGGAAGTTCCTGATGCGTCAGACGGCGATCGAGGAGCTCGGGCGCCGGACCGGGAAGGAGGCCGTCGCCGCATGACCGACCTCGAGATCGCGCCCGTCTCCACGCCCCTCGACTTCACGCAGGCGGCCGTGGTGCTCGGTGAGCAGAGGGCCTGGGCCGAACGGCTGCTCGGCCGCGAGCTGAGTGACGTACAGCCGACTGCGCGCGAGGAGTACGCGAGGCTCGCCGATTTCTACCGGCCGCCGGACGGGCAGCTGCTGCTTGCTCGGCTGCGCCGCGAGCCGGTCGGCGTGGTCGGAGTCCGCCGGCTCGAGGGCGCCGTCGGCGAGGGCAAGCGCCTGTACGTTCGACGCTCGGCCCGCGGCTTCGGCATCGGTCGCCGGCTCGCGTACGAGCTCCCGCTGCTCGCACGCCGGCTGGGCTTCCGGTCGCTCTACGTCGAGACCTCGCCACAGCGCACGCCGGAGAGCTACGAGCTCTGCCGTCGGCTCGGCTTCCACGAGACGACGGCGCGGGTCCGCATCGAGCTTCACGGGTTCGTCGCCATGCAGCTCGCGCTCTGATCCGGCTGCGACGCGGCCGGGCGCGTTGCGCGACAGGACTCCCGATTGCGAGGGAGAAGCGTCAGTCGTGCCCAACGGTTGGACGCCGACTCCGCTGCGGAGGCCCTACCGGGTGATGATCGTCGGGTCCGCGCTCGAGACGTACTTCGCCCTCGAGGAACGCGAGAAGGCGGAGGTCTTCCTACCGCGCTTCCGCCAGACGCTCGCCGAATGGGAGGAGCTCGGCGCCCGCGTCGTCGCGTCGTTCTGCGACGACGTCGTCCAGGTCGGGCCGGTCGATCCTCCCGCAGGCGCCTGGTACCTGATCTTCGAAGTCGACGAGCTCGACGTCGCCGCCGCGATGATCCAAGCCGTGCGCGAGACGGTGGACGGCGTGCGACTCGACCGCTACGTCCGGTTCGAGTTCCGCCTCGGCCGCCCGTTCTGGGCACGCGAGGAGTAGGCGTCTGCGGCGAGTCGGACGCGCTCAGCTTGACCTTCGCCTGCTGCCCGCGGACACTTGCAGCGGGGTCATTCGCCTAGGCAAAGAGGGGGTTCGGTGATGGATTGGGAACGCATCTGGCGCGGGAGCGGCGTCGCCTTCGTCGTGTTGGTCATCGTCGCGTTCGTGATCTACGGCAGTCAGCCGAAGCTCGGCGCCTCGCCCTCCGAACTCGTCTCCTTCTACGACGGCGACAGCAAACGGATTCTGGTCGCGACCGTCTTCTTCTGCTTTTCGTTCCTGGAGCTGCTCTGGTTCGGAGCGGCGCTCTCGGGCGTGCTGCGTGATGCCGGCAAGGGCGGCTGGGGCGCCGCAGCGACCGCTTCCAGCGCGGCGGTCGCTGCCGTGTTGTTCTTGCGCATGGCGGTGAGGGCGTCGCTCGCGTTCTCGATCGCCGGCTCCGGCCGCCCCGAGATCACGTCCGGGCTCGCCGATCTTGGATTCGTCCTGACGGTGATCCTGTCGTTCCCCGCCGCGATGTTCGTCATGTCCGGAGCGTTCGGGCTCCGGCAGGCGGGAATCATCTCGAACAGATTCTTCTCGGCGGGCGTGGCAGCCGTCGTGCTCGTCCTACTCGGCGGGACGACCTGGGCCAACGACGGCTTCTGGGCGCCCGACGGTGGTTTTGCGATCATCTCGCAGATCATCCTGTTCGCGTGGATCGCAGGGCTCAGCGGGTTCCTCGTCATGCGGAGCCCCTCCACAGCACGCGTATCGGAACAGGCGGTTCTCCCGACGCCGTAGGCGTTCAAGCCGGCGAGGCGGCTCGCGAACGAGGTTCACGAGTTTCGCGCCTACGCGGCGCGGCAGCTCGCAATGGTGTCAGACATCTTTTCGACCGCAGCGTGGGCAGCGCGCGGTGAAGGTGTCAGACACCAGGCGCGTGGTCGTACAACGCCGGCAGCTCCGGCAGCAGCGCGCGCAGCTCATCGGTGAAGCGACCGTCGACGAGCACGAACGCCATCCGCGCCGGCTCGTCCGTCGCGTTCAGCCACGCGTGGTCCGTGCCGCGCTGCACGACGACGTCGCCGGGGCGCAGCAGCGTCTCGCTGCCGTCGTCGAGGACGAGTGCCACCTCGCCCGCAAGCACGATCCCGTAGTCGACCGTCTCGGTGCGGTGCAGCGGTGACCGCGCGCGCGGCTCGAAGTCGACGATGCGGATGAGCGTGCCGTTCGCGGCGGGCGGGACGACGAGCGGGCGGTCCGTGGGATCGCGCGCCTCGCGCGGTACGACCGGTGCCGGCGTGGCGGTCGTGCTCCACAGCTCGTGGAAGACAAAGCCGTCGATCGCGTGCGGCCGCGTCGGCGCGTCGGACAGCACGACCGAGCGTCCCTCGGCATCGTGCCCGGTGACGATGCGACGCGGCGCGTTCATCGCAGGCGCTCGCCCACCCAGGCGACGATCGTCGGCACGACCGGGCCTTCGCCCATGTGACCGCCGTCGAACACCCGCGCCGACTTGGGGTCGCCGTGGTCGAGGCTGAGGTAGATGTCGTCGATCGAGTTCTGGACGTCGTCGCGCCCGTTGACGAGCAGCAGCGGTGCGGACGGCTCGTCGAGCAGCCCCTGGTCGAGCAACGAGAGCTCGCCGCAGCGCGCGATGTAGTCCTCGAAGGTCTCGCCGCCGAAGATCCGCGCGCGCGCCGGCATCAGATCGATGAGATATGACGACGCGTTACGCGACCGCTCCTGCCACTCTCGCGTAAAGGTGATGTGCACGCCCCCGCCCCAGTTGACGCAGCCGCGCAGCCGCTCGCGATGCGTGTACGCGAGCTTCATCGCCCAGTAGCCGCCGAAGGACGCGCCGACGGCCGCGACGCGCCTCGAGTCGAGATCCTGCTGCGCCGCGAGCCAGTCGAGCACCGGTGTCCATTGCCGCTCCGCGTCGCGCCCGGCGAGCAACGGTGACTCGCCGACGCCCGGCATGTCGAGCAGCAACACGGCGTAGCCCTTCGAGCGGAAGAGCGAGCCCGTGCGGTCGTACATCTCCTCCTTCCACGTGTCGATGCCGCCCCAGACCATCACGACCCGCGGGCGCTCGACGCCCGCGGGCCGCAGCACGTAGAACGGCAGCTCCGTCCCGTCGAGCGGCACCGAGACGCGCTCCACCGGCGGCTCGTCCAGGCTCGCCGCCCTGAGGAAGAAGTCGCGTGCCCGCACGTACTGCTCCTCCTTCGCCGGATGGTTGGGCACCGGATAACGGCCGAGGAACGAGAAGCGGTATGCCTGCAGGAGCGCCTCGCGGCGCGCCGGGCTGTCCGGCGCCGCTTCGGCCTCTCCCGCGAAACGGTCGGCGACGGCGCCCCAGGTCGCGGCCCAGGACTCCGGATCCAGATTCGGCAACGCGGCGATCGCCGCGCGCGCCGCCTCCTCGTCGACTGTGTCGAGCGGGTGCGCCTGACGCTCGAGCCGCTGCGCGAGCCACTCGCGGCTCTCGGCGAGCGACCTCATTCGTCGAAGATCGCCACGACGCGCGCCCAGCCTGCGCTCGCGCCCTCGAGCTTGAACGGGAACGCCGCGACGACGAATCCGGTCGGCCGCGGCAGCGACTCGAGGTTCGCGAGGCGCTCGATCTGGCAGTACTCCTTGCGCCGCCCGAGGAGGTGCGACTCCCAGAACTGCGCGCGGCCCGCCTGCGCGTCCTCGATCATCACGTCGAACGGTCGGTCGAGCCCCCACGCATCGATCCCGATCAGGCGCACACCGCTGTCGACGAGGAACTCCGTCGCGTCGACACGCAGGCCCGCGTGCCGCTGCTCGTAGCCCGGCTCCTTCAGGTTCGTCCCGGTCATGACGAGCACGATGTCGAGCGGCTCCAGCACGTGCCCGATGCGCTCGAGCTCGGCCTCGACGTCTGCGCGCGTGATTCCCGCGACGCGATCCGCACCGCGCAGGTCGAGCAGCACACCGTCCCCGTAACACCATTCGAGCGGCACCTCGTCGATCGTGCGCGCGCGCCCGTCCGGCGGGGGCCCGTAGTGGAGCGGCGCGTCGACATGGGTGCCGGAGTGGGTGGAGAGCGTGACGATCTCGGCCGACAGCGCGACGCCGTCCGGCCAGTAGTCGGGACCGAGGCCCCAGTTCGCGGACTCGGCGGCCGTGAGGTCCGGCCCGAGGTACGTGATCTCGTGCTTGTTGAACTCGAACGACGAGGTGTCATTGGAGAGGCAGTCGGAGAGGTCGTAGAGCCTGCGCGCCATCAGGCGACCTCGACGCGCCGCCGCGCACCACGGACCGGCACGGGCTCGAAGCCGGCGACCACGCGGTTTGAGATCGTCCCGATCCCTTCGACGCTCATCGTGACGACGTCGCCGACTTGGAGCGGCGGCGGCTCGCGGCGGCCGCTTCTGCCCCAGAGCTCGGCGAGGCAGCCGCCGCCGCACGTCCCCGAGCCGAGGACGTCGCCCGCGCGCACCCACGTTCCGCGCGACGCGTAGGCGACGAGCTCCTCGAACGACCACGCCATGCTCGCGAGCGTGTCGCCGCCGATGCGCTCGCCGTTCACGAGCACCTCCAGCGAGAGGTCGAGCCGGTCGCCGCGGCGAAACGGCTCGAGCTCGTCCGCGGTGACGATCCACGGCCCGAGGGTGATCGCCGAGTCCTTCCCCTTCGCCGGGCCAAGGCCGACCTGCATCTCCGCGAACTGGAGGTCGCGCGCCGACCAGTCGTTGAAGATCGCGTAGCCGAGGATGTGCTCGCGCGCCTGCTGCGGCGTCAGGTCGCGTCCGTCTCGACCGATCACGGCTGCAACCTCGAGCTCGAAGTCGAACAGCTGACACCCCGGTGGGATCGCGACGTCATCTGTCGCCCCGATGAGCGAGTGCGGGTTCGAGAAGTAGAACGTCGGCGCCTCGTACCACTGCGAATGGACGTCGCGCGGCGGGTCGTGCAGCTTCACCATCCCCTCGACGTGCTGCTCGAACGCGAGAAAGTCGCGGATCGACGGCGGCTCGACAGGCGGCAAGAGACGGACCGCGTCGAGCGCGATCGCCTCGCCCGTCTCGCGCACCCGCACAACGTCGTCTTCGACGAGCGCCTCGCGCGCGCCGTCGCGCGCCTCGACGCGCGCGATCCTCATACGGGTGCGGCCGTGACATGGACGGACTTCATCGTCAGGCCGACGAAGTCCGCCTCGGGCGGCGGCGTGTGGTCGATCTCCCAGACGCCGATCTGGCGCGAGATGTCCCAGATCGCGCGGCAGCGCTCGTAGCGGCGCTCGACGTAGCGCTGCAGCGCGTCGTCGACGTCCCCGCTCGTGACCTCCTCGGCAAGGACGACCGCGTCCTCCATCGCCATCGCGCCGCCCTGGCCGACGTGCGGCGACGTCGCGTGCGCCGCGTCGCCGACGAGCACGACGCGCCCACGGTGCCACGGCCACGGCACGAGCAGCGACTCGACCGGCCGCACGACGACCTTCGACGAGTCGGTGATGTGGTGGTCGCGCACCTCGGCGACCGGGCCGCCGAACTCCGCCAGGCGCTCGCGGAAGATCTCGGCGAGCCTGTCCTCGGGCATCCGCACCTCGTCGGCCTGCACGGCCTCGATATAGAGGATGTACATGAGGTCCGGCGAGAGCGGCACGAAGCCGGCCTTACCGTTCGTGCCGACGAACATGTCGAGCGTCTCGAGCTCCTCGGGCCGCGGCACGTTGTAGCGCCAGACGATCTGCCCGGTGTACTCGGGCTCCGGCGCGTCGGGGAAGACCAGCTCGCGGACGCTCGAGTGGATGCCGTCGGCGCCGACGACGAGGTCGTATTCGTCGCTGCCGCCGTCGGAGAGGGTGACCCCTCCGTCCTCGTCGACGCTCTCGACAGTGACGCCCAGACGGATGTTCGCGCCCGACCGCTTGACGGCGTCCTGGAAGATCGCGTGCAGCTTCGGCCGCGTGATGCCGTTCATCGGCGGGTACTTCGGCCCGAGCAGGTCGAGCGCCGGCACCTCGCCGAGCAGGTGCCCGTCCTTCGTGTGGAAGCGCGAGCCCTTCATCGCGAACCCCTGCTCGACGGCGCGTTCCGCGAGCCCGAGCTCGTCGAGCGCGCGGATCGCGTTCGCCGGCTGGATGATGCCGACGCCGTACACGTCCCACTTCGGGTTGATCTCGACGACGTCGACGTCGACCTCCCGGTGGCGGAGCGCGATTGCGGTCGAGAGCCCGCCGATACCGCCGCCGACAACGAGGACGCGCATCAGGTGAAGAGGCCCGTCGCCGCCTTCGCCTCCTCCGCCTGCGGCGGCGCGAAGTCGACCGGTGGGAACGATTCGAACATCGAGTGCGGGAGCGCGTTGTTCTTGTAGAAGACGTTCGAGCCCTGCTGCGGCTCGAACCGGATCGTCTCATGGTCGGGCTCGTAGTTGCGGTACCCGCCGGTGTTGAGCTCGATCCGCAGGCCGCCCGGCTCGCGGAAGTAGAGGTAGTCCTGCTCGCCCATGCCGTGCTTGCCGGGGCCGAACTCGATCGCGAAGTCCTGGTTGAGCAGCACGTCGGCCGCCCGCAGCAGCTCCTCGCGCGAATCGACCCAGTAGGCGACGTGGTTGATCCGGCCCGATACCGGCGAGGGGTCCCAGACGAGGCCCAGGTCGTGCGCCCGCTCGCAGACGGTCGTCATCGCGAACACGATCCAGTCCGGCCGGTCGGGGATCACCGTGTACTCCATGAACCGGTGGCCGAGCGTGTCGCGGTACCACGCGGCGTCGCCGCCCGGATCCGCGGTCGCGATGGTGACGTGGTCGATCTGGCGCGCGGCGACCCCGCGGGGGACGAAGCGCTGGGGCCGGTTCGGGAACGGCGATTCGAGGCCGCGCGGCGGCGCGTAGCGCTCGACGTCCCAGAAGAGCTCGTGTACGTGCCCGCCGGGACCGACATAGCGGTACGTGTCGCCCTGGCCGGTCGACGGCTCGACCCACTCGCCCTCCACACGCGCGGCCGCCACCCGGAGCTGCTCCGGCCCCTGTGCACGCCACGCGACGTGGCCCAGCCCGGGGCGGTCGCTCTCGGTCAGCTGCAGCGAGTGAAAGAAGCGCTCCCCCCACCCTCGGAGATAAACGGAACGACCCTCGCGACCCGACTCCTCCAGCCCGAGCACGTCCGTATAGAACCGGAGCGATTCCTCCGGCGTCGGTGTCAGCACCTCGACGTGTGCGAGCTGCGAGAGCAGGCGTTCGGCCATCCAATGGCCTCCTTGATTAGAATTGAAGTTCTAGTTCTATAGTTATACGGTCTCACGACGCCGGTGTCAACGCCGCATGCGCCGCGAGGAGCCGCCGCAGCATCACGTGTTGACGGCGGACCTGGTCGGAGGCGCGGTACAGGTCGCGCGCGCCCTCGTACTCGCTCGACAGCGAACCGCGGTAGCCGCTCTCGACGAGCACGTTCACGATCGCGTCGTACGGGACGTGCGGGTCGTCGAGGTCGTCGGTCATCTCCCAGAACTTCGCGTGCACGTGGACGACGTACGGCACGAGGTCGGCGAGCAGTGCGGGATCCTCGTTCATCGGCTTCGACATCTCGCGCGCGACGCGCGCAGCAAGCTCGGGATCCGGGTCGCCGAAAACGAAGCGCGAGTCGCTGTGCGTGCCGCCGCGCTCGGCGTTCTGGAAGATGCCGGTGTCGATGAGCAGCCCGAAGTGCGAGGTCTGGCGCGCGAGGTCGAGGTAGTCGTCGACGATCTTCGAGCGGAGCGCCGTCGGCGCGTGGATCTCCGGGGCGATCCGGATGCCGTACTGCTCCGCCTTCGGCAGCGCACGCTCGACCGTCTCGCGCCAGACAGGATCGGGCACGAGGTCGAGCGACACGACGCCGAGCTTCGGCCGCACGATCGTGAACCCGAGCCGGTGCGCGAGCTCGAGGTCGCGCACGAGGATCGGAACGGCCTCGTCGACGGTCAGCGTGCGGCCCTTGCGTAGCCGCGTGTCGAGCCAGCTCGAGTAGCACGTCGGCGTGAGGCGGTGACGGGCGACGAGCGCATGCCACTCGTCGACCCATGCGGAGGTGGGATTCGGATAACCCGCGACATGGGTGTCGGCGAGGATCTCGACGCCGGTCGCGCCCATGTCGGCGACGTCCGCGAGGCAGTCCTCGAGCGTCATCGTGACGAGGAAGTCGCCGCCGTAGCTGTAGAGGGAGACGCCGAGGTCGATCACGAGACCAGCACCACCTTCCTGCGCGAGATGCTCGTCGTCGGCTGCATCTCGACGGGGATGTACGACCACCGCCACGTGATCGCGACCTCGACATCGTGCAGGCCGGGCTCGAGGCCGCCCGGCTTCGCCGCCGTCAGGATCGCGGGCTCCTCGAACGCCCAGCGGTCGTCGACGGCGTCGGCAAGCGCCTCGGCGGTGTAGCTGCTGTCGCCGAGCGTCCACCTGACGTCCTCGCCGGCGAACGTCTGACCGTCGACGGTCAGCGCCGCGCCTTCGAGCAGCGAGGCCCAGATGCCGCGGTAGTAGGGGCAGCGGACGGCGACCTGGAAGCCCCCGTCGACGTTCTTGAACCCCTTCGTCTGGATCACGTGCGCTTCGAGCATCGTCCTCCTTCGAGTGTCAGGGCGCGAGCACCGGCACGGATGAGGTGCGCGCAAGGAGCGCCCGCCGTCGTTGCCGTACGACGACGAGGTCGTGCTGCGCGACGGCGACCCGGCGCGCGATCACGTCCGCGGTCCGCCCCTCGTCGAGCGCCGTCAGCAGCGGGATGCCGGAGGGCACCAGCGCGGCGGCCCGCGCGAGCGCCGCAGCCGCCCCGGTCCGGAGCTCCTCCGGCGTCACGCGCGGCGCGCAGTACGGTCCGAGCGTGGTGCGCAGCGGTCGCGGCACGACGACGACGAGCGTGAGGTAGCCGCCCGACTCCGCTGCGACTTCGACCGCGCGCCGCACCACCGCCTCGTCGCTGCCGCGGCACTCGAGCACGGCGAGGACCCGGTGCGCGCTCAGCACGCGGTCAGCTCCCGCCCGCGCTCGCTGACGTATTCGAGCGGCTCGGGGCCGAGCAGGATGTAGGGGATTCGCGTCCCGAGCTTCAGATGAACGGCGACGCGGGCTCCGGCACGAACGAGCGGGCGGCGCACGCGCAACGTCGCCGTGTCGAGCACGAACCACGTCTCGTCCCACCGTTCGGCGAGCGACCCCAGGGAGTACACGTGCCCGTTCACGGCAAAGGTGATCTCGTCGCCGGGGATCGCCTCGCCGTCGACCGTCAGCTCGAGCGTCTTCACCGAGGACAGCGGCAGCGAGCGGTACCAGTTCAGCCGCACGTCCAGCTCGAAGCCGTCGGCAGTCGCTCGCAAGGCGTCGTCGGCGAGCATCGTCGCGGCGAGCGTCACCGCGCGACCGCCGAGCCGTGCTTCTCCAGCGCGCGCCGGCACAGCGCCTGTTGCCGCGCGACCTGCTCGAACGCGTCCGCCTGCGTGTTCCAATGCCAGCCCTCGTACTCGCTCGCGATGTACCCGTCGTAACCGCCGGCGACGAGAACGTCGATCAGCTCCTCGATCGGGACGACCGGCTCGTGCCCGTCGTCGCGGACCTCGAAGAACTTGCCGTGCACGTGGACGACGTCCGGCAGGATCTCCGCCCATGCCTGCGGATCCTGGTGGCCGTGGATCCCGACCGCGAAGACGGCGAGATTGACGGCGTGGTCGCCGGCGCCCATGGAGTGTGCGAGCCCGATGAAGTTGCCGATCTCCTCGTGCGCCTCGAAGTGGCGCCCGCCGAGCTCGTCCCAACGCTGGGCGATCGCCTGCAGGAGCTCCTCGGAGACCCCCTTTGCCCGGAACGTGTCGAAGACGCTCGGCGAGATCCCGCGGGTCGACGCGCCGAAGTCCGGGATGAAGCCGAGGTACGGCGAGTCGAGCTGCGCGTACAGCTCGCGCAGCGCGAGCACCCACGGCGAGCGGACGGTCTCCGGCGCATGGATCTCCATCCCGAGCTTGACGCGGAGCCTCTCCGCCGCCGGCAGCAGCCGCTCGATGACGGCCGGCGTCGCCTGGTTCTGAACGCGGAGCACCGGGAAGCCGAGTCGCGCGGCCGCGGCGAGCTGCGCCTCCATGTACTCGACCAGCTCGTCCTCGTCGAGCAGCCGGTCGGCGCGGACGGCGACGTCGACATTGCCGTCGAGGCACGCGAGCTCCCACCCGTGCTCGTCGACAAGGCGCAGGAAGCGCGTCTCGATCTCGCGCGACATGTGCGGGAACCCGCGGAAGCTCTGGAAGCCGATCACCTCGAGGCCCGGCCCGAGCCCGCGCTGCGCCGCCTCGACGACGAGGTCCTCGAACGTGTAGCGGCCGGCGTGGAAGTCGGGCGTGAAGCTGTAGAGCGTGACGCCGAGCTTCGGCAGCGCGGCCGTCACGACGACAACACCTTCACGCAGCGCTCGCGCATGACGAGCGGGTGCCCCGACTCGACGATGTACGGGATGCGCAGCGCGATCGTCACGTCGAGCTCGTGGCGGCCTTCTGTGATGCCGCCGGGCTTCGGCGCCCGCACCTCGGCGGCGTCTGCGACGTACCACCACCGATCGTGGAGGGGCGGCAGGTCCGCGAGCCCATACGTCGAGCCCTCGAGCGAGAGCCGCAGCTCGTCGCTCGGGACGGCGCTGCCGTCGATCCGGACCTCGAGGCCCTCGAGCGACGACAGCGGCAGCGCGCGATACCACGGCATGCGCAAGCCGAATGTGAACGCGTCCGCCTCGCCGTGCAGCGATCCGTCGGCGATGACCTGGTCAGTGAGCACCGGCCGCTCCCGCCGTCTCGGCGGCCTGCACGAGCAGGCGCCGCATGAGGTCGTGGTGCCCGCGGCACAGGTCGTAGCCGCTCGCCGCGTCGGTGTAGGCGTGCCCTTCCCACTCGCTCGAGACGTAGCCGTCGTAGCCGGCCTCGACGAGGACGTTCATGATCGAGTCGTGGTCGATCGACGGCTCGTTGCCGTCCTCGTCGATCCAGTAGAACTTCCCGTGGACGTGCACGACCTGCGGCATGAGCTCGGCCCAGCGGCGCGGATCCATGCGCCCATGCATCGTCAGCACCATGTTCAGCTTCCCGACGTCGCCCGGCGACGCCCCGAGCGCCTTCGCCTCCTCGTGGAAGCGGCCGAACTTCTCGGGCATCGTCGAGTCGCTGTGCCAGACGTCGGCGACGAGCGCGATCAGCTCCTCCGGCATCCCCGACTCACGATGGGCCTTCACGAGGCTCGGCGGGACGTCGTGCATCGACGCGCTGAAGTCGGGGACGAACCCGAGCTGCGGCGAGCCGACGTCGTCGAAGAGCTCGCGCAGGTGCGCCACGTGCGGTGAGTCGACCGAGTCCGGGCTGTGCACCTCGACGCCGAAGCCCATGTCGAGCCGCTCCGTGATGCGCGCCAGGCCCTCGACGAAGCGAGGTGTCGAGAGGATCGCCGACTTACCGATCGGGAAGCCGAGCTTCTTCGCGCCCTCCATCTGCCGCTCGAGGTACTCGAGCCCCTCGTCCTCGCTCATGCGCCGGTCGCGGCGCCGCGCGAGGTCGAGGTTCATGCTCATCGCCGTCGGCACGAGTCCGGACTCTTCGAGGAGGTCGCGGAAGCTCGTCGCGAAGTCGTCGTCGACGTTCGGCCAGCCGCGGAGGCTTTGGAAGCCGACGACCTCGAGCCCGGGGCCGAGGTCGAGCTCGGCGACGCGCCTGATCATGCCCTCGAGCGAGTAGTCGGGCCGGCGCATCTCGAGGGTCAGGCTGAAGAGGGTGATCCCGAGCTTCGGCAGACCGGGCTGCGTGGTCGTCATCTCGGTCCTTTCAGTTGCAGACGAGGGTCTTGTCGGTGTGGCTCGAGGCGAGGAGCGGCTCGCCGTCCGGACCGCCGACGATGAGGTACGGGATCCGGAGCCCGAGGTCGAGCTCGATCCGGTGGCTGGTCCCACGCCCGTTCGCGCGCGGGATGTGCAGCGTGACGGCGTCGGTCGTGAACCACCAGTCGTCGTAGCGGTACTGCAGCTCGTCGAAGGCGAGCGTCTCTCCGTTGGCCTCCACCGTCAGCTCCGCGCTGTCGACGGGCTCGCCGTCGATTGTCAGGTCGACGACCGCGAGCGAGGTCAGCGGCAGCGCTCGATACCAGTGCGAGTGAATCTGGAGCGCGAGACCGTCCTCGCTTGCGGTCAGCGCGTCATCGCGAACGACGTCCTTGTCGAGCGGTCCCAGCGGTCTGCCCTCCCATTAGAATCCGTGTTCGGATTCGTGTATGTTACGGACCTTGGCGCCGCAGGTCAATGCCCCGGTCGATGTGCTCGTCGTGGGCAGCGGTCCCGTCGGGTCCGCGTTCGCGCGGGCGGTGCACGAGCGCGACCCGTCGCTGCGGATCCTGATGCTCGAGGCCGGCCCGCAGCTCACCGCGCGGCCAGGCGTCCACGTGAAGAACATCCGCGACGCCGATGCGCGCGCCCGGGCGCAGCTTCTGTCGGAGGGGCCGGGCGCGGAAGCCGCCGCGGCCGCCGCGGCGGCCGACGGCGCGCCCGAGGCGGGACGCACCCGCGCCGGAACGGCCTTCATCGACCGCGACAACGCCGCATTCCCGGACGGCGCGATCTCGACGAACGTCGGCGGCATGGGCGCGCACTGGACGTGCGCCTGCCCGCGTCCCGGCGACGGCGAGCGCATCCCGTTCGTGCCGGGCGCCGAGCTCGACGCGCTGCTCGCCGAGGCGGAGCGCCTGCTCAGCGTGCGGGGCGACGTGTACGCGGACTCCCCCGAGGGACGAGCCATCCTCGACACGCTCGCCGCGACCTACGACTCTGTTCTGCCCGACGCGCGGAGGGTGGCGCGCATGCCGCTCGCGTGCGCGCGCGGTGACGACGGCTCGCCGTACTGGGCCGGCACCGACGTCGTGCTCGGGCCGCTCGCGGACGGAGACGTCGACGTGTTCGAGCTGCGCGCCGAGACGATCTGCAGGCGCCTCGTCGTCGGCGGCACACGCGTGCGGGCGGCCGAGGTCGAGCACCGGCCGACCGGACGTCGCTCGACGATCGAGGCGAAGGCGGTGTTCGTCGCCGCGGACGCGATCCGCACGCCGCAGCTTCTGTGGGCGTCGGGTATCAGGCCGGCCGCGCTCGGGCGTTACCTCAACGACCATTCACAGGTCATCTGCGGCGTGAAGCTCGACCGGCGCCTCGTGCGCGGCGACGGCGGCGACAGCCGCCGGGACGGCGACCCGTTCGTCGGCGTGTTCTGGGTGCCGTACAGCGCGTCGCGCCACCCGTACCACGGCCAGGTGATGCACCTCCAGCTGTCTCCGATCCACATCGTCCCGGACGGGCTCGCGACCCAAGACGTCGTCGGGCTCGGCTGGTTCGTCGCGAAGGACGTGCGCGCCGACGATCGCGTCGTGTTCTCGGACACGGCGGTCGATGCGTACGGCATGCCAAAGGCGCACATCGAGTACGCGCTGACGGAGCGCGACCGCGACGGGATCGAGGCTGCTCTCGCCGATCAGGCGCGCGGCGCGTCGGCGCTCGGCGAGGAGGTCCCCGGTCGCGGCCCGACGCTCGTCCCGCCCGGAAGCTCCCTCCACTACCAGGGCACGACGCGGATGGGCGACGCCGACGACGGCGAGTCGGTCTGCGACCCCTACTCGCGTGTGTGGGGCTTCGCAAACCTCTTCGCGGGCGGCAACGGGCTGATCCCGACGTCGACGGCGAGCAACCCGACGCTGACGAGCGTCGCGCTCGCGATCCGCGCCGCAGGAGCGGTCGCATGAGCTGGGACTTGCTCGTCATCGGCAGCGGCCCGGTCGGGTCGACGTTCGCGCGCGTCGTCTCGGACCGGCTGCCGGACGCGCGGATCCTGATGGTCGAGGCCGGCCCGGTGTTGACCGAGCCGCCGGGCCTCAACCTGAAGAACCTCGACGACGAGGCCGAGTTGCGTCTCGCCAGAGAGCGCTCGCAGGGGCCGCCGCAGGCACCGTCCGGCGACGTCGGCCTCCCGACGGTCGAAGGCACGGTCACGGCGCGCCAGGGAACGCACCTCGCCGAGCCGGGCGGCGCCGGGATGCCCGCGGCGGCGATGTCGACGTGCGTGGGCGGCATGGGCGCGCACTGGACCTGCGCGACGCCGCGTCCGTTCGGCTCCGAGCGCGTGCCGTTCATCCCGGCAAGCGAGCTCGACGCGGCGCTCGACGCCGCCGAGCGGCTGCTGGCGACGACCTCGAGGGCGTTCGCCGAGTCGCCGCAGGGCGGGGCGATTCGCACACGGTTGAGTGAGGCGCTCGACGGGGGGCTGCCCGACGGCCGCAAGGTCGGGATCCTCCCGGTCGCCGCGCGGACGGGGGGCGACGGCCGGGTGATCTGGACGGGGGTCGACACGATCCTCGGCCCGCTCCTGGAGCGTGAGCAGTTCGAGCTGCGCGCCGAGACGCTCTGCCGCGAGCTGCTCGTCGACGGGAGCCGCGTCACCGGCGCCGTCCTCGAGCACCTGGGCGAGTGCGAGACGGTCGAGGCGCGCGCCGTCGTCGTCGCCGGCGACGCGCTGCGCACGCCGCAGCTGCTCTTCGCCTCGGGGATCCGCCCACCGGCGCTCGGCCGCTACCTGACCGAGCACCCGCTCACCTTCGCGGTGGTCGTCGTCGACCCGGAGCTCGTGTCGCCGGGCGCCGCCGCCGCGCACCGGCTGGACCCGGTCCTGTCCGTCACGACAGTGCCGTTCTCGGAGCAGCACCCGTTCCACGCGCAGGTGATGTACGTCGAGCGCATCCCCTTTCCCCTGCCGGGCCTGGTGGAGGTCGACGCCCCCGCGGGCTACGCGACGATGGGCTGGGGCTTCCGCAAGTGGCCGCGCGCCGAGGACCGCGTTGAGTTCTCGGACGAGCGGCGCGACCCGTTCGGCATGCCGGCGCCGACGATCAGCTACGAGCTGACGGACCGCGAGCTTGCAGAGCAGGAACGTGCGCTCGCGCACCTCGCGCGGGCCGGCACGACACTCGGGACGTTCCCACCGGGCGGCGAGCCCCGGATGATGCCCAAGGGCAGCTCGCTGCACTACATGGGCACGTTCCGGATGGGCGAGGCCGACGACGGGACCTCCGTGTGTGACTCGTTCTCGCGCGTCTGGGGCTACCGGAACCTGTTCGTCGGCGGGAACGGCGTGATCCCGACCGCGAACGCATGCAACCCGACGCTGACGAGCGTCGCGCTCGCGGTGCGCGCCTGCGACCGCCTCGTTACGGCACTCGCGTAGCGAGCGCCTCGTCGAGCAACGCGCCCATGGCGCGTGTGACGCGCTCGACGACGGCCTCCGGCGCGAACTCGTCTGGCGCCGAGGAAACGAGGCCCGCGTCGTACATGTACTCGTTGTCGTATGTGCCGCGGTAGCCGGTCGCCTCGATCGCGCGCACGACGTCCGCGAGCGGGATCACGCCGTCGCCCGGCAGGCGGTTCGCATGGTCGTCGCCCGGCTCCCAGTCGTTGACGTGCACGCCGAAGATGCGGTCGCCTGCGCGGTCGATGTCGTCGAGGAGCGTGCCCGTGCGCCAGAGGTGGAACGTGTCGACGTACACGCCGAGATTCGGGTGGTCGACGAGCTCGACGAGCTCGAGCGCCTCGCCGAGCGTGTTCAGGTAGTCGCTCTGCCACTCCACGATCGGCTCGAGCGCGAGGCGGACGTGCGGTTTGGTGCTGCGCTCGAACACCTCTGTGAGCGCACGTGCCGCGACCGCCTGCGTTTCCTCGTACGACCCGCCGTTTCGTCTGCCGGGCGCGACGACGACGGCCTCCGCGCCGAGCGCGTCGGCAACGTCGATCAGGTGCAGGGTGTGGTCGATCGCGTCCGCCAGCGTCCCCGGCCCGGTGTAGAAGCCGGTGAGCACGAGGTGCGACACACGCAGCGCCGACGCGTGGATCGCGCTGGACGCCGCCTCCACGACCTCGGCCGGGATCCGCGCCTGCGGGATCCAGAAGCCGTCGATGCGGTCCCGCTCCAGCTTGTGGACCCAGACGCCGATGGCGCCGACGCCCGCGTCCCCGTACAAGCGCGCGTCCTCGGCGAGCGTCTGCGTCGGCGTGACGATCTGGCTGATGCCCACCCGTGCGAGCGCGTCGTTCGTCATCGGATCGCCGCTCCCGTGTCGAGGTCGAAGAAATGCAGGCGGTCGGCGACCACAGCGAACTCGTATCGCCCGCGGTCCGGCGCGCCCTGGGACGAGTCGAAGCGCGCACACGCGAGCACCGACTGCTTCTCCTCGAGCTCCTCTAGGCGCTCGACCGCGGCCGCGTCGACGTCCTTCGCGATCTCGAGCACGTCCTCCGTCATGACGGGCGGCGCCTCGACTGACGCATAGATGAGACGCTCGGGCGGCAGCGTCTCGGTGAAGCGGACCTCCGCCGCGAGCCGCGGAAGCGCGCCGTCCACGGTCGCGGGGTCGACGAGGTGCTCCGGCCGGATCCCGACCGCGACCTCGCGGCCGCGATAGGCGGCCAGCGAGCCGAGCGTACGCTCCGGCAGCGGCAGCCGTTGGCCGCCGAGGACGACGGCGCCGTCGTCGAGCCCGCCGCGGAAGAGGTTCATCGCCGGCGAGCCGATGAACTCGGCGACGAACAGGTTCGCGGGCTCGTCGTACAGGAGCTCCGGGGGGCCCTGCTGCTGCAGGACGCCCTTGCGCATGACGACGATGCGGTCGCCCATCGTCATCGCCTCGACCTGGTCGTGCGTGACGAAGATCGTCGTCACGCCGAGCTGCTCCTGCAGACGCGTGATCTCGGCGCGCATCTGCACGCGCAGCTTCGCGTCGAGGTTCGACAGCGGCTCGTCCATGAGGAAGACCTGCGGCTGGCGCACGATCGCGCGGCCCATCGCGACGCGCTGGCGCTGCCCGCCCGAGAGGTTGCGTGGGCGCCGCTTCAGATGCTCGGTCAGCCCGAGCAGCTCCGCCGTGCGCGCGACGCGCTCTTTGATGTCCCCCTTCTTCATGCCCTGGCTCTCGAGCGGGTAGGCGATGTTGTCGAACACGCTCATGTGCGGGTAGAGCGCGTAGTTCTGGAAGACCATCGCGATGTCGCGCTGCTGCGGCGCCATGTCGTTGACGACGGTGTCGCCGATCCGCAGCTCCCCGTCCGAGATGTCCTCGAGCCCCGCGACCATGCGCAGCGACGTCGTCTTGCCGCAACCGGACGGGCCGACGAAGACGACGAACTCGCCGTCATTGATCTCGAGGTTGAGGTCGACGACCGCGCGTGTGCCGTCCGGGTAGGTCTTCTGGATGTCGGAGAACGTGACGGATGCCATCAGGTCTTGATCCCTCCGGTGAAGCCGCGGATGAGCTGGCGTTGAGCGACGAGGAAGAAGATCAGCACCGGCGCGAGCGAGACGATCACGGCGGCGAAGATGAGGTTCCAGCGCGAGGCGAACGCGCCGACGAACGTGTAGACGGCGACCGGCAGCGGGGTCTTCTTCGTGCCGTTGAGGAAGATCAGCGACAGGAAGAAATCGTTCCAGATGATCAGCCCCGTAAAGATCGCGACCGTCCCGGTCACCGGTCGCAGGAGGGGGAACACGACGCGCCGGAACGTACGCAGCGTCGACGCGCCGTCGACGACGGAGGCCTCCTCGTACTCCTTCGGGAGCGCGCGCACGAAGCCCGTATAGAGGAAGACCGAGAACGGCATCCAGATGCCGGTGTACAGCAGGATGATCCCGAAGTACGAGCCGACCAGGCCGAGGTGGCGCATCACGGCGTACGTCGGGACGAGCCCGAGTTGGAACGGGAGGATGATCCCCAGCACGAAGAGGAGGTAGAGCGTCGTGCTCATCCGCCCCGGCCGGCGCGCGATCGTGTAGGCGCAGATCGAGCCGATCGCGATCAGGGCGAGCACGCTCCCGCCGGTGATGATCAGGCTGTTCACGAGCGAGCGGCCGAGGGCGGCGTCGTGCCAGGCGGTGCTGAAGTTGCCCAGGTGGATCTCCTTCGGGAACGACAGCGGCGACTGCAGTGCCTCGAGGTCCGGCTTCAACGAGACGACGACGAGGAAGTAGAACGGCACCCACCAGATCGCGGCGACCAGGAGCAGCGTCAGCTCGCGCGCGAAGGTCCGTTTCGTGTACCGGTTGCCCACTAAAGCCTGTTCTCCCGTGCGCGGAGGACCGCGAGCTGCGCGACCGCGAGCACCGTGATCAGCACGGTCAAGATCAGCGACAGCGCCGTCCCGTAGCCGAACCTCCCGAACGCGAACGTCTGCTTGTAGATCTGCGTCGCGAGCGTCTCGG
>Ga0075425_100002120_pt1 | contig 19687 bp, 26 predicted proteins | sample SoiMethybrSBSTD4_FD_75300 | JGI IMG/M metagenome (GOLD analysis project Ga0075425, IMG submission 75300) | Bulk soil microbial communities from a Populus tree surrounding site in Tennessee, USA - Soil MetaG P. TD hybrid SBSTD4 | ecosystem: Environmental > Terrestrial > Soil > Tree plantation... | reverse complement strand
GGCGAGGAAACACGGTCCAACCGCTGGCTCGCGGAGTTGCAACAGGCGATGTTCGTCGAGATCAACACGGCGGACGCGTCCGAGCGCGGCATCCGAGACGGACAGTGGGTCTGGGTGTTCGGTCCCGAGAACCAGGCGAAAGCCAAGGTCGTCGCGCTGGTGACCGAGCGGGTCGGCAAGGGCGTCGCCTTCATGCCGTTCCATTTCTCCGGCTGGTTCGAAGGCAAGGACCTGCGCGCCAAATATCCGCCCGGCACCGACCCGATCGTTCTCGGGGAAAGCGCCAATACGTTGACCACCTACGGCTTCGACCCGGTGACCGGCATGCAGGAAGCGAAGTGCACCCTGTGCCAGATCCGCGCGGCGTGAAGGAGCCGTCGTCATGGCTCGCATGAAATTCCTCTGCGACGCCGACCGCTGCATCGAATGCAACGCGTGCGTCACCGCCTGCAAGAACGAGCACGACGTGCCCTGGGGCATCAACCGGCGGCGCGTCATCACCTTGAACGACGGCCGGCCGGGAGAGCGCTCCGTCTCGATGGCGTGCATGCATTGCACCGATGCGCCCTGTGCGGCCGTGTGCCCCGTGAACTGCTTCTACACGACGGCGGATGCGGTGGTCCTGCATTCCAAGGATCTCTGCATCGGCTGCGGCTACTGCTTCTACGCCTGTCCGTTCGGCGCGCCGCAATATCCGCGCACCGGCAATTTCGGCACACGCGGCAAGATGGACAAATGCACCTACTGCGCCGGCGGTCCCGAACCGGACCGTTCCGACTTGGAATACGTGAAGTACGGGCGCAACCGGCTGGCGGAAGGCAAGCTGCCGCTGTGCGCGGAAATGTGCTCGACCAAGTCGCTGCTTGCCGGCGACGGCGAGGTCATCGCGCAAATCTACCGGGAGCGGGTGCTCCAGCGTGGCTACGGGTCCGGCACGTGGGGCTGGCAGACAGCGTACCGGGAAGCGGTGGAGATCTGACCGGCGTGCCGTCCGAGCGTCCTCGGCGGAGTGATCGATGGAGGCTCCCATGTCGCGGTCCAAGGTTGTGGGCTTTGCGGTGCTGATCGTCCTGGTGTTGCTGCCGCAGTCTGCCGCACAGCAGGCGCCGGATGCCGCGCCCAATCCGACCGCACAATCGGTGACCGAGCACGAGCTGTTGCGGCAGCTGGGCAGAATCGACGGCCGCATCACCATCCCGGATGCTCACGCCGCCACATTGGAGCAGCCGCGGGGGCGCGAGTATCAAGCCTTCCACGAGCGGACACTGCCGTGGATTGGCGGCATCGCGATCATCGGCATGCTGGTGACGCTTACCGTCTTCTACCTGGCGCGTGGCCCGATCACGCTCGACACACCGCTCACGGGCATGAAGATCAAGCGCTTCGTCTGGGTCGAGCGGTTTACCCATTGGTTGACCGCAACCTCGTTCATCATTCTGGCTGTGACCGGGCTCAATTATGTGTTCGGCAAGCGGCTGCTCATGCCGCTGATCGGGCCGGACGCGTTCGCGACATGGTCGCAATGGGCCAAGTACATGCACAACACGTTCGCGTGGCCGTTCATGCTGGGCCTCGCGGTGACGATCGGGCTGTGGCTCCGGGACAATCTCCCGGATCGCTACGACCTCGAATGGTTGCGGCGGTTCGGCGGATTTCTCTCGCGCCGCCACCCGCCCGCCCGCCGGTTCAACGCCGGCCAGAAGCTGATCTTCTGGTCGGTCGTCCTTGGCGGCCTCATTCTGACGGCCAGCGGCCTCGTCATGCTGTTTCCGCTCTCGATCGGCGATATCGGCGGAATCCAGACGGCGCAATACGTCCATGCTGTTGCGGCCATGCTCCTGGTGGCGATCATGCTGGCGCACATCTACATCGGCACGATCGGGATGCAGGGTGCGCTGGACGCCATGGTGTCGGGCGATGTCGATGTCGCCTGGGCACGCGAGCATCACCGGGTCTGGCTCGAGGAAGAGGGGGCACGCACACCGGATGGGCCGCAGCTCGGTGCAGGCCCCATTCCGGCGGAGTAGGTCGTATCATGCGGATCATCGTGACATCGATCATCGCTGCGGTTCTGCTCGCGGTCGCTGCGGGTGCGGCTCTCTCTACCGCGCAGAAACCGGTCTACCAGACGCGCGCCATGCCGAGTGTGCGCATCGACGACCCCGGCAACAATCTGGTTGGCGCCGATTGGTCCGGGCTCCCCAAAGCGACGCCCAATGGCACGAAAGTCTAGCACCGTGCATGGGGCGGGCATGAGGATGGTTGGATTTTCAATGCGAGATGGAGGCGGAGATGCGCAGTCTGATGTTGGGAACCGTCCTGCTCATGGCGACCGCGTCGTCTCTCTGTGCTCAGGATTCCCGGCCACGGCCGCTATGGCCATGGCCGCCCAGCCTGATGGTGGCTCCGACCGCTCCGAAAACCGAGCCCGAAGCGTCGGCCGATGGCGGCAAGCCCGCCAATATCTGCCACGAGTTGGTCGCGTTCCTTGAGCATAGGGCCGCGCAGGCTCAGGTCCCCGCCGCCGCCCCGGCGACATCGTCGCAAGACGCAAGTGCGCCGCCGCGGGCGCCGCAGCAGCCGGGAAAGAGCGCATCGGTTCCGCCGGGCGGCGGCCCCGGCAGCGCTCCTCCGCCTGCAGTCGACGCCACGCAACACAATTCCGGGCTGCCTGCTCCAATTCCTCCGGGACAGACCGGGGCCAAACCTCCACTTGTGACTTCGGAACAGGCACGCGCCTATGCCAGCGCCAACGACGTGCGTGCGTGCCGGGATGCGGTCCGGGAGATGCGCCGCGCCGGCGTGGCCATGCCGGACGGGCTGATCGCGCTCGCGGCGCGGCCAGCCGAGGCCTTGGAAGCCGGTGGAGGGGGCCGATAGCCGCCCGGCCCAGCGACAACGGACTGCGGATGTCCTGCTTTCTCCCATGCCAAGCCCGTGACGGCGAAAATACATGGTCAGCGATTCTGTCGGTGCGCCTTTGCCATCGCATGCTTACGCCCAGCACATGCTGATAGGCTCGCCGCTGCGGCGGCGAGGCGTCTGCATCGTGATCTGTGCGGCGCTGATTGCTGTGCTGGCTTTCGCGACATTGCTCCATCTGGGCATGCTCGTCAGCATGCGCCCGGACGTCGTCAGGGTGTTCCTTCGAGCCCTCACGCTCTCCAGTTTGCTCGCCACCGTTCCGTTGACAGTCCTGTGGTTTCTCGACCGTCGCGAGCGTGAGACACCGTGGCTCTTTGCGGCGGCGTTCCTGTGGGGCGGGTGCATTGCCACCGCATTGGCCATGCCGTTCAACACGGCTTTCTTCAGGCTGGTTGACATTTGGGTTGCAGAAAACCCGGCAATCGTTGAGGTGCTCGGGCCGGACGCCACGATGATGCTCGCAGCGCCGATTTCAGCGCCGATCGCCGAGGAGATCGCGAAAGCCCTTGGCGTCTTGCTGATCTTCTGGCTGTTGCGCGCCGAGTTCGACAACATGCGTGACGGCTTGGTTTACGGCGCATTGATCGGGCTCGGATTCAACTGGTTCGAGTCGGCGCTGTATGTGGCTCAAGGCTATGTGGAATACGGGGCGCCGCCGTATGGGGCTCAGCTCGGGTTTCGCTACGCGCTGTTCGGGTTTGGCGGACACACCCTCCTGACCGGCATCTTTGGCGCGTCGGTCGGACTGGCGATCCAAACCCGGCGCCGGTGGTTGCGCATCCTGGCTCCGGTTATCGGGCTGATCGTCGCGATGGCCGGCCATATGCTGAACAACGCCATGCCGCTCGTCGTCGCCCTGGCCACCGCTGCCGCCGGCGAGCCGGTACCGCCGCGCGAATTTCTTCCCGACGTGGGATTTTTCGAGGCCTTCGCGGCCGCCAGTCTGATGGAGCTCGTGGTCTTCCTGCCACTGTTCCTGATCATCGCATTTGCGCTCTGGCGCAGCGGTGTGTGGGAACGGCGCGTGATCCGCGAGGAGCTGGCGGACGAAGTCGGACGTTCGATCAGTCCCACGGAGTACCGGGACATCGTTGCCGACCGCATGTTGCGGACCCGGCGCATCGACCGGATGCATCCGCGCCGATCGGCGGCGCTCGTGAATGCGCAGCACGAGCTCGCATTCCGCAAGCGTCGTGTGCGGCAGGAAGGCAGCGACCCCGAGCGGGATCCGATCGCGGCCGGATGGCGGGAGGATATCGAGCGCCTGCGCGCAACTGCATAGCCGCGACGCGAGCGCGCAACACGCGCCAGTCGCCGCTCACGGCAAGCTCATGCGAACACATACGCCCGGCGTCCGCGGCGCACAAAACTGCACGTCCCCGGTGGCCGGCTCGATGAACCACACCACAGGAAGAAATGCCCCATATGGTACCGATCCGACGATGGCGCGAACCGTATAATTTTCGCTCACCGCGGGTCGTCCGATGTCGCTCGACAATTTGGTGCAATCGCCCTTGTTGGCCTCGTTGGAGGAAAGGTTGTAGCGTGCCGTGCATATCCAGAATTGATTGTCCCTCTTGTCGACCACATAGGCGGAGTTGACCCAGTTTGCCGACGTTTTCCGCACGTCTGGCTCAGGGAAGATCTCGTAGCGGGATCCCTCGGCGGCCGCCAGCGCGGTCACTGCCAGGTTGGCGATCAGACCAGACGCTACCTTTCCGCGCACGCAACACTCCTGTTACAGGACCTCGGGATCGACGGCACGGACGCGAGCGAGAATGCCGGTGCTGATCTGTGACGCGACGCCAAGCAGCCACCCGACACCGATCACGATCGCCCATGGGACCCTCGGCGGCGCTTCGGCCACGACGAGCGACGCCGCCAGAAGGCCGGCGGAATTCGCGAACAGCGTTCCGAAAGCGCTGAGCATCTGGGTGGAGTCCGCTCGTTTGACTCCGGCCGCGATCGCGACGGTCGCCTCGCCTCGAAGGGCTGCTCGGCCCCGCGGCTGAGCCTCCGCGCCAGCCCAGCTGGCGATGGCTCCGACCAGAGCGAATACCGCGACCATTTCAAACGGGTCGATGAAGGCCACCCCGGCGGTGATCGGATAGACGGCCACCAGCATTCCGGCCAGGGTTCCACCGGCAGCGAGGCCGATGCGCCGTGCCAAAGCCGGCGCGGACATACCAGTCCGGTCCGAATCCCATGAGGTTGCAGCCATTCGATATTTGACGCCCTGGCCGGCCTCGTCGCCTTGACGCACGTCAATCCGGCGTTCGAATGAGGACGGGCATCATCGGCACATTATTTCGCAGAAACCGTCAATGCCGACCCTTTGTTGATTACCGTCAATTACACCTCCCGAGCGAAGTGACAGGATTGCGCCAAGAAGGTCGTCCAGCTCCGTCAGTGTGCAAAATCCGCTATCCGAAAATAAGGTAAGCATGTGAGCGACGTCCGGCCCGTTCATGACAGTCTCAAAGATCCAGGCGTGCTGGGTGTTGGATTTCCACCAGTCCGACGCAACCACCTGCTGGATTCACTTCCGCCTTCCGCCTTCGATGTGCTGGCACCTCATCTTGTTCAGACCACGCATGCGAAGGACAGCGTGCTGCAATCGCCCGGCCGTCCAATCCAACGGGTTTATTTTCCCTACACCGGGCTGATCGCACTGGTAACCGGGCTGGAGGAAGGTCGTTTCCTCGATACGGTTGCGGTCGGCCGAGAGGGCGCGGTCGGCCTCAGCGCCGGCATGGGAGCGCAGACCGCCTATAGCATGGCGGTCGTTCGATTTCCCGTCACCGGCGCAGAGATTTCGGCAGCGCGGTTTGCAGAAATCGCAGCCCGCAGCAAGCCTCTGCGAGACCTGAGTACGCGCTACGCCGATGCACTGTTGGCGCAAGTGCAGCAGCGGCTTGTGTGCAACACAGTGCATCCGGTCCAGGAACGGATATGCGGCTGGCTGCTGCACGCCCACGATCGTGTGGCCGCCGATCCGCTTGCCGTTACGCAGGAAGCTCTCGCGGAGGCGCTGGGCGTGCAACGCACCACCGTTACCATGAACTGCCGCACGCTTCAGTCCCAAGGCATCATCCATGTTCGCCGCGGCCGAATATCTATCCGGAATCTTGCAGCTCTCGAGCGGACGGCATGCTCCTGCTATCGAATCGAGCGGCAGCTGACGAACGCGGTGAACCGGAGCGCGGCGGCTTGATATAGGTTGCGCTGCAAGACGTCCAATCCGGGCTTGGGCTTCGCGCCAATACGCCAACGGAACGGCAGATCCGAGGAGGCAAACATGCCTCGCGCAGCACGACAAGACACGGTCGACTTGCGGGCACGCCGGACGCGCGATCACGGCACGATCCGCCGCTGGATGGAGGAGCGGGGAGGGCATCCGGCGATGGTCGATGGCACGCAAATTCTGCGCATCGACTTCAATGAGCCGAACGACGACGACGAAAAATTGCGGCCGGTCTCGTGGGACGAGTTTTTCCGCGTGTTCGATGAGCGCGGTCTGGAATTCCTCCACCAGGACCGGACGCAACATGGAAAGATCAGCCGGTTCAATAAATTCGTCTATGCCGGAACTGATAGAGAGCAGGGCTAAATTTAGTATCCCGATTTCGCAATTCTCCACGCCAGCCACGGCTGCACCTAGGCCCATTCGCCCTTCAGCAGGGGCTCGCGCGCAACCTCGCGCGGCAACCTCAAATCCCGGAAGACATCGGCGGTGTGCTCGGTCTCGTGGTCGGGCTTGAATGCGATGCCCAGATCCTCCTCCGCGTCTTGCGCGGCGCCGATCAGCACCAGCTCGGCACCTTCGTGGTCGAGAAAATCCGGCGGGTCGACGGGCGCAAACCTGCGCCCGGCGAACTTCCGTTGCAAGGTTTTGGGAAAGCGCGCGTCATGCTCCGGATCGAGGCCGGTGCCGGGCGGGCGCGGGCTCGCGGGATTTCTCACCGCCAGGATATAGCTCGCTTCCCGCTTGATGTTGAGCTCGCGCTCGGCCGGCCCCTCACGTTTCGGCAGCTCGACGACATAGGCGAGGTGGGTGTGGTCGCCGTGCCGCACGATCGCATAGATGCCTTCGGCGGCAGGGCGCACGGCCGGCACCCGGCGCACACCGCGCGTCTTGGTTTCGTATTCCTTTTCGCCGAGTTCCGCATTGAGCGATGCCCGGTCGCGGAAGACGCGCCAGACAAAGGCCCAGAACCGGTTATGTTCCTCGGGGTCGGGGAGTTTCTTGCGGCCGACGATGATCAGCCGGTAGACGTGATCGCGCCACGGCTTAAGCAGAATATAGAGCCGCTCGACGTCCCTCAGTCCGTGCACCTCATCGCTGCCCACCCTTGGGCGGTAAAGGAAGTAGACATCCCCGCGCTCAAGCACCGGGTTTGTCCGCGCTATCACCTTTGCCATGCGCTCATCCTTTTGCATGATCTCCGAGAGGCCGATGATGGCAGCGCCCGCGGGCGATGCCATAACGGTCGTCGGCAACACCGCAGCCACCCGGGTGCGATCTCGCTCGTCGAATGAAGGAGTCCGGCCGACGAGGCCCATCCCGTGCGCCGGCACCCCTTCGGTTATTGCTCCCGGCGCTGGCCGAACAATTGGAGAAAAATCATGAAAAGATTTATGAAGTCGAGATAGAGCGCCAGCGCGCCCATGATCGCCTTCTTTCCTGCAGTCTCCTCCATGTCCGCCTCGAGATACATCTCCTTGATGCGTTGCGTATCGTAGGCGGTCAGTCCGACGAACACGATGACCCCGATGATCGAGATGACAAACTGAAGCGTGCTCGATGCAAGGAAGATGTTGACGAGGGACGCGATAACGACACCGATGAGCCCCATCATGAGGAACGAGCCGAAGCGCGAGAGATCGGACTTCGTCACATAGCCGTACAGGCTCATTGCCCCGAAGGTCGCGGCGGTGATGAAGAATACACGCGCAATGGAAACCCCGGTGAACACCAGGAATATGCCGCCGAGCGACAGACCCATCACGGCCGCGTAGATCCAGAACAGCAGGGCCGCGGTGCCGGCGCTCATGCGCTCGATGCCGAAGCTCAGGACGAGAACGAAGCCGAGCGGCGCCAGCATCACGACCCAGATCAGCGGCGTGGCGGCGATGGATTGATAGAAGCCGGAGGCGGCGGCGATGTAGGCAACGATGCCCGTGACGGCGAGGCCGCCGGCCATGTAATTGTAGACGCGCAGCATGAAGGCGCGCAGGCCGGCGTCGACCGCCACGCCGGGAAACGGCCTTGTGTCCGGCCAGGCCGCCTGTGGCGTTCGCCGGGCGTTTGAATCGTCGTAGCTCACGGCTTTCCTCCTTTCGGCGGGCTGCGGTACGCTGATATGTGACGCGCCAGATCGTGCCGTTGCCGTCTCTCACCAGCAGCGGACTTTCAGCCCGCTCAATGGCGAATGGAGCGTCGCGGTCGTTGAGGAACGCGCCCTGACGTTCGAAGGCTGCCCGGATCGTCGTCTAGCCGCATCGCCCGTTCTGCGCCTTGATGAACATCAACTTTGGGGCGGCGCGGGATGCGCGCTTCCCGATTGCCATGGACGTGCTCAGTCGCAGCGGCGGACGGTTCGGTACACGACGGAACCGTTCGGCCGGACGACGCGCTCGCGGCGCACGATGCAGTCCGGCTGGTCGACAATCAGGTCGGGTTCGCAAATGCGCCGCTCGCGGAACTCGGCCGGACCGAACGGGCGCTCCACGCGTTCGCGCACGACACGGCATGCGACGTTGTCGAGCGTTGTCGGGGCATCGAGGCTCGGGCTGAAGACGTGGGCGCTCAGCGGGGAGGCGCTGAAGGCCAGAACACTGATTGCCGTCATTAGAGCTGCGGATAGGACGTGCATCATACTCTCCTCGACTACTCGTGTTTCCTTGCCCCTGCGACGGCGGCAAGCGCTCCGCCGCGGTCGCTTGCCGCCTACCAAACCAACCGACGATCGCAAGCGGCGTTCGCATGGAGCGGAAAAATAAATGGTGCGTCGGCGACGTGATAATTTGATCGGCATCAAGGAAATTAAAGCCAGTTGTTGTAGCCTGAAGCGCTGGCAAATAGGCGCGCATGGCAATTTCATGCCAATGAGCTTCGCTGCTCACCAACAAGGCGGACGTGTTCTTCTTCTTTTCGAACAAGGTCGGTTGCATCGGCTCGCTGATCATCTCGGCGGCCGCGACGATCGTGCTGTTGCTCGTGCTGCGGATGCTTTGACCCAGCAAAGTTCCCCGCGCAGCCGGATCCGCAGCTGGGCGACGCACGGAGGGAGCCGGCCAAGATGCCGCTCGCTCTGTTAGCCTTCGGCGCCGCCTCGGCTTTCACCGGGGCGGCCCTGTACATCAACATTGTCGAGCAGCCGGCCCGGCTCGCGCTCGATCTGCGCTCCATGCTCGAGGAATGGGCCCGCAGCAATCGACGCGGCTTCGTCATGCTGTCGTTCATGGCGATCGTCTCGGCGTTACTCGCCTATGCGGAGTTCAGCCGTACCGGTGACGTGCGCTTGCTGCTGGGCGGAACGATCGCCGCGGCAACCTGGCCGTACGCCTATTTCTTGATCATTCCCGTGAATGTCTGGTTGTACGCTGCCCCTCCGGACGCCCCGCCTTCCATCACTCGGGATCTCATGCGCGAGTGGGGGCTGGCAGAATGGGGACACACCGCCATCGGCTTCGCGGCATGTTGCATGCTCGGCTGGGTCATCGCCGAGCCCGCTTGAATCAGGCCGGTTGAATCGGCTTGGTGGCGTATACAGTGGAGTTCGCCGTCATGGCACCGCGCGCCAATTGGAAAGGGTACCTGCGGCTGTCTCTCGTCTCGTGCCCGATCGCGCTCTATCCCGCCACCTCGGAGCGCGAAAAGATCAGATTCCATCAGATCAATAAAAAGACGGGACATCGCATCAAGCTCCAGCGAGTCGATGTCGAAACCGGCAAGCCGATCGACTACGATGACGTTGTCAAAGGCTACGAGGTCGCCAGGGGCCGGTACGTCGAAATCACCGACGAAGAACTTGAGGCCGTCGCGCTCGAGAGCACCCACACCATTGAAATCGATGAGTTCGTCCCGGCCGAAGAGATCGACGACCTTTACGTCGTGCGCCCTTACTACATCAGGCCGGAGGGCAGGGTCGGACTGGAGGCCTTCGCCGTCATCCGAGACGTAATGCGGGCGACGAAAAAGGTTGGCCTTGGCAGGATCGTGCTGACCAGTCGGGAGCACATCATCGCCATCGCGCCGAGGGACAAAGGATTGATGGGAACCTTGCTGCGCTACCCATACGAGGTGCGGCAGCCCGCCGAGTTCTTCGCCGACATACCCGACGCGAAGGTCACCAAGGACATGCTCGACCTTGCCAAGCATATCGTTGAGCGGAAATCGGGGCACTTCCACCCCGAGAAATTCGAAGATCACTACGAGAAGGCGGTGCAAGAGCTGCTGCGCAGGAAGCGGGCCGGCGAGAAGATTGCGCTGCCCGGCGAGCGCCGGCCGGCCAAGGTCATCAATCTGATGGATGCCTTGCGCAAGAGCCTCGAGGTCGAGCACGGCGGAGCAACGGCCGCAAAGCCGCGCGCCTCCTCGGCTGCGCGGCGCCGTCCTTCCCCGACCACGACACGGGCCAAGGCGAAGCGTGAACGCCGAGCCGGCTAAAGCCGTCACCTTCAAGGCCGAACATGCGGCTCAGGCGTGTCCCTGCAGGGCCGTGGCGATCTCCCAGCGTGACATTGAGCAGGCGCCGCACGGCGGGATACCGTCGGCCTGCGGTGTGATGCGCGCACACGTTGTGTCGCGGTCGAAAATTCTTAGAAATTGATAGCCATCAACGCGGTTGCTGCCTGTCGGCAGCAGTATCTAGCCCATTGAAGTGTTGGGCTCACACGCTGTCCATTCACGTACTGCGTGTGGCATCCAGGCGCGCTCTGATGGACGCGCTGCACAACTCTCCTCCAGCATCGACAGGAGCGCATCATGGCTAGCACGAGTGGAACGGATGAAGACCGTGCATCTGCGGCGGGGGGAGCACAGCCTGACCCGTTGAACATGGTTCTTGCCCAGAACTGGTGGGCGGTGGCGCTACGCGGGGTCCTGGCAATACTGTTCGGCGTGATCGCCCTCGTGTTCCCGGGCGCCACGATGCTGTCGCTGGTGCTTGTGTTTGCGGCGTACCTGCTCGTCGACGGCGTTTTGGCCATCGTGGCCGCCGTGCGAGCCGCACGTGCGCACGAGCGCTGGGGGTTGCTGACATTCGCAGGCATCGTCAACATCCTGACCGCCGCTCTCGCGATCTTGTGGCCCGGCATCACGGTTATCGCCTTCGTGCTGCTCGTCGCCGCTTGGGCCATCGTCACTGGCGTGCTGGTGCTTGGCGCCGCATTCCGCCTCAATATCGATCATGGCCGCTGGTGGCTCATTCTTGGCGGCGCCGCCTCGCTCGCCTACGGCGTGATCTTGATCGTTGCGCCGCTGATCGGGGCGCTGGTGCTCACGTGGTGGCTCGGCGCCTATGCCCTGGTGTTCGGCATCGCCCTCCTCATCCTCGCGTTCAGGCTGAAGGCGCGACATGACGATCAGGCGCACGGCGCGCCGGTGCGGACCGTCGCATGACGGCACATCGGCGAACGTGCATGTCCACATCTTCAGACCCGGATGGCCACGGCCTGGCTTGGGACGGCATCGCTTCCAATCGGCATGCGCGGCCGGATCCCTGCGTCGGAGAACCGGGCGACGCCGCCATCGACGAGGCGTTGATCGAAAGTTTTCCGGCTAGCGATCCGCCGAGCTGGGCGCCTCCGGTCCGGATCGGCTCGCCGCGGCGGGAGCCCGACGCAACGAGCAGCGAGCAGCGGCTTTGCACATGAAGTCGAGACCATGAGGTCAATCGGAGGGGCTTGTGTGGTGGTTGAGGCCGACGAGCGGATAGCCAACGAAGAGCAATGCAGGCGAGTCCCCCGGCACGCCAGCGACTTCCCGGCCGTGCTGCTCGCCATGGCGGGCCACGATCTGCGCCAACCACTACAGATCATTTCGGCTGCTTTCGGTTGGTTGGGGAGACGCCTTGAATCGGATTCCGAACGCGAATATGTACGGCGCGGCGAGGCCGCGATTGCGCAGCTGACCGACCAGCTCGACCACCTGGTTGATGCGCTGCGCCTGCACGAGCATGCGGCTGCCATCGCGCTGGCGCCGTTGCGGCTTGAGCCCCTCTTGACCGGCATTTGCCGGGACCATCTCTTGTCGGCGCGCGTGAAGGGGGTCGAGCTTCGCGCCTGCCGAACCCGCGCGGTCGTGATGAGCGATGCCGTCCTGCTCGAGGGCATCCTGCGCAATCTCGTCCGCAACGCGCTGAAATATACGCCGCCGGGAGGGCGTGTTCTGCTGGGCTGCCGCCGGCGTGGAACGTGCATCCGCATCGAAGTGCTGGATACCGGAGTCGGCATACCGCCCGACAAGCTGTCCAAGATCTTCGAGGCGTTTCATCGCCTCGATTCGACACTCTCGGACGGTTTGGGAATCGGCCTGTTCGTCGTGCGTCGTGCCGTCGACTTGCTTGGCCATCATGTCGAGGTCCGATCGCGCCTTGGCCGCGGTTCGTGCTTTGCGATCTCGACCACGGCGGCGGCCGCAACCGGCGATTCCGTGGCGGCGATGCGGCGTGCCCAAGATTTTCTCACCAGGCTTCCGGGCGACGCCTAACCAAGTGATTCATTGCGGATTTCGCAAATGCCGTGTTCGCGTGACGCGTCCGATTGGTGGCAACCGTGCTTTGCCGTTGCCAACGGTTGTGACCTGGTATTGAATTATCGCCAAGCCTTCCCTCGTCCTTGAAGAAATTACTTCGTACGTCCGATCGCAAGGCGCCAGTTCGCCCGGTGGGTGAGTTGGTCGGGTGAGAACAACAACTTATGTATGTACATACATAGGTAGGAGTAAAGCGTGTTTGTCGCTCGGGCCGCACCGATGGAGACGACGATGCCGGCTGAGCGGACCGTCCACGTGGTGGACGACGACGCGGCTGTGCGCCGTTCGCTCAAGCGTCTGTTGGACGCGGAAGGCCTTGGCGTCGTTTGCTACGATTCAGCGATCGCCTTTCTCGAAGCCGTCCCGGGCCTGTCCAGCGGCTGTATCTTGCTGGATATTCGCATGCCGGGCATCGACGGGTTGGAGCTTCAGGCGCGCCTGCAGGATGTCGGCGTCAAGCTGCCAGTCATCGTGATGACCCGACAAGGCGACGTACAGACGGCCGTAAAGGCCGTGAAGGCGGGTGCAGTCGATATCATCGAGAAGCCCTGGCGCGACGACGTCCTGCTCCACGCGATCGGGATGGCCCTGGCGAAAGCAATCCAGCCTGCCCCGGCCCAGGAACAGGCCAAGGCTGCCCGGCGCATCGCCCGCCTGAGCCGGCGGGAGCGTGAGGTTTTGGATGCGCTCGTGGCCGGCCGTCCGAACAAGGTGATCGCCTTCGATCTCGGCATCAGCGTGCGCACCGTAGAGGTGCACCGGGCGCGCATGATGGAGCGCCTCGGCGTCCGCCAACTCGCCGAGGCAGTTCGCCTCGCGGTGCTGGCCAAGTTGCCGCCGTGAGCTTCCGATCGTTCGCACCGCCGCGGAGCGTCACGATGCGCCCGCGCCGACGGAAATCTTCTTCGCCGGATTTGATGCGACCCAATCGGCCACGATCTTCCGCTCGTAGGTGCAAAGGTTGCCGCAGTTGGTGCAGGCGAGCACAACGACTTCGAAAAGGCCCGCGCTCACGGCCTCATTGCCATTGCGCTGGAGCACCGGATAGCCAACGCGGCCGCCGATGAGTTCTTCGTCCAGGATGTCGAAGTCGTGGTTTGCACAGGCCGAGCATTGGCCCCTCGCACCCTTTGCGGCCAAAAAGCGCCGGACATCCCGGCTGTTCAAAAGCCGCCGATTGGTCATGTCTGTCACGCTTGAAAGCTCCCATGCGCCCTGATGATTTGTGGATTAGAAAGGTCTATACGCTTCCGTACCGTGGACGCGAACAATCATATCAGGCAAACAAATGAACGCGACAAATATTTCGCGCGTGCAGGAGAGATAATTTACGTCCATCGGCATCAAGTGAGTTGAACAGATGTTAATTACATCCTACGAGCGCCGAGCCAAGTACTTATTGTTGGCCAAGTTGTACTATTGCACCTAATCAGTTGACGACGCTAAGCGCGTACGCCGCTGAATGTGAGTGGATGGAGCATTCGGGCGCCTGATGAGTAGTTGACTAACTTGCGGGTTAGGACACAGCATAATGGCTCCGATCCCAATGCTGGTTGCTGGAGTTCGAGCCATGTCTCAATTGGTACGCGAACAACGCCTGCAGATCATGCTGACCCCTGAGGAATTGGCTGCCCTCGACGATTTTCGCTACAAGCAGCGGATACCCAGTCGAGCTGCCGCCGTTCGCGAGCTCTTGCGTCGCGGACTTGGCGTGGAGGCGTACGGGCCATTACGGGCTGTCAAATCCGCCGATTTCGGCGTTCTCTACGGCGACGTTAGCGGGAGTCGCCGACGGACGAACAGCGCGTAGCCGTCGTGGCAGGTGCGCGCTGCGCGCAAGCTGAGCTTCGCCGCGGAGCTGCAGGGTCGGTGATGCGCGCCAGCCCTACAATTTGTGTTGTGTTTGTGCCGGATGCCCATCCGTTTCGCCGTCTTCGAGAGCACCGCGGTCGACGATTCTGACCGTGCGCGTGCCTGACAAGGCGATCACACCGCGCTCCTGGAGGTCCGTCAGCGAACGGCTCACGGTCTCGACCGATACCGCCAGATAGTCGGCAATGTCGTAACGAGAGATCGGCAGCACAACCTTGTCGGCCGGTCCGCCCGACAGGCGTGTCGCCATTTCGAGGATGAAAGAGCCGACCTTCTCCAGCGCCGTGATCCGTCCGACGATCAGCAGCTGCGTCTCCAGGCGGGACAGCGCCTCGAAGGCGACTTGGCGAAGCTCGCGTGCAAGACGTGGGTTGGTATCCGCCAGCGTCTCGAGACGTTGACGCGGATAGGTCGATGTGCGCGTGCCCTCGACGACTGCCTCGACGGTGAAATCGTATTCATCGCCGGCCGTGAAGCCAAAAAAATCGCCCGGCAGCAGCAGGTCGATGATCTGGCGGCGGCCATCGGAGCGGACGGCGCAACGTCGCGCGACGCCGGAAATGACGCCGTACCAGTGCAGTGCTGGCCGCCCCTGGCTGCAGATTTCCTGGCCTCGATGCCACGACGCGACCGTCGCGAGGGCGTCGAGGCTCCTCACAGGCTGAGGTCTATTGGAGCTGACGGGACGGAGGTGATTCCCACCGTTGATGATATTGGGACGTGCTTTTGTCTGCGCTGTCCCGTGTTTTTCTATAGCTCTGGGACTGGAACAGGTTCTTGCATTCACGGGGCGGCCTCCTACTCGACTGACTGCTTTTGTTGAGAGTCCGTGGCGGCAAGCAGCGGCAGCCCTCAATGATGGTGGCGAGCGCCAAGAAAAGAATTTGGCGGATTCCCGTACCGTAAAATTACGTAAGGAACTGAAGCCAGGCGCTTGAAATTGCCTAGAAGCGGATGGTGCGCGCCCCGGGTATTCCATCCCTTGAATAATTGATGGCCGTCAAGGCACGAGCGGTCGTCGCGCGCTAGGTTTCCAAACACTGCAACGCTGCATCGAGACTGTCCTTGCGCATTGCGTAGGTCGCTCGATCATGTCGGTGAGACCACGATGGCTCAGGTACTCAAGCCCGGAACCTCTGCGCCCGAGTTCACACTGCGGGTCACGCCAGATCAATTCCTGTCGCTCAGCGATCTGGCCGGCAGGCCGGTTATTCTCGCCTTCTATCCTGCCGACTGGAGTCCGGTCTGCGGCGATCAGCTGACCCTGTACAATGAGATCCTGCCCGAGTTTCGCAAGCATGAGGCGGAGTTGCTGGGAATCTCGGTGGATGGCGCCTGGTGCCATGAGGCCTATGCCAAGGACCGCCATCTGCACTTCCCTCTGCTGGCGGATTTCCATCCTAAAGGCGAGGTTGCGAAGAAATATGGCGCCTATCGCGACGCCGAAGGCGTTAGCGAGCGTGCCCTGTTCGTGATCGACCGGCAGGGCGTGATCTTCTGGAGCTACCGCTCGCCGATTGCCGTCAATCCTGGGGCCGATGGCATTCTCGACGCCTTGGAAAAGCTTGCACCAAAAGTGAACAGCCGTGTTGAAAGTGCCGGTCACCCCAGCTGACCACATTCGAGGCCCGCGCAGCGCGCCAGTCATGCTCGTCGAGTATGGCGACTACGAATGTGCGTACTGCGCCGCCGCGCACCCGAACGTGCTGCTGGTCCAGGAACGCTATGGCTTGAGACTGGGATTTGTCTTTCGCCACTTCCCTTTGACCCAGATCCATCCGACCGCCGAAGCGGCGGCGGAGAGCGCGGAGTTTGCCGCCGCGCACGGCGTGTTCTGGGAGATGCATGACGGCATCTACGAGAATCACGACCGTTTCGGTCCGCCGCTCCTGTTTGCCCTGGCGGCAGCCCTCGGCTTGTCCGAACAGGCGTTGGACGAAGCGCTGCGGAGGCGACAATTCGCGCCGAAGGTGCGAAGCGATTTCCTCGGCGGCGTGCGCAGCGGCGTGAACGGGACGCCGTCATTCTTCATCAACGGCGAGCGGCATGACGGGTCATACGCGGCCGACGATCTCTCCGCTGCCATCGATATGCACCTGCGTACCAAGGCACGATTGTGAGCGCCGGCGCGTCGCCGCGATCGCTGCGGGTCGCAGCAAAAAAAAATGGAAATCTTGACGGCCATCAGGGCGGCACGATGCAGCGCAATCTAATGAGATCGATGCGTCCGGCTCGACGACGACGATCGCACCCACTGGACGCGTGATGGGTCAACCCTAGCGAGGAATTTGCCATGACGCCGCATGCGACCAAAGCGAGATCCGAAGTCGGCATCATCGATAAGGCATCGATCTGGGACGCCCCTGATCGGTGCCGCCAGACCGAAGATCGCAGACGGCTGGTATTTGTTGTCGTCATGGTGATTTTCGGGCTGATGCTTTTCGTCGCGTACTCGCGGCCTGTGCTGTCGCAAGGCATTGCCCTGATCAAAGTCGACGTGAACGTCGTGGCGCAAGGCTATCGCGCGAGCAAGCTCATAGGAAGCGGCGTCGTCAACGACAAGAACGACAAGATCGGCTCGCTCGACGACATCATCATCGACAAGAAGAATGTGTTGTTCGCTGTGCTGCAGGTGGGCGGCTTCCTCGGCGTCGGCGGACGCCTCGTGGCGGTCCCGTATGACAGCCTGAAGATCGATGAGGCCGGCAAACGGATCGAGCTGCCGGGCGCCTCGAAAGACGAGCTCAACAAATTGGGCGAATTCAAATACCGCACCTGAGCCGAAGGCTTTGTGAGCTTTGAATGCGATGTTCGGACGACGCCTTTGCGACACGAACGTGCTTCCGAGGAGATTGTCTGCCCCCATGCCGAGGAGGCGCGTTCGTCGACAGTCCCCCTCATCCCGAAGGGCCCTACGTGCCAGTGGCTGACGGATGAGGGTGACTGCTCGCGCAATAGCCGAGACATCTATGCGCCACAAACGCTGTCCCGTTGACGCTCGGAGAGTGACGATGACGACAAGGAAGTTGGACAAAGCGGAGTGGCGCCCGTTCTTTGACGCCATGGCGGAAGTTCTCGGGCCGAAGCGCGCCGAAATCGAAGTGCTGTCGCTCAATCTTGGCGATCAAGTCGAGGCGGAATGGTTGCCTCTCCTGGGAATTTCCTACGACCCCAGGGACGACATCGTCGATGTGGCTTTGGAGGGCCTGGACCACATCATCGACCAGCCGCGCGAGATCTACGTGGTCGAGGAGGAGGCGGGAGAGCTGATGGCCATCGAAGTCGTCGCTGCCGACGGGACCCGCCAGATCGTCAAGCTCCGCGATCCCCTGATGCTGCCGGCTCCGCAGCATTGAAGCGGCACTTTCGGGCGCCGGCCACGGAAGGTGCAGGCTTACAGCCGGGAGGCCGATGGATGAGCAAGTCGTCCGATGCCGTGATCGAACGCGCCAGGGTGCGCGAGGTGGCGGGCGTTTTTCATTCGTCGGCAGCGCTCGATGCCGCCGTCGGCTCGTTGCTGCTTGCCGGCTTCGACCGGGCCGATATCGACGTCATTGCCAGCCCCGACAAGGTGCGGGAGCGGCTCGGACCCGTGGAGGTGCATCCTGAAGAGCTGCCCGACATCCCGCAGTTGCCGCGCCAGCCCATGTTCGAGCGCGACGACATCGCCAACAGCAAGGTGGTTTGGACCAGCACGACCGCTTCGTTTGCCGCAGTCATGGCGGCGTTTGTGGTTCTTTACAACGGCGGCAGCGTCACGCGGACGATCATCGCGGCCTTGTTGGCGGGCGCGATCTGCGGCGGCGTAACTGCCCTGGTGGTCACCTGGCTCCTGGAGGGCGACGACGTCAAGGCGTTCGAGCCGCTGATGGAAGCGCGCGGTCTCGTCTTGTGGGTTCGCGTTCATTCGCCCGAGCAGGAGGACAAGGCCCAGGAAATTTTGCTGAGCCACGGCGGCAAAGCCGTGCGCGTCCACGAGATCGAACGCGACAAGCGTCCGGAAGACATCCCGTTGAGCTCGCTGCGACCGGATCCGTGGCTCGGTAACGAGCGTCTGGGCGAGCCGTAACGAGCGGGTTGGGAGAATGACATGCTTGACCGGCGAAGTCCCCGCACAGGCGAGAGTCGACCGCGTCGCATGTCCGTCCCGGCCATGATGCGTGCCGCGGCGATCGATCGTTTCGGCGGTCCCGAGGTGCTGACCATCCATACGCTGCCGGTCCCGGTGCCGGACGCGCGCGAGGTGCTGATCGCGCTGGATACGGCCGGCGTGGGCTCATGGGACGCGGAGATGCGCGCAGGCTGGTCCCCGAGCGGCCGCACGCGTTTTCCGCTCGTGCTCGGGACTGACGGTTCCGGCACGATCGCCGACGTGGGCGCCAACGTCCGTCGACTTGAGATCGGGGACCGGGTCTATTCCTACAGCTTCGACAATCCGAAGGGTGGTTTTTATGCCGAGTACGTGGCGGTCGCAGGCGAACGGGTCGCGCACATTCCGGACCGCCTCGACTTCAAACGCGCCGGGGCGATCGCCACCACCGGGCTCACCGCGCTGCAGGGGGTCGACGACGCCTTGCATGTGAAGAAGAGGGAGAGCGTGGCCGTTCATGGAGCCGCGGGCGGCGTCGGCACGCTTGCAGTACAATTTGCCAAGCTGCGAGGCGCGCTCGTCTTCGCAATCGCCTCCGGCGCTGATGGCATAAAGCTCGTGCGGCGTCTTGGTGCGGCCGCCGCCGTAGACGGGAAGCATGACGATGTCGCGATCGCGGCCCACCGCTTTGCGCCCGACGGAATCGACGCCATTTTGGCCACTGTCGGCGGGGAGCCGCTCGAGCACCTTATCGACGTGCTCCGCGGCGGCGGTCGGGTCGCCTATCCGAACGGGGTTGAGCCCGAGCCCAAGCGGCGGCCCGACATCCGGATCATTCCCTATGACGCGACCCCGGGCGTGCGCGAGTTCGCGCGGCTCAACCGGGCCGTCGAAGCGGTCAAGCTCAAGGTCCCGATTGCTGCCGAATATCCCCTCGCCGAAGCGGCAAGGGCACACGAGCGTCTCGCCGCCGGGCACGTGCTCGGCAAGATCGTGCTGCGGATTCGCCGGCCATGATTGTAGCGCGACCAAGCGAACAA
>Ga0075425_100002119_pt1 | contig 19687 bp, 15 predicted proteins | sample SoiMethybrSBSTD4_FD_75300 | JGI IMG/M metagenome (GOLD analysis project Ga0075425, IMG submission 75300) | Bulk soil microbial communities from a Populus tree surrounding site in Tennessee, USA - Soil MetaG P. TD hybrid SBSTD4 | ecosystem: Environmental > Terrestrial > Soil > Tree plantation... | reverse complement strand
GCTTTGCCCAACAACTGAGCGAGCTTGCCGGCAGCGGCCTGACCGTGATCGGCAACGCCGCGGGCCGGGAGGCGCTCGGCAGCACGGCGGGCGTGGGTGCCGGCGGCCGCCTTGATGCGCAGGTGCTGCGCGCCGAGGGTGGTGCCCGCGAGGGCATGCTGCACGCGCTCTCCGCGCGCGGGCAGCGGCTGGGCGAGACCGCCTTTAGGCTCGACGTCGGCGAGACGCGGGCGTTGGCGACGTTCGATTTGCCGCTGGAGCTCAGAAATCAGGTCACGCGCGTGGAAATCGCCGGGCAGCGCTCCGCCGGCGCGGTGAGCCTGCTCGATGCACGCTCGCAGTGGCACCGGGTGGGCCTCTTCTCGGGAGCCTCGCGCGAGCAGGCGCAGCCGCTGCTCGCCCCGCTCTACTATATCGAGCGGGCCCTGCAGCCGTTCTCGGAAATCGCCAAGAGCGACGACGCCAACATCGACACCTCGCTGGAGGCGCTGATCAAGCGCAATATTTCCGTGCTGATGCTGGCCGACATCGGCACCTTGCCGGCGGAGATCAAGCAGCGCGTGGAGCAATGGGTCAAGAAGGGTGGCGTGCTCGTCCGCTTCGCCGGTCCACGCCTCGAGAAGGGCGGGGACGATCTCCTACCCGTGGCCTTGCGGCTCGGCGGGCGCACGCTCGGGGGCGCCCTGTCCTGGGCGACGCCGCAACCTCTGGCTCCCTTCAGCGAGGATAGCCCCTTTGCCGGCTTGCCGGTTGCCACCGAGGTGGTCGTCAACCGCCAGGTCCTGGCCGATCCGGCCGCGCTGGGGCCCGAGGTCAAGGTGTGGGCCCGGCTCAAAGACGGCACGCCGTTGGTCACGGCCGCGCGCCGCGGCGATGGGCAGGTGATCTTTTTCCATGTCACGGCCAACTCCGAGTGGTCGAATTTGCCGCTGTCGGGCCTGTTCGTCGAAATGCTGCGGCGCGTCACCAGCCTTGGCCGCTTGGGCGGCGGCGAGACAGCCCAGTTGGGCGCCGACCGCGACGGCGATGCGCCCGCCACCGCCGAGGTGCTGGCCCCGCTGCAAGTGCTCGACGGCTTTGGTCTGCTCAAGACCCCACCACCGACGACGCAGGCGATCGCCGCCAGCAAGCTGGCGGAGCTCAAGCCCAGCGCCGACAACCCGCCGGGCTACTATGGTCCTGCCGGATCGCCGCGCGCCCTCAACTTGATCACGCCCAAGAGCCTTCTGAAGCCGCTGCCGAGCCTGCCCGTCGGGGCCGAGCGCCGCGCCTATGAGGCGGAGGCCGCCCAGCCCCTCAAGCCGCAGCTGCTGCTGGCCGCGCTGGCTCTCCTGTTCGCCGACATCCTCGCCGTCCTCCTGCTGCAAGGTTTCGCGTTCGGCGCGCTGCGGGGCGCCTCACGCGGCATCGGTGCCGCCCTGCTGCTCGGCATTTTGGGCGCCGGCGCGCTCGGCACCACAACGGTTCTGAGCAGCGCACCGGCGCTCGCCCAGAGCGGGGCGCCTCGGCCCACCGCGGCCGGGGACGGGCGGGCGATTGCTGCCACGGGCAAGGTCAGCTTCGGTTACGTGCTGACCGGGGACGGCGCCACCGACGAGGCCAGCCGACAGGGTCTGATCGGCCTCAACAAGTTTCTGATTGCGCGCACGGCGGTGGAACCCGGCGATCCCTTTGCCATCAACATCCAGACGGACGAGATCACCTTTTATCCGCTGCTCTATTGGCCCGTGCTCGCCAACGCGCGCGCCTTGAACGAGGCCACGCTCGCGAAAATCGATGCCTATATGAAACAGGGCGGCATGATCATCTTCGACACCAAGGACTATGGCCAGGGCATCCCGACCGGTTTCAACCTGCGTGGCGAGGCCGGCACGCCGCTGCAGCGGCTACTCGGCAATCTCGACATCCCTCGCCTCGAACCGGTGCCCGAACATCATGTGCTGACCAAGTCGTTCTACCTGTTGCGCTCCTTTCCCGGACGTTGGGAGGGTGGGCCATTGTGGGTGGAAGCCGAATCCCCGCGCGATAGCGATCAAGGCCGGCAGGCCCGCCGTGTCGACGGGGTGAGCTCGATCCTGGTGACCGGCAACGACTTCGCCGCGGCCTGGGCGCTCGACGATCGCAACCAGCCGCTTTATCCCGTGGTGCCCGGGGGCGAGCGCCAGCGCGAGATGGCCTTCCGCACCGGCGTCAACATCGTCATGTACGCGCTCACCGGCAACTACAAGGCCGACCAGGTGCATGTGCCCGCGCTGCTCGAGCGGCTAGGACAGTGAAGCCATGAGCAGCTGGTCGATCGATTTCTCCCCAATGCTGCCCGGCCCCTACTTCTGGGGCGCCGCCGTGCTGGCCAGCGCGCTCGTGCTCATCTTGCTTTTGCGCCGCAACCGCGGCGCGCTGCTGCGGGCCCTGTCGTTGGCGGCGTTGCTGCTGGCGCTGGCCAATCCGACGCTGCGGCAGGAGGAGCGCGAGAGCCTCGCCAACATCGCCATCGTCGTTGTTGACGAGAGCATGAGCCAGACCATCGCCGGCCGCCCCGAGCAAGCCGCCGCCATCAAGAGCGAGCTCGAAAGCAAGCTGGCGGGCATCGCCAACCTGCAGGTGCGCTGGGTCAGCTCCTCGAAGCCGACGGGGGAAGCCGCCGCCGGCACCAATCTCTTCACCGATCTCAACAGCGCGCTGGCCAATACACCGCCCGACCGGCTGGCCGGCGTCATCATGATCACCGACGGGCAGGTGCATGACATTCCCAAATCGGCGCAGATGCTGGGCTTCGATGCCCCGGTGCACGCGCTTTTGACGGGCGCGCCCGACGAGTTCGATCGGCGCATCGAAATCCTGCGGGCGCCGCGCTACGGCATTGTCGGCCAGGCGCGTGACATCGAGGCGCGCGTGGTGGAGACCGGGCGCAAGGGCCGGGGCGGCGAACGCGTCACCCTCAAGATCCGGCGTGAAGGCCGGCCCGACGAGACGCGGTCCACGAGCATCGGCCGCACCGTGCAAATTCAGATGCCGTTCCCGCACGCCGGACAGAACATTGTCGAGATCGAGCTCGAGACGGCACCGGGAGAGCTCACCGCCGCCAACAATCGGGTGGTGGTGGCCGCCGAGGGCGTGCGCGAGAACCTGCGCGTATTGCTGGTCTCCGGCGAGCCGCACGCCGGCGAACGCGTCTGGCGCAACCTGCTCAAGTCGGATGCTGCGGTCGACCTCGTCCACTTTACGATTTTGCGCCCCCCGCAAAAGCAGGACGGCACCCCCATCCACCAGCTATCGCTCATTGCCTTTCCCACGCGCGAACTGTTCTCGGAAAAGATCAAGGACTTCGATCTCATCATCTTCGATCGCTACCAGCACCGCGACATCCTGCAGCTGCTCTATTATGAGAACATCGCCCGCTACGTGGAGCAGGGCGGGGCGCTGCTGGTCGCGGCCGGCGACGACTTCGCCGGCCAAATGAGCCTGTCGCGCACGCCGCTGGCAACCGTATTGCCCGCCACCCCGACCGGGCGCCTGCTCGAGCAACCCTTCAAGGCCAAGCTCTCGTTGGACGGCCTCAAGCACCCCGTGACGCGAGGCCTGCCCGGCAGTCCGAGCGAGGCTAACAAGGATCCGAGCTGGGGGCGCTGGTTCCGGCAAGTCGACGTGATCCCCGGCAAGGGTCGCACCGTCATGAACGGCGTCGACAACCATCCCCTGCTCGTGCTCGACCGCAAGGGACGCGGGCGCGTGGCGCTCTTGCTGTCCGACCACGCCTGGCTGTGGGCGCGCGGCTACGACGGTGGCGGTCCGCATACGGATTTGCTGCGGCGTCTCGCCCACTGGCTGATGAAGGAGCCCGATCTCGAGGAGGAGCGCCTGTTGGCTTCCTCCAAGGGCCTCAAGCTCACCATCGAGCGCCGCTCGATGGAGGAGAGCGTGCCCGAAGTCCAGGTCTCCGCGCCCGGCGGCGAGACCAGCTCCGTCAACCTGGAGCCGGCGGGTCCTGGCGCCTGGCGCAGCACCATCGATGTGAAGACACCCGGCCTCTATAAGCTGCAAACGGCCTCGCCGACGGGCCAACTCACCGCCGTGGCCCATACGGGCATCGAGGACGCGCGCGAAATGAGCGAGGTGACGGCGACGGACGAGAAGCTGAAGCCCCTGATCGAGGCGACCGGCGGCGGTGTGTTCTGGACCAAGGGCGGCGGCCTGCTGACGGCGATGAGCCCCAGTGCCGTCGAGGTCCCGCGCATTTCCATGCTCGCCAACGCGCGCGTGCTGGCCGGCTCGGGTTGGCTCGGCCTTAAGGATCGCGAAGCCTACGTGACGCGCGGGGTCAAGCTGATCCCGATGTTCACCGGCGCCTTGGCACTGGCAGCCCTGCTGGCCTTCCTGGCGCTCGCCTGGTGGCGCGAGGGCCGCTAGGCCCCTCCCCTCGCAGGTCCGGTCCGAACCGCCCGACCCCGCCGAACCCCGCCTTTGCCCAGGCGCTGCCCAGAATTGGCGGGCCCCTCGCCACAACGGTTTGCTCGGGCCAAGCCTTGGCGCGCCGCGGCGTTGCCACGCCGAGCCTCGGCGCCGCAACGCGCCGCCCGCCTTGCTCGGCGCGCTTGGGCATAATTTTTCTTTTTCTCCCGCCTTATTGCCGAATCTGAGAAAATATTTTTATAGATGAGGGTAATTCCCTGGGGGAGGCGACCATGGCAGAGCAGACGGCCCTGCGGGGCGACCTGGCGGCGAGCCCACCGGCTCCCTCCCTGAGCGAGGATTGGCTGGCCGTCGTGGTCGGCGGCCTCATTTTCCTGCTCGCCCTCGCCCTCCTCGGCGGCGTCGATCTGCTCGGCTGGGCGACGGCGCCGCGAACGTGGGTCGAGCTCGGCAAATCCGTGCGGCCTGCCTCCTCGCTCTATGCCGCCTACGGCCCGCCGGCCCTCCTGCTCGCCACCTACCTCAGCGTGCTCGCGCTGGTGAGCCTCGGCGCGCTCTTGTTGGGCAGCAATCTCATCAAGTTCATGCTGGGCTTCAGCGTGATCTACTGGCTGTCCTATCTCGCCTGGCTGATCGGCAACTACGCCTATATCGCCGTCACCACGCCGGCGGAGATGCAGCGGCTAGGGATCGGCTGGTCGCTGAAGCTAACGGGGGAAGCGGGTTATCTGATCGCGCTGCTCTTGGGTCTTGCCATCGCCAACTTCGCGCCCCCCTTGGCGCGCTGGCTCGGCGAGGCGGCCCGGCCCGAGCTCTACATCAAAACGGCGATCGTCATTCTCGGCGGCTTTCTCGCCGTCAAGGCCGCCGAGCAGCTGAGCCTTGCCTCGACCGTGATGCTGCGCGGTCTGGCGGCCATCATCGAGGCCTATCTGATCTACTGGGCGGTGGTTTATTTCATTGCCCGCAAGTGGTTTGGTTTTTCGCGCGAGTGGGCAGCACCGCTCGCCTCCGGCATCTCCATTTGCGGCGTCTCGGCGGCGATCGCCACCGCCGGGGCCATTCGCGCCCGTCCGCTGGTGGCGATCATGGTCTCCTCGCTGGTGGTCTTCTTTGCCATGGTGGAGCTGCTGATTTTGCCGTTCCTGGCGCGCAGCTTCCTGGCCGATCAGCCCCTGGTGGCGGCGGCCTGGATGGGCTTGGCGGTGAAGACCGATGGGGCTGCCGTGGCAAGCGGCGCCGTGACCGAGGCCCTGCTTTACGGCGATGCCGCCGCGCGTGGCATCACCTGGAGCCCCGGCTGGGTGCTCGGCACCACCACCACCATCAAGGTCTTCATCGATATTTTCATCGGCGTCTGGTCGTTCCTGCTGGCCTATCTTTGGACCCGCCACATCGAACCGCGGCGCGCGGGCGACGAGCTACGTTTTGTTGAGATTTGGCAGCGCTTTCCCAAGTTCGTGCTGGGCTTTCTCGCCACCTTCTTGATTGTGCTCGGCATTGGCCTGGCCGCGGGCACGGCCACCCTGAAAAGCCTCGACGGCGCCATGACGGAAGCCAACGTCTTCCGCCAGCTCTTCTTCCTCTTCACCTTCTTTTCGATCGGATTGATGAGCGATGTGCGCCAGCTCTGGCAAGAAGGCATCGGCAAGTTGGCCGCCGTTTACGCCGTCTCGCTGTTTGGTTTCGTGATCTGGGTTGGACTGCTGATCTCGTGGCTCTTCTTCTACGGCATCATGCCGCCACTCGCCCGCTAAGGGGAGACGATTTATGCCTGAGGATAACGCACGCCCACGCATCGGCGCGGAGCTCTCCAAGATCGAGGCCGAGCCGCTGCTCCCGATCGAAAAGAAGCTGCTGGCCTGGAGCCTGATTGTCGGGTTGGTGCTGCTGGGGCTGTTGGTGTGGACCGGGAATTCGGCCCTGCCCGTCGGCCACTAGCCCTGCTTACCCGGCGCACGCTCGGCGCGCTCGCCCACTAGCCCGAGCGCCGCAATGGCCGCAGCGCCGCCGCGGCAGGGGATACGACCCGCCATGAGGCTCGGCGCGGAGCGCGCCAAGAGCGCCAAATAGCCGCTGTCCCCAGGGTGAGGCAACGCTCATGCGGGCCGGCGGCGCCCTGTTGCAAGCGGGCGACTCGCCCTATCGTGCCGGCCTTTCCGGGCCGTCCCGTTGTGCGTGCCGTCTTTTGCTTGGGGAACGCGACCGCCATGCACCTTCTCTACAGCATCCTCACGCAAGCCTACGCCCAGGGCACCCATCACAAACTGGCGCTCGATGCGCTAAGCCAGCTCGAGGGCCCGGATCGCGAGCCCTGGCAGCGGCTGTTCCTGCGGCACGCCGAACTCTACCTTGAAGGCGCCAAGGCGCCGGACCGGGACTTCAAGGATTACGAGAACCACGTGCTCTACACGCGCGAGGACTACTGGGGCGGCGCGCCGCAGAAGGTCGTGAGCTGGTATCAGCACCTGGTGGAGGGCTTGTCGCAAGAGGACTGGCAGACCGCGGTCTACTGCGCCGGCGTTCTGAGCCACTACTACACGGACCCGTTGCACCCCTTCCATACCGCCCAGTCCGAGGCGGAAAACAATATTCACCGGGCGGTCGAGTGGAGCATCGCCAAGAACTATGAAGAGCTGCGCGCCCAAGGCGAGCGCGACTTCCCGCACATGCCCATCGAGGTGACGGCGGACGCGAACTGGCTCGCCACACTCCTCGTGCGCGGCGCCCAGCGCGCCAACGCCTACTATGAAAAGCTGATCGCCCACTACCATATCGAGCGCGGCGTGGTCGACCCGCCGGCTGGCCTCGACCGCATCGCGCGGCGCATCGTCGCCGAGCTGATCCGCTACGCCAGCCTTAGCTACGCGATCGTGCTCGCGCGCGCCATCGAGGAAGCCCGCGTGCGCCCACCCGCGGTGCCGCTGACGGCCGCGACGCTGCTGGCTGGCCTCAAGATCCCCCTCAAGCTGATCGAACGGCGCCGTGCCGATCGCGGCGAACGTCGCGACATCGAGCAGAGTTACGATGAGCTCATCGCCGTGGGCAAAGTCGAGGCCACCCTGCGCGAGGAAGAGCGCATCGTGCGCGATCTTCACGCCGCCGAAGTGATGGCCAAGCGCCAACCGCCCGAGGCATCGCAGGTCACGACCTTCCGGGCGCGCCCGCGCGTCGTCACCCACATCGAGCGCACACGCGCCGCCCGCCTGGCTGTGGCCGCCCAGGACAACGTGGTGGCCTTCAATGCCCTGCGCCCGCCGCCGCTGAACGCCGCGGCCACCGGCGTCGAACCGCCGTTGCGCCCCCGCGCAGGGCTGACGCGGCGCTTGCAGCAGGTCACCGCTGCGCCGCGACGACGCCCCGCCGCGTCGGCCGGATCGGCCCCGGCCCACGCGCTTTCGCTCGATCAGGACGTGGTGCTCGGACCCTCGATCGGTCCCAAGACGGCAGTGCGTCTTTATCCGCACGGCATCAAGACCGTGCGCGACCTCATCAAAGCCGACCCGACGGCGCTGGCGGTGCTGATCGGGGCGCGCCACATCACGCCCGAGATCATTTCGGGCTGGCAGGATCAGGCGCGGCTCGTCTGCACGCTGCCGGGACTGGCGGGAACGCACGCGCAGCTCTTGGTCGGCGCCGGCTACAGCAATGCTGAGGCCATTGCCTCGGCCGATCCCGAACGGCTCTGCGCCGACGTCATCAATTTTGCCCTGACGGCGACGGGGCAGCGCCTGTTGCGGCAGGCCGAGATGCCCGACCTGCAGAAGGTCAAGGCCTGGCACGAAGCCGCGCGCAGCATCAAGGCGGCTTAGCCAAGGGGAGCGCCGCCGCAGCAGGCTTGCGGCCGCGCCGCCGGGCGAGGCGAGGGGGAGCCCCGGCGATTTAGAACATGCCGAGCGCCAAACGCGCCTCGTCCGACATGCGCGATTGCTCCCAGGGCGGATCGAAGGTCAGCTTCACCGAGACCTGGCCGACGCCGGCCACGCCGCTTACGGCATTCTCCACCCAAACCGGCATTTCGCCGGCGACCGGACAGCCCGGCGCCGTGAGCGTCATTTCCACGGCGACGTTGCGCTGATCGTCGATATCGATCTTGTAGATGAGGCCCAACTCATAGATATCGGCGGGAATCTCGGGGTCATAGACGGTCTTGAGGGCGCCCACGATATCGGCCGTGAGCTGCTCGAGCTCCTCGGTTGGAATTGCCGACCCCAGCGCGGTCACCACCGACGTGGGCGGCTGCGCAACATCGGTCGCTGTCGCATCCGCTGGGCCTGCGTTTGTCCTGGCCTCGTCCATGGCCTCATCCTTTGCTTGGCAGTTCGCCTTCAGGCGAAGAAATCGTGCGCCTTGATCAGGGCCTCGGCCAGCGCGTCCACCTCGGCCTTGGTGTTGTACATGGCGAAGGAAGCGCGGCAGGTGGCGGTCACGCCAAGCCGGTGCATCAGCGGCTGGGCGCAGTGATGACCGGCGCGCACCGCCACGCCCGAGCGATCGATGATGGTCGAAATATCATGCGGATGCAGGCCATCGATGCCAAAGGCGACGATGGCACCCTTATCCGCCGCCGTGCCGTAGAGCTTCAGCCAGTTCAGCGCGGCCAAGCGCTCGTGCGCATAGTCCTTGAGCTCAGCCTCGTGGCGGGCGATGCGGTCGCGACCAACTTGCATCATGTAGTTGAGCGCGGCACCAAGCCCGATCGCCTGCACGATGGGGGGCGTGCCGGCCTCGAACTTGTGCGGCGGCGGCCCATAGCTGATGGCGTCCTCGCTGACGCTTTCGATCATTTCACCGCCGCCCATATAGGGCGGCATGGCGTCGAGATGGCGCCGCTTGGCGTAGAGCACGCCGATACCCGAGGGGCCATAGGTCTTGTGCCCCGTGAAGGCGTAAAAGTCGCAATCGAGATCGCGCACGTCGACCGTCATGTGCACGGCCGCCTGGCTGCCATCGACCAGCACCGGGATGCCGCGCGCATGGGCGATCCTGACGACCTCCTTGATGGGGACGACGGTGCCCAGCACGTTCGACATGTGGGTGATGGCAACGATCTTGGTGCGCGGGGAGAGCAGGCTCTCGAAGCGATCGAGCAGGAACTCGCCGCTGTCGCTGATCGGCGCCCACTTGAGGACGGCCCCGCGCCGCTCGCGATGAAAATGCCAGGGCACCACGTTGGAGTGGTGCTCCATGATGGAAAGGACGATTTCGTCGCCTTCCCCGATGCTCATGCCGCCGTAGGAGGCCGCCACCAGGTTGATCGCCTCGGTGGCATTGCGCGTGAAGATGATCTCCTCCGGGCTAGCGGCATTGAGGAAGCGCCGCACGGTCTCGCGCGCCTCCTCAAAGCGCTGCGTCGCGGTATTAGACAGATAGTGCAAGCCACGATGCACGTTGGCATATTCCATCTTGTAGGCGTGCTCGATGGCTTCCAGCACCGGACGGGGCTTCTGCGCGGAGGCGCCATTGTCGAGGTAGACCAGCGGCTTGCCGTAGACCTCACGGAACAGAATGGGAAAATCCGTGCGGATGGTCTCGACGTCGTAATTGCTGCCAGCCTTGAGCCCGGCGCCCTTGATCATCGCGGTCATATCCAATCCTTTGCCCTTGCCAACCGCGCCATCTCAGTTCGTCAACTCGGCCAAGCGGGCCCGCGCCATTGTCATCAAGGCCGGACGCAGCGTCTCTTCCACCTTGTCGATCGCCTCGCCGATGAAGCTTTCGATCAGCAGCGCGCGCGCTTGCTCCGCGGCAATGCCGCGGGCGCGAAAATAGAAGAGTAGGTCTTCGTCGATCTCCGCCGAGGTCGAGCCGTGACCGCATACCACGTCGTCGGCGTTGATCTCGAGCTCTGGCTTGGAATCGAACTCGGCATCCTCGGACAGCATCAGCACCTGGGCCATCTGCTTGCCGTCGGTCTTCTGCGCGTTTGGGCGCACGATCACCTTGCCCTGGAAGACGCCGCGCGCCCTGTCGGCCAACACGCCTTTGAAGAGTTCGCGGCTTTCGCAGCCGGCGACCGCGTGGTCGATCACGAGCGTGCTATCGATGTGTTCGCTGCCGCGCCCGAGGAAACAGCCGGAGACATCGGCCTTGCCGCCTTCGCCGTCGAAGGCCAGGCCGACACCGTTGCGCACCAGGGAGGTGGCCGCGGTCAACTGGAAGGCGCGATAGCTGGCGCCCGCGCCGAGCGTCGGCAGCCCCGTGGAAACGTGGCTTTCCCCCGGCCCGCCGAGCGTCACCTTGATGTGGGAGAGCTCGGCACCCTTGCCGAGGCCGAGCTCGCTCAAGGTATTGCTCTGCCCGCCCTGGGCCGCGGGCAGTCCCACATGCGCCTCGATCAGGCTGGCGCGCGCGCCGGCGCCGATGCTGATCTGATTGCGCGTGGTAATGAGGCGCGCCTTACCGGCCGTGCGCAGGAACACGAGCAACACCGGCTTGGCGAGCCTGCACCCAGGGGCGACGTCGAGCACGGCGCCATCGCTCATGAAAGCCGTGTTGAGCGCGATCACGGCCTCGCGCTGGCCAGATGCCAGCAGCTGTTGGCTGGGCTCGGCGGCACCATAGCGCAAGCGCGCCGCCAGCGGCGTAAAGGTTAAGCCGGCGAGCGCCGTTGCCGCCGACAACTCGGGGGCATAAAGGCCATCGATGAACACCAGGCGATGCGCCTCGAGGTCGGCCAAGGCCTCGAGCGCGGTCTCGAGCTCGGCGCGGGTGGGCAGAGCGCGCTCCTCCCCGACCGCGGCCGGCAAGGCCTCCTTCAGCGCCGAGCGCAGGTCGGTGTACTTCCAGGCCTCGAGCCGGCGATGCGGCAAGCCGAGCGCCGCAAAGGCGCCAATGGCGGCCCGCCGGGCCGCCGCCACCGCCGGGTCACCCGGCAACTGCGGCGCCACCGCCTCGAAGGTCTGGCTGAGCCCCTGCTCGGCCTTCGTTCTTGTAATCGCCACTGTCATCTCACGTTCACTTTTTTTGGCACTTTTTTGGTATTTTTCTTGGCACTTTTATTGGACCGCCCCAGCCCATTACGCTGCCCGGTTGCGGAACTCGGCGTAGCCGGTCTTCTCCAACTCCAACGCCAGCTCCTTGCCGCCCGATTTCTGGATTCTGCCGCCGGCCATGACGTGCACGCGGTCGGGAATGATGTAGTTCAAAAGACGTTGGTAGTGGGTGATGATCAGCATGGCCCGATCTTTGGATCGCAGGCGGTTCACGCCTTCCGACACCACGCGTACGGCATCGATGTCGAGACCGGAATCGGTTTCATCCATCACGCACAGCGTCGGCTCCAGCACGGCCATCTGCAGGATTTCCATGCGCTTCTTTTCGCCGCCGGAGAAGCCGACGTTGAGCGGACGCTTCAGCATCTCGTCGGCCATGCTAAGGCGGGCCGCCTCGGCGCGTGCGCGCTTGAGAAATTCAGGCGTCGTGAACTCCTTCTCGCCGCGCTGCTTGCGCACCGAATTCACCGCGGTGCGCAGGAAGGTCAGCGTGGCGACCCCCGGGATCTCCATGGGGTACTGGAAGGCGAGGAAGACGCCCTTGGCGGCGCGTTCATCGGGCTCCATAGCCAACAGATCCTCGCCATTCCAACAGACGCTCCCGTCCGTGACCTGATAACCGCCACGGCCGGAGAGCACGTAGGCGAGCGTGGACTTGCCCGAACCGTTCGGGCCCATGATGGCGTGCACCTGGCCCTTCGGCACTTGCAGGCTGACGCCATCGAGGATCAGCTTGTCCTCGTCGGACAGCTTCACGTGCAAATTCCGGATCTCAAGCATTACTTTGGTCTTCTCCAGTACAAAAGGCGAGACGCGACCCGCGCCTGGCGCCCTTAAACCTTGTCGGGACTGCTTTGCGATACTTCGATTTCGGCGGGATAGAGCACACCCAACCATTCGCAGGAGTTGGCAGCGGCATGTCCGTTCTTGTTGAATTCCACGAGGAAGGCTTCGTTGGTGCCGAAGGTCTCGACCACGGTACCGATGTCACCGGGGCGTAAGACAAAGCCAGGGCTTGTCGTCGACAGGGCATTGCGCCGTTTGCATTCGCGTTCGTCCAACTCGCGCGTCACTCGGGCCAGCACCATTGCCGACATCATCTCTGCCGCATCACGCATTTGCCGTCTCCTCAAACAATCCGCGCGGCCTACCCACCGCCCGGTTCCACCGCAAACCACTTGAAGATCTTGGCCGCCGGTTGACCCATCCGTGCCAGTCTTTTTTAAAAAACCTCAGATGCACCCCGCTTTGGGGGAAGCTCAGCCAACCTCAACTCATTCCCATCCTCGCTGCCAAGCGAAGGCACGGCGATCGCCTGCCAGCACGGCTCATCCGACCGAGCCCTCCAACGATATGCCGATCAGCTTTTGGGTTTCCGCCATGAATTCCATGGGCAGCTGCTGCAAGACGTCGCGCACAAAGCCGTTGACGATCAGCGCCACGGCCTCCTCCGCGCTCAAGCCGCGCTGCCGGCAATAAAACAGCTTGTCATCGGAGATCTTCGAGGTGGTCGCTTCGTGTTCGAAATGCGCGGAGGCGTTCTTGGCCTCGATATAGGGCACGGTGTGGGCACCACAGCGGTCGCCGATCAGGAGCGAATCGCAATTGGTGAAGTTGCGCGCGCCCTTCGCCTTGCGGTGCGCCGAAACCAGCCCTCGATAGGTGTTCTGCGAATGACCCGCGGCAATCCCCTTGGAGATGATGCGGCTCGAGGTGTTGGCACCAAGGTGCAGCATCTTGGTGCCGCTATCGACCTGCTGATAGCCGTTGGAAACGGCGATTGAATAGAACTCGCCACGCGACCCGTCGCCGCGCAGAATGCAGCTCGGATACTTCCAGGTGATCGCCGAGCCGGTCTCCACCTGCGTCCAGGAAATTTTGGAATTGTGACCGCGGCAGTCGCCGCGCTTGGTGACGAAGTTGTAAATCCCGCCCTTGCCGTCCTTGTCGCCCGGATACCAATTCTGCACGGTCGAGTATTTGATCTCCGCCTCGTCGAGCGCGATCAGCTCGACCACGGCCGCGTGCAGCTGGTGCTCATCGCGCATCGGTGCCGTGCAGCCTTCGAGGTAGGACACATAAGCGCCCTTGTCGGCGATGATCAAGGTGCGCTCGAACTGGCCGGTCTGCTTCTCGTTGATCCGGAAGTAGGTGGACAATTCCATGGGGCAGCGCACGCCCGGCGGGACGTAGACGAAGGAACCGTCGGAAAACACCGCCGAGTTGAGGGCCGCATAGAAATTGTCCGACTGCGGCACCACCGAGCCCAAGTACTTCTGCACCAGCTGCGGGTGCTCGCGCAGGGCTTCCGAAATCGAGCAGAAGATCACCCCGGCCTTGGCGAGCTCCGCCTTGAAGGTCGTCACCACCGACACGCTGTCGAACACGGCATCAACGGCCACCCGCGCGCCCTTGACGCCAGCCAGGATCTCACGCTCCTTCAGCGGGATGCCGAGCTTCTCATAGGTGCGCAGCAGCTCGGGATCGACCTCCTCCAGGCTGCGCGGCCCCTCGGTCGACTTGGGTGCCGCGTAATAATAGAGGTTCTGGAAGTCGATCTTGGGATAGCGCACATTGGCCCAGGTCGGCTCGGTCATGGTCTTCCAGCGCCGGAAAGCCTCGAGGCGCCATTCCAGCATCCAACCCGGTTCACCCTTCTTGCGCGAGATGAAGCGCACGGTCTCCTCGTCGAGACCCTTCGGGGCCTTGACGGACTCGATCGTGGTTTCGAAGCCGTACTTGTACTGGTCGACGTCGATCCTTCGGACCTGATCGATCGTCTGTTGAACTGCAGGCATTCCGGTCTCCGCTACTTTCTAATCCGTTTAGCTCAAGCTCAGGTCACTTGGGCGTAGCGCGCGCTGGCGCGCTGAGGTTCGCGTTCAGCATGCGCCTCGACGATCCGCCGCAACGCCGCCAGACACGCGTCGATATCGGCTTCACGGTTCAGGCCACCCGTTGAGACGCGCAGGGCCGAAGCGCGCAAGGCGGGCGCGACCTGCATGGCGGTGAGCACGTGGCTCGCCGCCACCTTGCCCGAGGCGCAGGCCGAGCCGGAACTCACCGCCACGCCCGCCAGGTCAAGGGCGATCAGCGCCGTCTCGGCGGCAATTCCCGGCAGCGCGAAGCACGTCGTATTGGCAAGCCGCCGCGCCCCCGCGCCAAAAATCACCGCATCGGAGCGCAGCCGCAACAGGCCGGTCTCGAAGCGGCGCTGCAGGCGTTCGGCGCGCTCGCGCACCGCCGCCTCTTCAGATATGGCGGCGGCGAGCGCCGCCGCAAGGCCGGCGATGGCGGCGATGTTCTCGGTGCCCGAGCGCTGTCGGCGTTCCTGGCCACCGCCGCGCAGCAGCGGCTCGCAACTTAAGGCGTCATTGGCAAACACCACGGCGCCGACGCCCTTCGGGCCGCCAAGCTTGTGCCCAGACAGAAAGAGGGCGGCATGGCCGAGCGCTTGCACCCCAAGCTCAAGACGGCCCACCGCTTGTACGGCATCGCACACCCACACCGCCCCGGCCGAGGCCGCCAGCGCGGCAATCGGCGCCAACGGCTGCAGCACGCCCGTCTCGTTGTTGGCAGCCTGTACGGCCAGCAGTGTCCTGCCCGGACCCTGCCGCGCGACCGCGCTGGCAAGGCGCGCCTCGAGCCAGCCCAGCTCAACGGTGCCATGGGCGTCGACAGGAATGGGCTCGACCTGCGTCGCCCCGAAGCGGTGTCCCTCGAGCACCGCTGCGTGCTCGGTGGCACCGACCAGCAGGAGCTCGGCAGGTGCCGTGCGCGGCGCGCGTGAAAGGCTCGGGCTCAACAGCCAATTGGCGGCCTCCGTCGCTCCCGAGGTGAAGTAGATGCGGCGCGCGTCGGCCTTGAGGCTGGCCGCAATCTGTTCGCGCGAGCGTTCGATGAGCGCGCGCGCGCGCCGCCCCTCGGCGTGGGGCGAGGAGGCATTGCCGACGCAGTCGAAGGCCGCCAGCATGGCCGCACGCGCTTCGGGGCGCAGCGGCGCCGTCGCGTTCCAGTCCAAATAGGTGCGCTGCGGGCTCATTTTGCCGCAACCCAGAGCGCAGGTTCAGCGCGCGGCTTGGCCTGCTTGGTGGCGGGAATGCCGTCGATCACGTCAGCCAAGCTGATGCTTCCCAGAAACGTCGCGATTTGCTCGCCGAGCGCGTCCCACAGCCCGTGCGTGAGGCAGCGTCTGCCCGCCATGCAGGGGGTGGCGGCCTGGCCATGACAGCGGGTCATGCGGACGCCTTCCTCGACCGCGGCCATGATCTCGGCAACGCTGATGCTTGCGGCGGCACGGGCCAAGCGGTAGCCGCCGGAGCGGCCCCGCGCGCTATCCACCAGACGCGCGCGCCGCAGCTTCAAAAACAGCTGCTCCAGATAGGCCAGCGAAATCTGCTGGCGCTCTGCGATCGCTGACAGCGGAAGCGCGTCGCCGGCGCCGTACTTGGCAAGATCCGCCATGGCCATGACGGCGTAGCGACCCTTGGTATTCAACTCCACGATAGCAACTCCACCGCTTGCCAACTGCCTGCGGCCCGGTGCGGGCGCACCCTCGCGCTGCTGCCTCTTGCGTTGGCCACCCCCGGCTGTGCTATACGGCCCGTGAGCAGTTCCCGCCCGAGGGGTAAGCCCTCCAGTTCTTTCGAACTGTTCTAAACTTCATGGATATATGGAAATTCCGAGCACGCAAGTCAAGTTTATTTGCGGCCGCAACCGGCGCTGCTCACAGCCCCGTTCCCGACGCTGTCCCCGTCCCCTAGCCCTCAGCGAGAGTGTCATCATCAATGCCTGAGCTCATCATCAACGGGCCTGCCGGACGCCTCGAGGCCCGCTACCACCACGAGGCCGGCAGCAACAGCCCGATCGCCCTCATCCTGCATCCGCATCCCCAGTTCGGCGGCACGATGAACAACCAGGTGGTCTACGCGCTCTATTACCTGTTCGTGGAGCGAGGGTTTTCCGTGTTGCGCTTCAATTTCCGCGGGGTTGGGCGCAGCCAAGGCTACTTCGACAACGGACCGGGCGAGCTTTCCGATGCGGCATCCGCGCTCGATTGGCTGCAGTTGCAAAATCCCGATTCGCGCTCCTGCTGGATCGCCGGGGTGTCGTTCGGCACTTGGATTGCCATGCAGCTTTTGATGCGGCGCCCCGAGATCGACGGCTTCATCTGCGTGGCGCCGCCGGCCAACCTCTATGACTATAGCTTTCTGGCGCCGTGCCCCTCCTCGGGCCTGTTCATCAACGGCGAGCGCGATCGCGTCGTCCCCTCCGTCTCCGTGGGTGAGCTCGCCGCCAAGACCAAGGTGCAAAAAGGCGTCAAGATCGAGCACGCGGTGGTGCCGGAGGCCAATCACTTTTTCCAGGACAAGATCGAAGAGCTGGTCGACGTTACCGGCACCTACGTCGACCGGCGCATCGTCGAGCTGGAACAGGAGCGCAAGGAATAGCGCTGCCGGCGCGCCCCTTGGGTTGGCGACCGCGCTTGGCCAGGTTCGCGCGCAAACGCACGCGTTGGCGCCCCTACGCTTAGGCTTCGCCCGCGCGAGGCCTGGCGCGGGCAACGAGCCCGCCCGGCAAGGGCGCCGGCACGCCCGTTGTGCCCGGAAAGGAGATCGGCAGGCCTTTGAGCGAGCGCACGGCAAGGTAAGCCCACGCCTCCGCCTCAAGCGCATCGCCGTCGATACCAACGGCCTCCGCCGGCGCCACCGCGGCCTCGACGCGGCCCGCCAGCATCCCCATCAGCGTCTTGTTGCGCCGGCCGCCGCCGGAGACGACCCACAGGCGCGGCTGTTCGGGAAAATGCTCGCGTGCGCGGGCGATGCTCTCGACGCTGAAGGCGGTGAGCGTCGCCGCGCCGTCGGCATCGCCAAGCGCCTCGACGAGCTCGAGGTCGAAAGCGTTGCGATCGAGCGACTTGGGGGGTGGCTGGATAAAATAGGCATGCCGCAGGTAGGCCCTGACGATCTCGGGCTGGGGCCGCCCGGTCGCGGCAAGGCGGCCATCCTCGTCGTGGGCGCGGCCTTGCCGGCGTTGCATGAAATCGTCGAGCAGCGCGTTGCCCGGCCCCGTATCGAAGGCCAACAGGCCGCCCGCGGCACCGATCCAGGTAACATTGGCAACGCCGCCGATGTTGACGATCGCAACGGGCTTATCCTGCCGCGCCAGCAGAGCACCATGATAGGCCGGTGCCAGGGGGGCACCCTGGCCGCCAGCCGCCACATCGGCGGCGCGCAGATCAAAGACGACGTCGATATCGAGCGCGCGCGCCAAGCGGGCACCGTCGCCGAGCTGCACGGTGAGGCCGCGCTCGGGCGCGTGCAGGACCGTGTGGCCGTGAAAGCCGACCACGTCGATGGTGCCGAGGCTCGCCCCAGCCAGAAAGCGTGCGACCGCGTCGGCATGCAAATCGGTGAGTTCGGCCTCGAGCGCGGCCAGGTCCGCGGGACGCTCCTGCCGGCTGGCCAGCCGGGCCGCCGCGCCGAGGCCGGCGCGCAGGCGGGCGCGGAAGGCCTCGCCGTAGGGGAAGGTGGTCGACGGCCCGCGCCGGGCCTGGTCGAGCCCGTTGGTATCGATCAGGGCCACGTCGATGCCGTCCATCGAGGTTCCGCTCATCAGGCCGATCGCGCGTATCATCCTTTCCATTTCAGGGGCTCCCGTCCCATCTTCCGCTCGCCTTGCGCGCTCGAAACGTGTAGGCGGAGGGCCAGAGCCACCGCCCCCTGGTCGAACCCGCTGCACGATCCATGCGCAAACACCAATCGGATTTTCTCCAGACGCTCGAAGAGCGTGGCTACATCCACCAGTGCTCCGACGTTGCCGGTCTCGATCGTCTGGGCCGCGACGGCGCGGTGATCGGCTACGTCGGCTACGACTGCACCGCAGCTTCCCTGCACGTTGGGCATCTGATTTCGATCATGATGCTTGCTTGGCTGCAGAAGACGGGCGGCAAGCCCATCGCGCTCATGGGCGGCGCCACCACGCGCGTCGGCGACCCTTCGGGTAAGGACGAGACCCGACGCATCCTGCCGATCGAGACCATCGAGGGCAACAAAGAGGCGATCAAGGGCGTATTTGCTCGCTTCTTGCAATTCGGCGCGGACGGCGCGGACGGCGCGGGCGAGACCGCCGCCTTGATGCTCGACAACGCCGAGTGGTTGGCACCGCTCAATTATATCGAGTTCCTGCGCGACGTGGGGCGACATTTCTCCGTCAATCGCATGTTGACCATGGACTCCGCCAAACTGCGCCTGGAGCGGGACCAGGAGCTGTCGTTCATCGAGTTCAACTACATGCTGCTGCAGGCCTACGATTTCGTCGAACAGGCCAAACGCTATGGCTGCAATCTGCAGATGGGCGGCTCGGACCAGTGGGGGAACATCGTCACCGGCATTGACCTCGGCCGGCGTATGGGCACCCACCAGCTCTACGCCCTGACCTGTCCGCTGCTGACCACGGCCGCGGGCGCCAAGATGGGCAAGACCGCGGCCGGCGCCGTCTGGCTCAACAAGGAGATGCTAGGCGTCTACGACTACTGGCAATTCTGGCGCAATACCGAGGATGGTGACGTCGAGCGCTTTCTCAAGCTGTTCACGTTCTTGGCCCTGCCGGAGATCGCCAGGCTGGCCGCGCTCAAGGGAGCCGAGATCAACGAGGCCAAGAAGGTGTTGGCCACCGAGGCAACGGCGCTGCTGCACGGCCGCGACGCGGCCGCAGCGGCGGCGAAGACGGCCGAGGAGACCTTCGAGCAGGGCACCACCAGCCAGGGACTGCCGACCGTCGAGATCGTGACGGCCGAGCTCGCCGCCGGCCTCGGCGTGCTCAGCGCGTTCGTCAAGGCCGGGCTCGTCAAATCCAACGGCGAGGCGCGGCGCCAGATCGAGGGCGGCGGCCTCAGGGTCAACGACACGCCGGTGCGCGACGCCAACGCCAAACTCAGCGGCGCCGATCTCGCCGATGGCCGCATCAAGCTGTCGCTCGGGCGCAAGCGCCACGTGCTGTTAAAGCCGGTCTAGCGGCGGGGTCATGGCGCCCCGCTCAGCACCCCCAAGCAGCACTGGCGGCGCCGGTCGCGGCACCACCTTCAGGCACTCGCCGTGTCGAGCTCGGCCACGGCGGCGGCATCGAGCGTGAGCCGAATGCCGCGCACCAACTCGTCGAGCTGGCTCAGCGAGGTGGCGCTGGCGATCGGGGCCGCGATGGCCGGGCGGTTGCGCAACCAGGCCAGCGCCACTTGCGCCGGCGTCGCCTGGTACCGTGCCGCCACCGTATCGAGCGCGGCA
>Ga0075425_100002118_pt1 | contig 19691 bp, 13 predicted proteins | sample SoiMethybrSBSTD4_FD_75300 | JGI IMG/M metagenome (GOLD analysis project Ga0075425, IMG submission 75300) | Bulk soil microbial communities from a Populus tree surrounding site in Tennessee, USA - Soil MetaG P. TD hybrid SBSTD4 | ecosystem: Environmental > Terrestrial > Soil > Tree plantation... | reverse complement strand
TGTTGGCGCGACCGCCCTGCCCAAGAAATGAAAGTCCGGAGGCAGTTGTCTGAGGCAGCGAGAACGTCACCAGGCCATTGGAATCGGTCACGCCGGGGGTCAACATAGAAAAGTTGAGGAAGTTCCGTTCGTTGATCGGCAGATTGTCGATGCGTTCTTCAGTGATCGTATCGGACTGCTGCATCTTCTCGGGTTCAATCGGCGGCAGCTCCTCCTGCACCAGCACTTCCTGCTGAATGGCTGCAGGCTGAAGTTCGCCATCGGCAATCACGGTCTGGCCGATCGTGACCTGAACCGGTCTGCGCGTCAGCGTACCAAAGCCCGCCGACGTGATTTTCAATTCGTATGAACCCGGCGGCAGCACGAAAAACCGGAACTCACCCATTCCGTCGGTTGTGCCGGTACGTTCGATACCGGTGTCGATGTTGGTCAGGATGACGGCCGCGCCTGCGATCACGGCTCCCGTCGGATCGGTGATTGTTCCTTTGAGGTTGCCGGAAGACATCTGGGCCTGCGAAAACGCAGAACCCGCGGCGACTAAAATAGCAACGCTTACTTGCAGCAGGTGAATCTGAAAAGATCTCAAGGCACCCTCCACTTTAAGAAGTTCCAGGGTTTTACGGTTGGCCGATCGATCTTAGGGCGAAGACCGCGAGTATCCTCTCACGTGGTCTCGCCTGGAGCAATACGGAATCGAAAAGATCGGAATGGTGTTCGAGCATTCGACCCTCACCGGGCGCTTCGCGCCACCCTCTCCCAATGGGAGTGGGATAGTCCTGAAGTCGTTCCCTCCCTCTGGGAGAGGGTGGCGCGAAGCGCCGGGTGAGGGTCTCAGGACTTGACATTTTTAATTCTCCCCTCCGTCTCCGAATTCCCCTTGAACCAAAGGCGCGCACTGTTTTCCAATAACGCACGAATGACAATTACCAAGAAGGTCGGTTCGCTTCTCCTTCTTCTGACAGTTGGTTCTTTGGTCGGCATCGCCACGTTCGCGATTTTTCTCGAACGCAGCTCCGTCAATTTTCTTTTCTTCCTTGCGGCATCAAACGAAGAGCGCCTGCTGCAGCAGCTTTACGTCAACACCGTCATGATCCGCGACGGCCACGACGATCTTCGGGCCTCACAGCGCGATTTGATCGACGATTTCGACGACTTGCTTAATGCTCTGGAAAACGGCGGCCCGAATACATCCGGGTTGTCGCCAATACGGGCAATGGAACAGGTTCGTGTGGCAGCGGCTCACCCAGGAGGCACGCTGGAAAGCACCGGCCCCGAAGTCGTGAGCTTATTGACCGATGCCATGCCCCAACCACCGCAGGAACTGCGTGGAGAGATCATCACGGTAAGACAAGATTGGTTGCGCCTCAAGAATTCATTCTCGATTGTGATCGAGCGGCCAAAGGAAGATCCGGTTACCGGCGGAGCATTCGAAATGATACGCGCGGGCATGCCGTCACTCAGTCAGGCTTCTCGTCTGGTGGTCGCTACATCAGCCGCTCGTTTATTAGAGATGCGCCGGCAGATGCTGATCACGCTCGCATCGATCGCGGGCTTATCGATCGTGCTTTTCGCGATCGGACTTCTCTTTACGCGCCGCTTTATCGCACGGCCTGTTCAGAGTCTCCAGACATCCTCGCAACGAATCGGCGCTGGTGATTTTTCGTATCGAGTACCTGCGGAGTTGTGTGAATCGAATGACGAACTGGCGTTTCTCGGCAGAACGTTCAATTCGATGGCGGATCAAATCCAGCGTTCCCTCGAGCGATACCGCGAGCTGTTCGAGAACGCCACCGATTTTGTCTACACCACCGATTTGAATGGCCGATTTCTGACCGTCAACAGGGCGGCGGAAATTATTTCCGGATACAGCCGTGAAGAACTCTTACAGAAAAACTTTGTCGATCTGATGGGCTCCTCGCTCGAACCCGCCCCCGTGGCCCGCGAAGTTCAGATGCTTTCAAAAGATGGTAAGCGGATATCGCTGGAAGACAGCCATCGGTTGATTTACGAGAACGGCACGCCCGTCGGCATTCAGGGTGTCGCGCGCGATATCAGCGAACGAAATCGTCTAAAGGAGAAATTGCATCTCGCGCAAAGGATGGAGGCCGTCGGACGTCTCGCCGGCGGCATCGCACACGACTTCGGCAATGTACTCACGATCATCAGTGGATACTGCACGCTCATTCGGGATCGACTGAAGCAAGACGATCCGCTGCGAGCCGATATCGAAGGTATGTATAAGGCGTCACAACGCGCGGCATCGATGATCCGGCAGCTCCTCAGCTTCAGCAAGGAACAGGTCGTCAACCCGCGGCTGCTGTCGCCTAAAAAAGCGATTCGTGAGCTGACAGAGCTTCTTTCCCGATTGATCGGTGAAGATATTCAACTTGTCATCAAGTTCGCGCCTGACGTGGGAAATATCCAAATGGATCCCACGCAGTTCGAGCAGGTCTTCGTCAACATGGTGATGAATGCGCGCGACGCCATGCCGAATGGTGGAAATCTCCGTATCGAAGCGGTGAATGACGATGGCACCCTTCCACGTGTCCGCATGACTGTGATTGACACCGGTTGCGGAATGCCGCCGGAAGTTCTCTCTCGAGTTTTCGAGCCGTTCTTCTCCACAAAATCGAAAGGCACAGGGCTGGGTCTTTCGAGCGTTTACTCGATTATTCGACAGGCCGATGGGGAGATTTCTGCAGAAAGCGAAGTCGGAAGCGGCACGAGGTTCACCATTCATCTGCCGCGAGTCATAGAAGTTCCTGAAGACGACGAAGCGGCCCTAACCTCGCAAAACGGCCACGGAAATGAACGAATATTGTTGGTCGAGGATGAAGCCGATGTTCGGCGGCTGGTGCGCGAAATGTTGCGCAGCGAAGGTTACGCGGTGATTGAAGCGGTGGACCAGCACCATGCGATTGATTTGTTTCAAAGACCGGACCAAGAAGTGGACCTGGTGCTGACCGATGTCGTCATGCCGAATATGAGCGGTCCTGAGCTCGCCGACCGCCTGCGCACCATCCGGCCCGATATCAAGGTACTTTTCATGTCGGGTTATCCACGCGATAAGTTTGAGCAAACACGCAAACGTGGCGAAACTTTCCACTTCATCCAAAAACCGTTGTACTCGAAAACGCTCGCGGCGAAGGTCCGCGGGGTTCTCGACGGAGAGCCGAAGGAGGATCGAGCGTGAGTAACGCAAAACTGCTTCGAGTTGTGGTTCTCACATGGACATGCGGGATGTTCGCCGTCAGCCTCGCGGCACAGGATCGAATGCCACCGATCTCTCCCGACAAGATGACCGACGCGCAGAAGAAAGCCGCGGCAGAATACAAGGCCCTTCGCGGATCCGAGATGACCACGCCGCCATGGACCGTTCTTTCACGTGTCCCCGACTACGTCATTCCCGTCCTGCAAATGCGTTTGCACAATCAGAACAACAGCGCTCTCAGTCCCAAGCTCACCGAATTTGCAATACTCATAGCCGCGCGCTACTGGACAAACAACTTCGAGTGGGAACTCCACCGCGATGCCGCCGCAAAAGCGGGCCTCAGCCAGGACATCATGTCAGCGGTTGCCGATGGACGCCGTCCCGAACGCATGGCCGAAGACGAAGAGCTTCTCTATGATTTCTGCCAGGAGCTCGTGCGCAACCAAAGCGTCAGCGATCGCACTTATCAACGCGCCATCGCTCGTTTCGGCGAAGCCGGTGTCGTCGAGGCCACGACGCTGGAGGGTTATTATTCGTTTCTCGCGATACTGATGAATATGGCGCGGTCACCGCTACCACCAGGCGCAAAGCCCGCGCTTATTCCATTTCCAAAATGAAGCCCGCTATTCCCCTCCTCTAGAGGAGGGGTGGCTGCGCGATCAAGAAAAGCTGCGAAGCTACCTTTGACGCGCAGACGGGGTGGTCTGAAATGTTTCTGACCACCCCGTCCGCTCCTATCAAAGGATGCCTTCGGCGATAATTTCTTGAGGTCGCGTCCACCCCTCCTCGAGAGGAGGGGAATAGCGGCGGCTTTATGATTTTTCACCATTTGGGCAACATGCTCGACAGCCGTGGCGTATGCTCGAAGCCAATGTACGAGGTCAACTACAGGCCGCTCACACCGATCGCATTTCTTGAACGCAGCGCTCGCGTCTTTCCGGACCGGGTCGCCGTAATCGACGGTGAAACGCGACTGAACTACCAGGAATTCCTGGACCGAACCCGCCGCCTTTCAGCAGGTGTTCAAGAGCTCGGAATCCAACCCGGCGATCGAGTCGCATTTTTGGCGTTGAATGGCGAGCCGCTGCTGACGGCCCATTATGGTGTTCCCATGAGCGGTGGCGTGCTCGTCGCGATGAACACACGCCTGTCGCGGAACGAGATTCTGCATATTCTTCGTGAAACCGAAGCGAAAGTTCTGGTTCTTGATCCGTCGTTGGTGCCCGATCTAGCCGACGTTCCCGCGGGTTGCCGCATCGTTACGCTTGCGGAATTGAGTGACGGAGACCGATCTCGCGAAATACAGCGAGATCGGTCTCCGTCACCCAATTCCGAAGATGACCTCATTTCTATCAACTACACCAGCGGAACAACGGGCTATCTCAAGGGGGTGATGTACACGCATCGCGGCGCATATCTGAATGCGTTAGGCAATGCCGTCGAGGTCGAATTGACCGGCGCCACGCGGTATCTATGGACACTCCCGATGTTTCATTGCCACGGATGGTGCTACACATGGGCAGTGACCGCGGTCGGCGGCACGCATGTCTGCCTTCCGCGACCGTTGCCTGCCGAGGTTTTTCGTCTCATTCAAACCGAAAAGATCACGCATCTGTGCGCAGCGCCGACGGTGCTGATCGATCTCGCGCAATATGCCGCATCCCATCAGATCCAGTTGTCCTCACCGCTGACGATCATGACCGGCGGCGCCGCGCCCACGCCCCAGGTGATCCATGACATTGAAGCTATCGGCGCGAAAGTGATCCACCTCTATGGATTGACAGAAACCTACGGCCCCTCCACCATTTGCCAGTGGCGCTCCAGGTGGAACACCGAGCCTGTTGAACAACGGGCCCTGTTGAAAGCGCGGCAAGGCGTAGCGGATTTGATGGCGGAACAACGCGTTGTTCGTCCTGATATGACTGACGTGAATGCCGATGGCGAAGAGATTGGCGAGCTCGTGATTCGCGGCAACGCCGTTATGAAAGGTTATTACCGCGATCCCGAAGGGACGGCGAAAGCATTCGAAGGCGGATGGTTTCACACCGGTGACCTCGCCGTGCTTCACTCCGACGGTTACGTGGAAATCAAAGACAGGGCGAAGCACATCATCATATCGGGAGGAGAGAAAATCTCAACGCTGGAAGTCGAGCGCGCGCTTTCGAGTCATCCCGGCGTTCTCGAAGTTGCCGTCGTGCCGAGTCCCCACGACCGTTGGGGTGAAGTACCGAAAGCTTTCGTTGTTCTTAAACCCCAAACACAATTAACCGCTGAGGATCTCTACAACCACTGCCGTACCCGCCTCGCACCGTTCAAGTGTCCCAGGCGAATTGAGTTCGTAAGCGAGCTTCCGAAAACCTCGACGGGAAAGATCCAGAAGTACATTCTCAAAGATATGGAGTGGAAGGGTGCGAACAGCGGAACAGTATAAGCAGAGTTTGCGCGACGGACGCGAGGTGTACTTCGAAGGCCAGCGTGTCGAGGACGTCACGGCACACCCGGTGATCGGGGTCGCCGTAAACCACGCGGCGATCGATTATGAAATCGCTGACGATCCTTCGTATCGTGATCTCGCTGTTTACAGAGATGCGCAAAGCGGCCGGCAATACAGCCGGTATTTCAAAATTCCCGCCACTGCCGAGGATCTTCTCAAGCGAAGCCAGCTGATCGAAAGCTCGACGCGCCTCGGCAACACGCTGGTCGTGCTGATCAAGGAAATCGGCACGGATTGCCTATTCGCGCTCCATTTGGTCGCGAAGGAAATGGACGAGAAGCTGGGGACGAAGTATCTGCCGCGGGTCCGTACTATTTACGAACACTGCCGCGACAACGATCTGGCCATGGCTGTCGCTCAAACCGATGTGAAGGGCGACCGCAGCCGCGGACCGACGGAGCAGGCGCATCCGGATTACTACGTCCGTATCGTCGATCGGCGCAGCGACGGCATCGTTGTACGCGGCGCAAAAGTTCACACCTCTGTTACGCCGAATGCGAACGAACTGTTCGTGATTCCTACGCGGAATTTGACCGAAGCCGACAAGGATTACGCCGTCGCGTTCTGCATTCCGCTCAATACCCCGGGCCTGAAGATGATCGCCAGCCCGTATGGGCGCGGCGACAAGAGCAGGTTCACGCATCCCGTCAGCTCCGGTCATAAGATGATGGAGACGTTGACCGTGTTCGATGACGTTTTCGTACCCAACGATCGCGTCTTTCTGAATGGAGAATGGCAATACGCTGGTCCACTGGCTAAAACATTTGTCGAATTTCACCGCTTCACCGCAATTTCCTACAAGCTCCCATTGCTGGATCTGCTCGTCGGCAGCGCCCTGCTGATCGCGGAACAGAACGGAATCGAGAAAGCCGGTCATGTTCGTGAAAAGCTCACGTGGCTGATCAGCTACGCGCAGACGGTCCGAATGCTGACGAAGATGGCGGCGATAGAATGCAGCGTTAAAGACGACATTGCGATTTCGAACACCGAAGTGGTGAATATTGCGAAGCTGCACTTCGCGTCGAATTACCATCAGGCGCTAATGCATGTGCAGGACATCGCGGGCGGATTACTTGTGACCGCGCCCGGCGAAGGCGACATGACGAATCCCGAAACCCGGAAATATGTCGATCGCTATCTCGGAGGAAAGGCCGGTGTCTCCGCGGAACAACGGCTGCGGACGCTGAACATGATCTCGGATCTGACAACGAGTGAATTCGGCGGCTATCAAGCGGTGCTGGCTATTCATGCGGAGGGCTCGCTCGAAGCGGAAAAACTGACGATCCTTCGCGAATATGACCAGGCATCTGCAAAAAACTATGCTCGATCAATTCTCACTTGAAGGAAAGGTTGCGATCGTAACGGGCAGCACCCGCGGCATCGGTCGAGCGATCGCCGAGGGACTTGCCCAGGCTGGAGCTTCGGTCGTCGTCAATGGTCGCAAGCTTGAAGCCGTTCAGGCCGCGGCCGATGCGATCGGAGGATTCGCGGTAGCCGGCGATGTCAGCAAATCCGCGGATGTGGATCAACTGATTCAAAGGACAGCGGATAAGTTCGGACGCATAGACATCCTTATTAATAACGCCGGTATTTCGCCCTACTTCAAACCCGCAGAGACCATGCAGGAAACGGAATGGGACGACATTATCGCCGTGAATTTGAAGAGCGTGTTCCTGTGCTGCGAGGCCGCAGCGCGTGTCATGATTCCGCAAAAGTCCGGCCGCATCATCAACATTTCCTCGGTTGCCGGGCAGGTTGCTCTTCCCCGCCTGCTCGCATACTGCGCTGCCAAAGGCGGAGTCGATCAGATCACGCGCGTGCTCGCCGTGGAATGGGCGCCCCACCATATCCTGGTGAATTCAATCTCGCCCGGATGGATCGACTCCGACCTGACCAAAGGCCTGCGTGAAAACCCGGCGCGCCGCGATGCGTTAACGCGACAGATTCCGCTCGGTCGCCTCGGCACACCCCAGGAGATCGTGGGCGCCGCAATTTATCTTTGTTCCGACGCCGCCTCCTACGTTACCGGCACCACGCTCTGCATCGACGGCGGCTGGCTCGCCCAGTAAAAAATTCCCGGTCTGACCAGTCTGACTACTCAGACCGGGAATTTTCTTTGTACTCGTCGACCCAAACGATGTAAAACCAACCAGCAGAAACCAACCACAAGAAAATCTTTAGGAGCCGGGATCATGGTCAATGACAAATGTCTATTCCGGACGGCACTGATTGTACTGCTTGCGAGCGCCGCGGCATTGGGCCAAACCACGACCGGGACGGTGTCGGGCGTTATTCGCGACGGCACTGGTGCGGTCGTACCCGATGCAAAAATCACCGCCAGAAACGCTCAGATTGGAACCGCACGCGAAACGACGACCGACAGCGAAGGTCGATACAGCATTACCAACCTGGGGCCCGGCCAATACGATGTGCGTGCCGAACGCACCGGATTCCAAACGGCGGTGCAAAGCGGTGTGCTCCTGGCCGTCGGCGGCGCCACTGTGGTGGATCTCACACTGCAGGTGGGTACGGTGAGTGAGGTTGTTCAGGTCACATCGGAAGAAGTACTGGTGGAAACCACCAAAGCGGAATTAAGCCGCGTGGTCGACGAGGTTTCCATCGAATCTCTGCCCATCATTGGCCGGAACTTCGTAGACTTCGTGAAGCTATCGACTGCGGTAGCTCCCGGCCGCGAGAACGTCGGGGGCGGTGCCTTCAAGGAACCCGACATCGGCGTGGGATCGGCCGCGGCGCCGCGGCTCACGTTCGGCGGCCAATCGGAACTGAGTACGTTGATCCTGGTGGACGGCGCGGACAATATCCAGACTTTCACGGGGCTGCCACGCGCCACACCCTCGCAGGAAGCGGCGCAGGAATTCCGAATTCTCAACACCACCGCGCTCGCCGAGTACGGGCGGGCGCTCGGCGGATTTGTCAACATCGTCACGAAGTCCGGGACAAACCGCTACAACGGTTCTGCCTACTACTTCGGAATGAACGATGCGCTTAATGCCCAACCCATCCTGACCGGGCCCAATCCCGTACTGCGGCAAAACCAATACGGCGCCACCCTCGGCGGTCCGATCAAACCCGACAAAACGTTCTTCTTCGCCAACTACGAAGGGCAGCGCCGGGCGGAATCCAACAAGTTTTCGTCCGTTATCTTGAACAACCTCGAAGCCATCAACGCCACGAAGGCCTTCTTTGGGCTGACGCCGGAGGTGACCAATCTGCTGCGAACGAATGACTATGACGGGTTCCTGACCAAGCTGGATCACCGGCTGACTAACAGCAACAGCCTCGCCGTCCGCTACAACCTGCTCGATTCGACCACGAAAGGTTTTCTGGGCGGCGGCGGGCGTGCTTCCCCGGCCTCAACAACGAGGAGAGACAACGACGTTCTCGATCAGTCCCTGGTCGCCAGCAACACGTCCGTTTTGAGAACAAACAAGGTCAACGAAGCACGTTTCCAATGGGCTCGCCGTACGTTTGATTTTGCCCCGGTAATCAAGGAGCCCGATCTGGAAATTTCAAATTTGATTATCACCGGCAAGAGCACCTCGGACATGGACTTCTATCGCGAATCGCGCCTGCAGTTGTCCGACAACTTCAGCATCGTTTCGGGCGGACACACGCTGAAGTTCGGAGCAGACTTCAACCACCTGCTTGACAGCAACCAACTGGATCTCTTCTTCCCCGCGCGCGTGATATTTCCCAGCTTGCCCGTTTTTCTCTCGCCATCACCGGCGCCGGTCGTCTTTTGGTGGGGATTGCTGAACGGCACGAACACACGTCCGGCGCTTCCAGTTCCCTTCACGCGAGATATTCCGCCCGAACTGGCGCCCTTCGCCAGAACCAGCATTAACCATAATTCGTATGGTTTCTTCGGCCAGGACGAGTGGAAGGCTACGCGGAAGCTGACACTCACATTGGGCCTGCGCTACGACTTTGAGACTTATCCTTCGATATTCGTTCAGCATCAAGACCTGAACAATTTTCAGCCGCGCGTGGGCCTGGCTTACGCTGTCAGCCCGCGTACCGCCGTGCGCGCCGGATTCGGAATTTTCAACGACCGGCTTTACTCGAGCATCGGGCAATTGCTCACGACTGTTCAATTAGGCAGCGCGGGTAACGAGCCAAGCGCGAGGATCGTTTTCCCGGATGTTGCGCCCGTGCGGGCACGGTTCATTCAACCAACAGTTGGAGGAAACGTAGCGGCTACATCGACGCGATGCCGTCCCGGTGGACCAACAATTACCACCACGAGCGCGGCACAACTCGCCACCTGTATCTTCACTTCAACCGGTGTTGTACCGGACGCTCCAACCATCGGCGGAATCATCAATCCCGGCTTCAGGCATAGCCTGAATGGAAATATGCGCACACCGTATACCGAGCAGGCGCACCTCGAGATCTCCCACGAAGTGATCCAAGGCCTGGCCGTGTCTGCCGGTTACCTGTTCGTGCACGGGCTCAAGATTGGAACCGTCAGCGGCATCCTGAATGGTGTACAGACGGGAACGCTGCCTTCCGGCAAGCCCATCTTCAACCGCGCCGACGGCGGACGACGATTCACAGAACTGGGTGATTTCTTCGCGAACGATGACATTGCATATTCCATTTACCACGGGGGAACATTCGAGGTCGAAAAGCGCTTCGAGCGCGGGTTCAGTGTTCACGGGAGCTATACGTTCTCCAAGACGATCAACAACTCCGACTCGGTGGCAAACCTGGCGGACTTGCCGGAGGGACCCGATATTTCGAAGCAGCGTGCAATCTCTCGTCAAAGTGTGCCCCACCGATTCACGCTGGCTTTTGTCAGCCAGATTCCGCAGACGGTTCCAGTCCTCGCGGATTTCAAGTTCAGCTCGCTGTGGACAGCCCAATCCGGGCGCCGCTTTAATGTCTTCGCGGGCTCAGACGCTAATCTTGATGGCAACCCGCTATCGGATCGGCCGGGCAACCTGGGTCGCAATACGCTGGAGGGCCCTGGTTTCGTCAGTTTCGACCTGCGCGTGGCCCGTCCACTCCGGCTCAACGAGCGCGCTACCGCCGAATTTAGCGGCGACTTCTTTAACTTGTTCAATCGCGTCAATGTCACAGACCTGAACACGGTTTACGGAGGCATCGACCTCAGTGTGCCGCCGAATCCGATCCTTGGATTCAATACGCCACGCGACGCGTCGAATCCGTTCCAGTTCCAGTACGGCGTGAAGCTCCGCTTCTAGCCCCGCTATGCTCAGCGACGAATCGTCGGCTTTGATGAAAGAAAGGGAGTCCGAAATGAATGACCACAAGAAGATTCAAGAACTCGTTAGTTTGAAAGATCAAGCTCCACTCAACCTTGAACCACACAAATCCGCACTGCTCATTGTTGACGTGCAACGGTACTTCGCCAGACCGGACTATCCGTTTGCTCAGACCATCGAGAGGCTCGTGCCCGGAGCAACCGAAGCATACTTTCAGCGTGTACAGACCAAAGTCTTGCCGACAATCCAGCAGCTCCAACAGTGCTTTCGCTCTGCGAATCGCCCCGTGATTTTCCTCGGCGTGGGATGCTATCTGCCCGACGGCAGCGATCTTCCGGAATGGATGCGAGACTTCGATCAGATTGCAATGAGTCTACTCGGCACTCGAGTGTCGCCTGTGGTGAACGATCCGAGTTGGCAGATTGACGACAGTGTTCCACCACGTCCGGGTGAGATGGTGTTGAACAAGTCGTCAAGTGGTCCGCTTAGCTCGACGAAACTCGACCAGATACTGCACAATTTGGACATTAATTCGCTTGTTGTATGCGGTCTTACGACAGCTGTGTGCGTTACGCAAACAGCGCGAGAACTAGCAGATCGCGGCTTCCGAGTCGTCGTCGCCGAAGACGCATGCACTGAGATGAGCGAGGCGATGCACGAGGCTGCACTCTTCACGTTTAGCTATGTCTTCGGGCGTGTTCGGAAGACCGAAGATCTGGTGAAGTTATTTGCGGCCTCCCGTGCCGCGTGAGTTCGCGGGTTTCAGTTTTCCAAAATGTAATTAGGTGAATTACGGGCCTGTCCCTGAATTACGTATAATGACTAACCAAAATCACCATTTCATCGCAAGGAGATGCTGATGGAAACCAGGCGAGTTTTAGTTATCGCAGTGGGATGTCTTGCTGCGGTCTGTCTTCAAATCGGGTTCGTCTCATTCCACGCCCAGGCTCAGACACCATTTGCGTTGACCGGACAAGTCACCTCGGCCGAAGAAGGGTCGATGGAAGGCGTGGTGGTCAGCGCAAAGAAGGACGGGTCAACGATCACTATCGGCGTTGTGACCAACGCCGAGGGCCGCTTCGCTTTCCCGGCCTCACGACTTGAGCCGGGACATTACACATTGAAGGCGCGGGCCGCCGGATACGAGCTCGACGGCAGCAGAGCCGCAGATGTCGCGGCAAGCCATGAAGCGCGGACCGACATCAAACTTCGAAAAGTGAAGAACCTCTCCGCCACGCTCACGAACGCCGAATGGCTGATGAGCATGCCCGGCACGAACGAGCAAAAGCGATTCCTGCTCAATTGCACGGGCTGCCACACGCTCGAGCGCATCATGAAGTCGACATACGACACTGACGGCTTCCTGGACGTCATCCAGCGGATGAGCCTCTACTATCCCGGCAGCACGCCTCTGAAGCCGCAGCGCCTCGCCGGGTCTGCAACTCGCGATGTCGAACGCGGCGGCAGCGGCAGAAAGACCGCCGAGTGGCTCGCCAGTGTGAATTTGAGCCAGCAACCGACATGGACTTTCCCACTCAAGACACAGCCGCGGCTCACGGGTAAATCGACCCGCGTCATCATCACCGAATACGATCTGCCCAATCCGTTGATCCAGCCGCACGATGTGGTGCTCGATCACGAGGGCAACGTGTGGTACTCCGACTTCGGTCAGATGTTCCTCGGCAAAATGGAACCGAAGACCGGTAAGGTGACGCAATATCCAATCCCGGTCGTGAAGCCGGGCTGGCCGGAAGGTACGCTCGATCTCGAATTCGATAAGGACGACAATCCATGGGTCGGCGTGATGTACCAAAGCGCGATCGCGAAGTTCGACAAAAAGACCGAAAAATTTCAGATGTGGTCAACTCCCAAGGAATGGGACACCGACGGCGGCCAACTCGGCCACCTCGCGGTTACGGGCACGGACGTCGACAACAAGGTATGGATCAAGAATTCGGATGTCGGCAACATCTACCGCCTCGATGTTGCCTCCAACAAGTTTGAGAACCTGGGCAATTTCAAGGATCCCAAGACGGGCAAGCGCATCGGAACTTACGGCATCCACTCCGACACCGAGAACAATGCTTACCTGCTCGACTTTTCTGCCGGTAACATCGTGAAGATCGACGCCAGAACCAAAAAACCGACGGTCTATGAAACTCCGACACCGGATTCACGTCCGAGGCGCGGGCGCGTGGATCGAGAAGGCCGATTGTGGTTTGGTGAATATCAGGGGGACAACATCGGCATGTTCGATCCGAAGACAGAACGCATGACAGAGTGGAAGGTGCCGACTCCGTGGAGTGCGCCATACGATGCCGTGTTTGATCGCAATGGCGATGCATGGACCGGATCGATGTTGACGGACCGTGTAGCGCGCCTCGACGTCAAGAGCGGCCAGTACACGGAATACATGCTGCCGCGGCCGACGAACATCCGCCGGGTTTATGTCGACGATTCCAAGAAGCCCGGGACCCTTTGGGTGGGTAACAACCATGGCGCGTCGATCGTCAAGGTCGAACCGCTCGAGTAACGCGTCGCCCATGGCGGAAACCCGCGGGAATGCTGCTATTCCCCTCCTCTAGAGGAGGGGAGGCTGCGCGATCAAGAAAAGCCGCGAAGCCACCTTAGACGCGCAGACGGGGTGGTCAGAAATGTGTCTGACCACCCCGTCCGCTCCTATCGAAGGATGCCTTCGGCAATATTTTCTTGAGGTCGCGTCCACCCCTCCTCTGGAGGAGGGGACTAGAAGCAGGTTTACGATTTCATCGTTTGGGTAACATGCCTACTCATCGGAGGTATTCGCTTTGAACAGGCGACAGTTCATCTTCACAGCGGCGGGCGGCACACTCTTCAGCCGGATTCCAGAGGTACTCGCGACGCCGCCGGCGAAATACGATTTGATCGTCAAGGGTGGCCGCGTCATCGATCCCTCGGCGAAGCTCAACGCCATTCGCGACGTGGCAATCTCCGGAGGCAAAATCGCCGCAATCAATGCGAATATCGACGCCGATGCAGCGGAAGTGATCGATGCGCGCGGCAAACTCGTCGTGCCGGGCTTGATCGACATTCACACGCATGCGGGCCGAAGCAATGATGGTCCACCGCTCTGTCTCGCAGACGGTGTGACGGGGTTTATCGACGCGGGATCTTATGGAGCCGACCGGATCAATGAAACCGTTGCGGTTGCGAAAGCTGCACGGCAACAGGGCCGAGTTTTGATCAATATTGGGCGTGCGGGGATCCTGCCTGAAGGCGACACGATGGACATCAGCCGCGCCGATACCGCTGCAGCGCGTGACGCAATCATGCGCAACCGCGACATGATCGTCGGCGTTAAGGCGCGACTCTCACGAGACGTCGCGGGCGCCAACGATTACGAAGTTCTTCGACGCGCGCAGGAGGTGGCTTCATCGTTCGGTCTCCCCGTCATGATCCACATGGGACAGACAATCTCTCCCCTGCCAAAGCTTCTCAGTCTGCTGAAGCCCGGCGATGTCGTCACCCACATGTTCGCACCGCCGCCGAACAGTATCATTGACGAGGCGGGCCACATCCTGCCGGAAGTGCTTGCGGCGCGCCGTCGTGGGATCTGGTTCGACGTCGGCAATGGGCGCAACGGCCATCTGCGGTGGGACATTGCTGACGGCGTCCTGCGTGCGGGCTTCCTGCCGGACACGATTTCTACTGACTGGAGTGTAGAAGCACGCACCGCCCAGGTGATCAATTTTGAAAACGTGATGTCGAAGTTTCTGATGCTGGGCGTTCCCCTGGATCAGGTAATCGCGCAAGCCACCGTCAATCCTGCACGGGTGTTCAAAGTTTTCGCGGGCCGCGGCACAATGAAGGTAGGCGCACCCGCCGACATTGCAGTGCTCGAACTTCGCGAAGGAATGTTCGAATTTGTCGACAATTTCCAAAACACGCGGTCCGGCCGCCAGAGACTCTTTCCGACAGCGACCGTGTTGGGCGGTATGCGCGTGACAAAGTAGCGTGAGTTTGTTCCCGTCCAATCTCGAACTTCGAATTTCGAATCGGTTCCCCTGATGTGGATTCGTCCACTGGTCCAATTTGCAGATGTTAAAAATTGGACATATTGGACAAATCCACATCAGGGGAACCGATTCGAAATTCGAAGTTCGAGATTGGAAAAAGCAATCCTGACATACAATCCTTCCCATGCAGAGCAGCACGATATTGTTTTCCGAGATGACACCGGATGTATCGTGGGAAGACGAGTTCAATGACTGGTACGATCATGAGCACATTCCACTGCGAATGGCCGTGCCCGGGTTTCGGAGCGCGCAGAGGTATCGGGCCGGCGGTACACGAAATTATCTCGTGGTCTATGAAATGGATTCCACTGCGGTGCTCAAAACACCTGCTTACCTCGCCGTAAAAAACAATCCGAGCGATCGCACGCGACGCATGCTCAGTTCCGTTACCGGCTTCACGCGATACATCGCCAAAGAGACTGGTAGTTACACCAGAGGAGTGGATAGTACAAAAGCTCTGGATGCGCCTTGTTTATATTCCGTCTTTTTCGACGTACCGCCGCAACATCAGGACCAGTTCAATAGATCGTATGAAACCGCGTGCAAAGACGCGGTGCTCGTACGCCGCTTTAAAGTCATCGATGGCGAACCGAAATCCTGGACACACCTGGCGCTGCATTACTTAATGGATGCGAGCGCGATCGAACCTCTGCAATTTCCATGGCCGGGCGCGGGTTTGGTGCATTACAAACATGGATCGAGACAATGAAGATTCGCAAACTTTACACATTCATTGAAGACACATTGAGTGAGGCTGGAAAATCCGGCGAGCCTCTTTTGAGAAAGGTTGCGGCAGTTGCGATCGTCGAAAACCAGTACGCGGGACGCTTCGTCGAGGATTTAAAACCGATGATCGATGCCAGTGAAGGTCTGGGGCATGAACTGTCGAAGGTGGTCGCGCAGGCGCTCCGTCCCTACCGGGCACAAAGCTACGGGAAAGGTGGAATCGTTGGTTTAGCCGGCGAACAAGAGCACATCAATGCCTTGCTGACGACGACGTTCGCCAACCCGTTGCGAGAGGCCGTTGGTGGAGGGAAGGCATGGATTTCGTCAATGACCAAGCGCGGTGGGCCCGGCACATCCATCGACATCCCGCTTGCCAGCAAAGACGCGCTCTATGTGCGCTCGCATTACGATGGCATGACGGTCACGCTTCATGATGCGCCACTGCCGGATGAAATCGCGGTCATCATTTGCGTGGCCAACCGCGGACGCCTGAATGCTCGGGTGGGCGGACTCACCTTCGAAGAAATTAAAGGAGAAGACGGACTGCGATGAAAACCGCAATCGTTAATCTCGGAACGATCGTCAATGGAGAGTGGAAAAATCCCATCACCCAAGGGGACTCCATCCTGATGAGCGACGGGAAAATTGTCGACGTCGGGACCGTTTCAAGTGACGCACTTAAAGACTGCGATGTCGTGATTGATGCTGACGGCGCCGTTGCCATTCCCGGCTTGATCGACTCGCAGGTGCACAACACGTTCGGCGATTACACACCGCGGCAGAAGACCGTTGGATTTCTCGAGAGCTATACGCACGGTGGTATCACAACCGCAATCACAGCATCCGAAGTTCATGTGCCGGGCAGGCCCACGGATCCCGAAGGAGTGAAGGCACTCGCTCTCGCAGCATTCAAGTGCTATCAGAATTACCGGCCAGGAGGAATGCGTGTGTACGCCGGATCGATCATCCTCGAGCCCGGGCTGATCGAAGAGGATTTCAAGGAGATGGCAGCCAAGGGTGTGTGGTTGACGAAGGCGGGTTTCGGCGCAGTCAAAACACCTTTCGACTATGTCCCCTTAATCGCGTGGGCAAAGAAACACGGCATGATTACAACCGTCCATACCGGCGGTTCCTCGATACCGGGATCGGCAGGCATTTGGGCCGAACATCTCATCGCAATGCAACCCCACGTTTCCTTTCACGTGAACGGTGGACCCGTGGCGATGCCCGACGAGCACTACCCGCGCCTCATTCATGAAAGCCAGATCGCTATGCAGGTGGTGACAGCCGGCAATCTCCGAACCACGCTAATGATCGGTGATCTTTGCCGCAAAGCGGATCAGTTCGATCGCTTTCTCATCGCTACCGATACACCAACCGGAAGTGGAATCATGCCGCTTGGAATGCTGTACATGATCACCTATCTCGCCAGCCTCTCCGACATGCCCGTGGAATGGGCCATCGCGGCAGCCACAGGCAACAACGCGCGCGTATACCGGCTGAATAGTGGATTCCTGAGAACGGGATGTGATGCCGACGTCGTGGTGCTCGATGCATGTCTCGGTGGATCGAAGAAAAACGCGCTCGATGCTCTGCGTAACGGTGATATCCCGGCCGTGGCCGCGGTTGTCACGGATGGTGTACCGCGATTCGTCGGCCGCAGTCGAAACACCCCGGCGCCCATGAAGAGGGTCCGCGTCGTAGAGAATCGGGTCCTTCACGATTTCAGCCAGATCAGTCACTGAGATGAAGACGCGCATCATTGTCGTTGGTGCGGGTCCTGTTGGCGTAGTGGCTGCCCTCGCGTGTGCCCAAAACGGTTTTACGGTGACTCTTCTCGAGGCGGAATCCAGAGTGGATGACAGTCCGCGGGCTGCCACAACACATCCGGCAACGCTCGAGATGATCGACCGCCTTGGCCTGATCGAACCGTTCATCGCCCAAGGCCTGGTGGCCCGGTACTTCCATTTCTGGGATCGTCCTGCGCGCAGGCGCGTCGCGGAATTCGATCATGACCTGCTGCGCGACGAGACCAGGTTTCCCTTTGTTGTGCAGACAGAGCAGCACAAGCTGGCCAACATGGGCATTGCTCGCTTGCGCGAGTATCCCGAATCCGATATTCGATTTGAAACACGGGTTACTGCACTTCGGCAGGATGCCCGCACAGTGACCGCCACGGCCGAGGGCCCGAACGGAACCGAAGAATTTCGCGCCGATTACCTGATTGGAGCCGACGGCGGACGAAGCAGCGTCCGCAAAGCGCTCGACGTCGAATTTGAGGGATACACGTGGCCCGAGCGATTCCTGATTTTCACCGTCATGGACGATTTTCAGCAGATATTGGATTGCTGTTACAGGAACTATTTCGCAGATCCCGAGGAGTGGGTGAACTTATTCAAGGTTGCAGGAGACGATGGCAAGGGTCGATGGCGCATCTGCTTTCCGGCTCAGGTCGATGAACCCGACGAACACGCGCTCAACGACGAAGCCATTCACGGCCGGATTCTGCGCGCTTTTCCGAAAGGTGGCTCGTACAATCTCGTTCATCGGAACTTGTATAAAACACATCAACGCGTGGCTGCGAAGTTTCGTGTAGGACGCGTATTTCTCGCCGGTGATGCTGCCCATGTAAACAATCCCATTGGAGGGCTTGGATTGAACTGCGGCATCCACGATGCAATGGAGCTTGCGGATACGTTGCGTCAATTCGTCTCAGGAGCCGCGGATGAATCGCTTCTGGATCGGTATGAACGACGGCGACGGACCCTGAACATCGAATTTGTGCAGCAGGCAACTATCGCAAACAAAAAACGGCTCGAGGAGAGCGATCCGAACGTCCGCCTGGCGAACCTGGATGAATTGCGCGCCAGGTCGGAAGATCCGGCGCGGCACAAGGAATTTCTAATGCGCACATCACTGATCGAGAGTGTGCGAAAAGCAGAATTGATCTCATGAAACGATGGGAAGCAAATAGTCCCCTCCTCTAGAGGAGGGGTGGACGCGACCTCAAGAAAATATCGCCGAAGGCATCCTTTGGATAGGAGCGGACGGGGTGGTCAGAAACATTTCTGACCACCCCGTCTGCGCGTCTAAGGTGGCTTCGCAGCTTTTCTTGATCGCGCAGCCACCTCTCCTCTAGATGAGGGGACTATTTGCTTCCCATCGTTTTATCGCTGTGCTGCCGAGCGCACATTCGTTTTGCTTCAACCCCGCAAGCGGTCTAGTATAGGTGCACAAACTCCAAGACATTTAATTCGCGTTTAAAGCCTCCGCTTAAAGCATTCAGGGTGAGGACCAGGCTCGTCAGGAGCCAGATTTTCACGCGCACTTAAAAAGGAGGCAACGATGGATAGGAAGTCAGTCTGTCAAACGAAGCGGCTGACCGGATCGGTCGAGGTCAGTGTTCTGATTGGACTGCTGTTGTTCGCTCTCGCCTGTAGGGAAGTCTGGGCCCAGTCGACCGCTCAGGTGAGCGGCACGGTCAAGGATCAAACAAACGCTGTACTGCCTGGAGCGGAAGTCAGCGTGACCCAAACCGATACCGGTCTCAAGCGATCGGCTCTCACGAACGAGACAGGGTCATACCTTATCTCGAACTTGCCGGTCGGGCCATATCGTCTCGAAGCAACCCTTCCAGGTTTTCGCACCTATGTCCAAACTGGAATCGTGCTTCAGGTCAGTGCGAATCCGGTAATCAACGCCGTTCTTGAAGTGGGCCAGCTCGCCGATCAGGTCGAGGTACAGGCGGACGCCGCACTGGTTGAAACACGGAGCACGGGTATCGGCCAGGTCATTGACAACATCCGCGTGCTGGAGATGCCCCTGAACGGACGACAGGTGACCGAACTGATTCTCCTTTCCGGCGCGGCGGTCGCGGGCGGAAATCAAATGACCAACCGGAATTATCCGACGGAGTCGATTTCGGTGGCGGGCGGCTTGAATAATGGGCTGACGTA
>Ga0075425_100002117_pt1 | contig 19692 bp, 14 predicted proteins | sample SoiMethybrSBSTD4_FD_75300 | JGI IMG/M metagenome (GOLD analysis project Ga0075425, IMG submission 75300) | Bulk soil microbial communities from a Populus tree surrounding site in Tennessee, USA - Soil MetaG P. TD hybrid SBSTD4 | ecosystem: Environmental > Terrestrial > Soil > Tree plantation... | reverse complement strand
GACGACACGTCGAGGCTTGGTCGCGCGAGCCGCCGCTGAGGATTGGCTGGTGAGCGCGTATCACGTTCCCCAGACGGGCCGAGTGCGCCGCTCCGGCGGAAGCTTCACCTTTGTCTCATCGTAGGAACCGGGCGTCGCCTATCGGCGATCTACGGCGCCAGTCGCGCGTTCGATGCGGGTGTGTCCCTCACCACTCGGTAGAGACGCCACCGCTCGGGCACCCCTTTGAGTTCGTGCTCCCCGCCGTCCTCGAAGGCGAGGCCGCTCCCGGCTACCAGATCTCGAACCGTTGACGTGACCAGGATCTCGTTCGGACCGGCCATCGACGACACGCGTGCTCCGATGTGGACGGCGATACCTCGCACGTCGCCTCTCGACACTTCGACCTCGCCCGTGTGCACGCCGGCTCGGATCTCGAGTCCGAGCGACCGTACTCCTTCGATCGCTGCCTGCGCGCACCGGACCGCCCGTGCTGGACCGTCGAAGGTCGCGAAGAATCCGTCTCCAGCGGTATCGACCTCCCGACCCCGGTACTTCGCGAGCTCCGATCGGACCGCGATCTGATGCGATGCGAGCAGCTCCTTCCACCGTGCGTCGCCGAGCGCGGCCGCTCGCTCGGTCGATGCGACGAGGTCGGTGAACAGGACCGTCGCGAGGACACGCTCCGACGATGTCCCCTCTCTGACACCGGTCACGAACTCCTCGACCTCGTCGATGAGCGCGTCCGTGTCACCGACCCACGACGCGAGGTCGCGTCCGGGGACCTCGGCGAACCGTGCATCGTCGATCTGGTCCGCGACCCAACGGGCCGCCTGCGCGCGCTCGTTCGGCGCGTCGGATCGGGTGAGCACGAGGGTCGGCACCCTGACGGAGGGGAGCACCGCCCGGATGTCCGTGTCCAGCCACATCTGCAGCATCGCGACCGCCGAGCCCGGACTCGCGGACAGCTGGAGGTAGCGGGCCCAGCGCTTCACCTCCTCCTCGTCGTTCGCGACCGACGGCGCCGCGTACTCGTAATCCTCTCGAGCCGCCTCGATACCCCACCCCCGATCCCATAGAGCCATGCGCTCTCCGAACCGGGCTCGGATGTCGGCCTCATCGCGTCCGAACGGATACTCCTCCGCGCGGAACAACCTCGGGGTGAGCGCGTACACCGACAGCGACTCCACGCGCTCGGGGTAGCTCGCCGCGAACAGCGCGCACAGCTCGGCTCCGTCTTCATCGCCGAACAAGTGAGCCCTGCGGACATGCACCGCATCCATCACTGCGGTGAGGTCGTCCATCTGCGTTTCGAGCGGAGGGAGCTGACCCGGCGGGAGCCGATCGGACAGTCCGGTTCCGCGATGGTCGATCACGACCACTCGAGCGAATCGGGCCAGTCGATCGAGGATGTGCGCCATGCCGGGCAGCTCCCAGTTGAGGAGCAGGTTCGAGATGAACCCGGGGACGTAGACGAGATCGCGGGGGCCCTGCCCGAAGACCTGGAACGCGATATGCGTTCCATCGGGCGTCTTCGCGTAGCGGACCTCGGGGATCTCCACGGCCGTATGGTCGTTCGCCGCGAGGTCGCGCCGCAACTCGCTCGACCGTCCGCGGCCTTCCTCACCTGTTGGTACTTGTGACCCGGTACAGCCGCCAGCGATCGGGGACGCCCTTGAGATCATGCTCACCGACGTCTTCCAGAGACTCCCCGGAACCTGCGATGAGGTCCCTCACCGTTTGCGAGATCAGGACCTCTCCTGCGCCGGCCGCTGCGGCGACGCGGGCCCCGATGTGGACCGCGATCCCTCGCGGCTTGCCGCCGATCACGTCGCACTCACCGGTGTGGAGACCGATGCGGATCTGGATGCCCAAGCGCGTTGCCGCCTCGTTCACGGCACGTGCGCAGTGGATCGCGGATGTGGGCGAGGCGAAGGAGACGAAGAATCCATCGCCGGCCGTGTCGATCTCCTGGCCTCCGAAGCGGCGCAGCTCTGCACGCACGAGGGCATCGTGCTTCGCGAGGAGGTCGGCCCACGCACTATCCCCGAGCGTTCGCGCTCGCTCCGTCGATGCCACGATGTCGGTGAACATCAAGGTCAGCACGACCTTCGTTGCCGCCGGGCCCCCCCGATGTCCGGTCAGGAACTCTTCGATCTCGTCGGCGAGCGTCGTCAGATCGCCCGCCCACAATGCGAACTCGTCACCGGGTAGCTCGACCCATCGAGCCCCTGGGATCCGTTCGGCGAGGTAGCGACCGGTCGCCACATCGTTCACGCGGTCACCGACGCGGTGCATGACGAGCGTTGGAACCGTCACACGGGGCAGGAGATCTCGCACGTCGGCGGAACGTGTCATCTCCCCCAGCAGGAGCACGGCGCGAGGACTGGCGCCGAGGCGCATCAGCGTTGCCCACCAACGTCGGAACGCTTCATCGTCGAAGCGGGTGGGGGCAACGTCGCGCAGGGTTTCTGCCTCCTTCCCCCAGTCGTCCCTGACCCACCTTTGGAAGTCCAGCCATTCATCGTCGGTCCAACCCATCGGGTAGTCATCACTTGCACGTCCCTTGGCGTAGGTCCCACACAGGATCAGGCTGCTCACGCGCTCGGGGTGCGCGACGGCTGCGGCGATCGCAGGAGGACCGGTATCGGCGTTCCCGAACAGCGCGGCTCGCTCGCTCTCGGCCCCGTCGAGCACCGCGATCACATCAGCGACACGCTCCTCGAGGGTCGGCACATCCGTCAGGCGATCCGACATCCCGAGACCTCGAGGATCCATCAGGATCAATCTCGAGAAACCTGCGAGCCTCGTGAGGAATCGACTCACGGTCGGCTCTTGCCAGAGCACCTCGAGGTGTGTCACCGAGCCGGGAGCGAAGAGCAGATCGGGGCCGGGGGAGGAACCGACGATCTGGTACGCCAGCGCGGTCCCCTCGTTCCAGGCATAGGACGTATGCGGGGCAGTCACGAAGGAATCGTGGGTCCGAGGCTGGTCAAGCGCAAATCTGACGGGTATCCGTCGTTCGTGGGACGGCGGAGACCAGTGCGCCGACTACTTCGGGCGGCTCAGGTCGATGGCACCTCGCACGAGGGTGCCATGGCCGAGACGGCTGTCGATCTCCATGCGTCCGCCGATCGCATCGAGGCGATCCGCCATGCCTTGAAGTCCCGAGCCTGTGGCGGAATCTGCATCGAAGCCCCGGCCGTTGTCCGCGATCTCGAACGCGAGCTGGCCGTTCGACGCGACGAGTCGCACGACCGCCTCTGTGGCGCCGGCGTATTTCGCCACGTTCTGCAACGCCTCCAGTGTGCAGAAGTAGACGGCAGCTTCGACCTGCTGGTCGTACCTCCCGACGTCCCGGGCCTCAACCACCGTGGGGACCGCCGACTTCCGTGCCTGCGCCTCGAGGGCAGCCACCAATCCCTGATCCGCGAGGAGTGGCGGATAGATCCCGCGCGCGAGGTCGCGTAGGTCGTCGAGCGCATCCTTGAGCATCTCGCGCAGCTGTGGGATCGCTTCGGTCGTGGGGCTCGGTGCGCCGCCCGCCAAGCGTTCGAGCAGCGAGAGCTGCACTCCGATCGCGACCAACTGCTGCTGAGCCCCGTCGTGCAGGTTCCGTTCGATCTTCCTTCGTTCGATGTCCTGCGCCTGGACGAGGCGCCGGCGTGATGCTCGGAGCTCGTCGATCGTGTGCTGGAGCTCCGCGGTCAAGCGGAGGTTCCGGACCACGAGCCCGGCTTGTGACGCCGTGTGCTCCGCAAGTCCAGCCTCCGCGGTCGACAGCGGCTCGTTGCGGGGCTTGACGACGACGATCGACCCCAGCAGCTCGCCCTCCTGCCGAACGGGGAAGACGCCGGAAGGCCCTTGCACGGCGACCTCGGTGGCCGTCGGCGGGCTGCCAGCCTGCGCGCCGCCCGGCCAGAGGGCTTCCAGCCGCTGCTGTGTGCCGACCCTGATCCATATCTCGACTCGATCCGCTCCCGTGCCGCTCGCGACGAGGGCCACCAGTCGCTCGAGCTGCTCGTCCAATGGTGACGTGCGTGCCATCGCATCGGCGAAGTCAGAAAGCACTTGGTATGGCGTCGCGCGCTCCCCGTAGACGAGCCGGTTCGCGAGTGTCTGTGCACGGTGTCGCAGCGGCTGGAAGAGCGCCGCGATCGCCACCGCGGCGGCGACGGTCAGCAGCGGTCCCCCGCCGTAGCCGGCGAGCGCGCCCACGCCGGCCACGATCGCGACGTACACGGCGGTCAGCGCCGTCGCAAGGAGGCCATAGACGACCGATCGGTTGATGATGACATCGATCTCGAACAACCCGTGCCGGAGGATCGCGATCGTGATCGCGATCGGGAACCCGAGCACCGCGAGCCCACCCGACACCAATCCGACGACGGTCGTGATCGTCGCATCGGTGCCGAACGCGGCAAGGAGCACACTCAACACGACCTGGGATGCGACGAACAGTCCCGCGAAGAATCCGACCCACTTGATCTGTTGCCGCAGCACCAGGTCGCCAGCACGGAATCGAACGACCAACGCCACCGCGGCAGCGGCGAACACGAGCGCGGAGACCGCGCCGAGCCCCGGAAGCGTGCCGAATGGGTTCACGCGCAAGGCGTCGACGCCGAGTGGGTTCTCATACGTCAGCGAGATGCCGCCCCCCGCGGGAAGCGCCACGTGGCGCGGAACCAGGATGAAGCTCAGGAGGCCCACCGCCGTCGCGGCGACGAACGCGACCCCAACCCATCGCCACCGTGGCGATGGAAGCGACCCCGTCGGGAAGAGGAGCAACGTGAACGCGAGGATCATCACGACCGGGACGAAGAGCGACTCCGAAGCTAAGCCGATGAGCTTCGGACCGGGCAAAGAGCCGTTCGCGACGCCGATGACGGCATAGAACGACGTGATGCTCACGACGCTACCTACGGCACCTTCCGCCAAGAGGAGCCAGCCGATCGCGTTGTTGACCCTGCGGATGATCAACCAGCCCAGTAACGCGTACGTGGGCACCAGGCCGAGCGGGAGTGAGTAGACGTCCGCCGGCTTGAGGTGCGGTAGGGCGACGATCGCCATGGCGAGGGCGATGAGGGACATGACCAGGGTGGCAGCGAGAAGGAGATCCGCTCCCCTCGTCTTGGTGCGATCGACGCTCGCCATATCTGGATCCATCCGGACGCAGGACTTGCGTTTCGGGCGCGACCAGTATTCCCCGGGATCGTGGCCGCGGCGCGGGTGTCAGCACCACCTCTCTCGCTCCAGCTCACCTACCGCTCACGAGTCGAGGCGCGGTTCAGGTGCTGGTGGGGTGCGAGAGGGGAGACTCCCACTCCCATGGCCTCTCGGCCACCGGATCCTAAGGTTGTTCGGGCTACGGGCGGGTCCCGGTTCCACGTGTCGTTCCGTGTCGGCTGGTGTCGTTTTGTGTCTGCCGGTGTCGTCCTGTCGTGCGCAAGCTGTGAGCAAGAGCCCTTCTCGGGCAGCGTGTCCGACGGCCAGAGATCGCCGATTCGTCAAGGACGTCAGCGCGCTCCGCGACTACGACCTCGGAACGCCACGGCGAGCGAACTGGGGCGAGGACGTTCCAACGCGTTAGCTAATCTCGGCGATCGCCACTCACTCCGCGTATCACGCCGGAGAGATCAACCACATCCGGAGCCTCCTGCAGCGAGATGACGCCTGGATGTGGGGCTGACCTTCGTCTCGGATCGTCGCGACTGAGGTCGGTCAGCGACCCTACCCGTGGAGGGTCGATTCGCAGGCTACGTCGCTGATCTCCCAATCCAGACAGACATCGAAGTCCGGCCCGCCATCGATGCGATCGGCTTGCTCGACGCCGAATAGGACGTCGCGGCCCGGTCCGCCGAAGATCACGTCCGCCTGGAATCCCCCGCCGAGGACGTCTCGGTCGGGACCGCCTCGGATCACGTCGGGCCCATCGTCCCCGTAAACGGCGTCATCACCGAACCCACCTCGGATGATGTCCGCGTCATGTCCGCCGTGCAGAGCGTCGTGTCCCTTTCCACCATTCATGACGTTGTGACCCGGATACCCCTCCAGGAGGTCCCTCCCCTTCTCGCCCAGGAGGACGTCGTTCCCGCTCCATCCGATTAGGACGTCGCTTCCCCGGCCGCCGCAGATCACATCGTTCCCGTTGCCACCGATCACCATGTCATCGCCACCGAGCGCCGCGATCACATCGCGACCGGGTGACCCGAGGATGGTGTCCCGACCGGGCGTCCCCACGATCGTCGGTCGGGCGCCGTGACAACGAGTGACGCGCTGTCGCTGACGTGGACCCGGCTCGCACCGGCTCATCGACTCAGCCTGGAAACACGTGTCGCGCCCGGTTCCACCGTCGACGACGTCTCGGTCGATGTCCGCCGCTCCCGGACCGATGCTGCTTCCCCCGTCGATCATGTCCGGGCCTCCGTTTCCGACCAGGCGATCGCTTCCGGTGCTGCCCACCAACGCGTCGGCCCCAGGACCACCCCGAAGGAGGTCGTTCCCGGGACCTGCGTTGAGCAGCGCGTCCATCCCGCGACCCCCGATGAGGACATCGACTCCTGCATCCCCTCCTCCCGAGGTCATGAGGTCGTTCCCTCGGCCCCCCACCTCGATGTCGTTCCCGTCGACGCCGAAGAGGCCGTCGTCCCCGGGTCCTCCCGAGAGTCGGTCGCTGCCGGCGAGCCCGACCAGTTCGTCGTTCCCGTAGCCGCCGCAGAGCAGGTCGTTCCCCTGCTCACCTCGGATCACGTCGTCGCCACCTCGTCCGACGATCACGTCCGGACCGGGACCGCCCTTGATCCGATCGTTTCCATCGGTCCCAACGATCGTGGCCGGCCGTCCCCAGCACGACGGGACGGCGGCCTTGTAGGCGACGGATGGCTCGTGGGGACCTGATCCGAGCGATGTGGTCGTGGCGATGAGGGTAGCCACCCCGGTGAGCATCGAGATGACGAACGACGTGCCCATTCTGAACGGCAGCACCGGGTGAGCGGGACGCTGACCGAGCGCAAGCATCCTCCTATTCCCCACCGTAACCCGGGCCCGATGGACCCGCTGCTCGACAGACTTGACCCCGACGACCGGAAACGGCTTCGGCGAGCCGCGATGCCTGCATTCATATCGCCGATGCTCGCCACGCTCACGAAACATCTTCCCCGATCCGGCGTGGGTGTATGAGCCGAAGCTCGACGGACAACGATCGCTCATGTCGAGGCGGGGCTCGGCCGTTCGGTTGATCACCCGGAACGCGAAGGATCGCCGCGTGATCTCACTCCCGCCTTCTGTGAGCAAGTGTGAGCAAGAAGACCATCTGGAGGGCGCAACTGCGAGCGGTTCTCAGCAAAGATTGGCAGGTCAGAGGGGGTGCGAGAGGGGAGACTCGAACTCCCACGGCCTCTCGGCCACCGGATCCTAAGTCCGGCGCGTCTGCCAGTTCCGCCACTCTCGCGTGCGTGTCGTTGCGGGTGAGCCTACTCAGGAGTCTGCCGGAGTCCTGGAAGACCATCTAGTTGGTGGTGGAGACGTGTGACCGGCTGCTTCCGGCACCAGGGACGGCGATGGCGAATCAAGATATCCATCGTTGCAGTGATCGACGGATCTCCGTGGACGCTACCGGCGGCCAGCCCTCCCCGTGCCTGTCGGCGGACGCGCAGCCGTGCCGTGCAAGCGGGATCGGTGGGGTTCCGAGCGATCGCCGCCTAGGGACACCGGGGTGAGCGGGGTCGTCGGCGAAGACCCCACGTCTGCCGGGTGCCGGGCCGCGTCGAACGACTATGCCGGGCGGAGGCCAGTGCCGTCGCCCGGATGGAAGCGGCCATCCCCGGACCGTGGGAAGAGCTGTCGTGGCAACGGCCGACGGCGTCGGGGCCGGTGTCCGAACGGACACCGGCCCCACTCCGTCTCGCCCGTTACGAAGCCGCGGTGGTCGGCCAGATGAACGTGCTCCAGTTCGCGAAGAACGTCCGCGAATCGTCGGAGATCATCTCGGTCGCCGACCAGATCGTGCCGTCCGCGGCCGCCACCGAGGCGCTGTAGTCGCCCCACCGGCACACGGTCGGTGCGCCGATGAACGCCTCGTAGCAGGTGAACCCGTCCTCAGGACGGAACCCCTGCCGGACGACCTCGACCGATCCATGCGTCCCGCTCGCGTCGATCGCGATCTGTGCCGCCGACGGATAGGCGTTCGGCCCCATCAGCGTCATCGCGATCACACCGCGGCCGCTCCCGTTCACACCGATCGATGGGAACGTGAGGAAGGAGTTCGCCACCGCGACGTACCCCTGATTGTGGATCGTGGCCGCGACCGACCCGTTCATCACGCTCGGGCTCACGATGAAGTACTCGATCCCGTCGCGCGGACCCGGAGCGACGGCCGTGTTGATGCCGCTCCAGAGGAACCCGTCGGCGAACACCACCTGGTTCATACGGCTGTCGTTCGGGTTGATGTTCGGGTTCGGCTCGCCGGCCAACGTGCCGAGCGGACGTGGTCCGTCCTTCTGCACCTGCGGCACGGGGCTGGTGTAGGTCTCGACCGTCAGATCGACGTTGCTCAGCTGCACGTTCGGGTCCTCGTCCTCGAGCGTCCGGGTGTGCCTGAGCGCCCACACCGTGATCTGGTCGAACGAGCCCGGTGCGACAGCGCACGCCTCGGCCGCCAAGCAGTCGAACCCCGACATGAAGTACTCGGTGCCGTTGTCGCTGGTGTCGTAGACACCGTCGGGTGACGCGGCCGGTTGCACGGTTCCCGTCGTGCGCTCACCGATCACGTGCGTGAGACCGGCGAGGTGCTCGACGTGTCCGCGATGGCCGTTCACGAGTTTCTGCTTGCTCATCGCGTAGATCTGCGGCCCGTTGAAGTGAGCCCCGAACGGCTTCAGATCGTATTCCGCGGTGCTCACGTAGAACCCGAACTTATCGGCGCCGATCAGGGGCTGGTCGCCGAAGCACGGGCAGTTCGGGTGCGACCGGTCCGTCGTGTTGATCCGGTAGATGAAGTAACTGCCGAGCGCCTCGCTCGACTCGCTCACCGCGATGTATACGAACGCCGGTGCCTTCAGCTCGCCCGTCTTCGGGTCCTGCGTGATCACCAGTACCGTGTGGAACCATCGCTGGGTGCCGGGGTCGAAGTAGCACTTCGGGTCGGAAACGAACGGTCCGAAGACACCTGTGGTCCGGTCGATCGACGGCGGCAGGCCGTAGAAGTCAGTGATCGAGATCGGATTCGTGAACTGCTCGCCGACCCCGTCGTAGAACACGAGCGCGTCGTTCACGGACTCGACGACCTCGGGACCGAACGAGGGGTCGTTCGGGCTCACGTTGCCAACGCAGAGACCCTGGTCCGGCGGCTCGAGGCTGAACTGGTTCCCGCCTCCGGCCAAGCGCTGTCCCGTATGCGTGATGCCTTCCCAGCCGAGGGTGTTCTCGTTCACCGTCGACGCTGTGTTGCCGGGCGACGGCGCGCCGGCTCCGTTCGGTTCCGCGGCGCCTTCGGCTTCGTGCTCGAAGTCGATCCACGGCCCGGCCTCGCTCTCGAGGTTGTTCGATAGACCGCCGCCGGCCGCCGCCTGCGCCGAAAGCTGGCGGACGTTGACGGCGCCCACGCGCTGCAGCTGCGGCTGGGTCGTCTTGGCCCGGACCGGATCCCCGGTCCGGCGGATCGCCGACTGGTGTGCCGAAGCGGCGATCGTCGGAAGCGGCATCAGGAACGCCGCCATCGCGACGATCGTCGCGACGAGATAGATCGGTTTCGGTCGGATATTCGGTGCCACGTCTCCCTCCTCATGGTCGATCGGACGTCGCCGGGGGGTATGCGAAGCTGACCGGCGGCGGAGGTCACGGGACGAACGCATCCGCGATAGGCGAACCCCCTCTCTCCCCTCGCGTGTCACCCCTTCTGCGGGGCGGTCACTCAAACGTATGCCGGTGGAACGAGGAGCGGCATCACGCACGAACCGTACGGGCGTCGGCCGGTTGGGGGGTTTTCCCCGTATGGCATCGGCGCGACACGCGACCGCGCTCAGGACACGGCACGCCATGGGAACAGGGGATCCTCAAGATGGTCGCGCCACGCACGGGATGCGTTGGACGTGTCGTCCCGGCACGTCGACGTTACGACTCGAGAGCCCGATCCCGCGGTGGTCGTGGAGAATGACTCGGCCGAAGGAGGCGAGCGCGGTGAGGAGCGTCCGGACGGCGAGGACCTCCCATTCCATGTCGATGTTGCCCGGCGAGTCCGGCTGCCGGACGAGATCGACCGGACCGGCGCCTGCCGTTTGGTAGGCGATGTAGACGTCGTCCGACGTCAGCACTTAGCGGGAATCGACATCCATCACGCGAGTCATCCTGCGCGGGCACAGCTGCGGGCCGCAAGTCGATCGCCTTCGAAGTGCGAGAGTGCAGACTCGAACTCCCACGGCCTCTCGGCCACCGGATCCTGAGTCCGGCGTCTGCCAGTTTCCGCCACTCTCGCGTTGCCGCTGCCGATCGGTCGCTCCTCGCGGGCTCGCGAAGAACCGGTTGCTACCATCCCCCGCCGATGGCCTCACCGCGGTCTGCGCGCCTGCTCGTCCCGGTGCTCGTGCTCGTGGTCCTCGGAGGGTGTACGTCCGGCTCCGACGACGTGAGCGATCCCACGCCCACGGGTCCAACGGGGGTGAGCACCGCCACCTGCCGGCTCCAGGCGGACAAGGGCGTCAGCGGGGTCGAGGGCAACCACTTCGCGGCTGTCGCGTTCGTGAGCCCCAACGACGTTTGGGCGGTCGGTTCGCACTTCGAGGTGAGCAAGACGGGGGCGCTCGCCCAGCATTGGGACGGCTCGGCGTGGGATACCGTGCTCGCCGGCAGCCAGCGGTACCACGGGCTGCAGCTGACCGACGTCGCGGCGATCGCGCACGACGACGTGGTGATGGTGGGGTTCGCCGGAGGCGGGGCGGTCTCGCTCCGGTGGGACGGATCGTCGTTGTCCGCGACGCCGGCCGCGCGGGGCTTCGCGGGCGCCACGTTCCTGGGTGTGGCCGCCCGGTCGGCGACCGACCTGTGGGCCGTGGGGAAGGCGACGGCTGCCGGGGGCTACGACGTCCCCATCGCTCAGCGTTCCGACGGGTCGACGTGGACCGCTGTGACGGTCCCGAAGCCAACCGCGATCGCGGCCGGCCTCCACGACGTCGCCGTGAGCGGCTCCAACTCGGCGTGGGCCGTCGGGTGGTCGGTGAACGCGCAGAAGATCTTCCGGCCGCTCGTCGAGCATTGGGACGGGCACGCGTGGACGATCCGGTCGATCCCCGCTCCGACGGGGGATGCGTTGCTGTCGGGCGTCGCGGCCGCCGGTCCGGACGACGTCTGGGCGGTCGGGTGGTCGTGGAAGCAAGACGCGGCGACGAGCCTGGTGCTCCACTGGGACGGGAGCGCCTGGTCGAGCGTGCGCCTGCCGGGGAGCGGGGCGGTCGCGCGGCTCTCCACGGTCGCGGCCGACGGCGATCAGGTCGCGGTCGGGGGCCAGGCGGCGAACGATGCGGGGATCCTCCAGCCGGTCGCCCTCAGGCTCCAGGGGACGACCTGGACGGAACACGCGACGCCCATCGAGCCCGGCGGCGGCGGCTTCCAGGGGATCGCCCTGGCGGGCCGTCACGGGATGATCGCCGCCGGTGTGCAGCTGGGTGCGGGTGGGTACGCCTCGCTCCTGCAGACCGGCTGCTAGGGACAGCTCAGGTCGGGTAACAACACCGCCGGCTGCGGCGCGTGGCGGAAGTCGAACGCGGAGAGCATGTCGTTCGCCTTCGCGTCGCGATCCGTCAGCGAGGGGAGATCGAAGATCGTCTCGATGAACTTCAGGACCGACGCGAAGTCCATCTGGTCGTGATCGATCAGCCCTCGCCGTGCCCACGGCGAGATCACCATCGCGGGGACCCGCGGCCCCAGCCCGTAGAGGTCGAGGTGCGGCGGGGGAACGTGATCGTAGAAACCACCGAAGTCGTCCCAGGTCACGACGACGGCCGTGGACGACCAGTACTTCGAGCGCATCAGCGTGTTGAGCGTGTCGACCAACCAGTTCTGGCCGTCGCAGATGCTGTGCGGTGGGTGATCCGACAGCGGGACGGGCGGCGTCAACCAGGACACCTGCGGCAGCCTGCCGTTCTGGACGTCGATCGAGAACCGGGTGTTGGGCACGACGTCGCGGTACATCGGGGAGAACCGCACGTGGCGGATCTCGCGGAGCGGTTGCACCCACGACGTGTTGCCCCGGTACTCACGCCACGTGATCCCGCGGGCCCGGAGCTCGTCGGGAAGCACCTTGACGTCGGTGCACGGGAACCGGAGCCGGTACTGGGTCCGCAGCTGGGCGGCGCCGGCCGTCCCCTGCTCCTCGACGCCGAAGAGCTGATCGCTCTGGTCGGGGGTGAGTGTAGGGAGGGTGTATGCGGTCTCGAAGGGATCGTCGCAGAACTCCCGCTGCCGCATGCCGAACTGCCCGGGCCGGGCGCAGTCGACGAAGCGGTCGGACTGCGCCGCGTAGTTGAAGAAGTGCTCCACGCACGTAGGGCCGTACTCGGAGCTGAAGAAGTTGTCGGCCAGGACGAACCGGCGAGCGTACGCCCAGTAGCTGGAAAGGTCGTGTCCGTCGTACTGGATGTAGCCGGCGTCGTGGAAGCAGTCCATCTTCCCGCCGTCGATCACCTGCACCCCATCGGCGAAGCTGTGGGGGAGGTCGCCCACCGAATCGGCGGCGTGGGTCAGCGGCGCGGTCGTGCCGTCGCAACGCGTCCCCTCCGTCGCTCCGTTCGCACCCGGGAACTTCCCGAACAACGTGTCGAAGGTCCGGTTCTCCTTCACCAAGAAGACGATGTGCTTGATCTTGGAGCGCGCGAGCTTGACCGTCGCGGGGTCGGCCGTCTTCGCGCTCTGCGCGTAGACGGCCGCGGCCTGGGCGGGCGGGATCGACGCGCGGTCGGCGCGCGCGCCGACCGCGAACACGACCGCCAACGCCACGATGGAGACGACGATCGATGCGAAGCGGCGCCGGCGCCTCGCGATGGGTCGGGGGGACCGCTCGGGTGGGCCAAGCATCCGCCGGATGATACCCGCGACACTCCCGACACCCGGGGTTGTTACCCTGCATCGCCATGCCTGGTCCGCCCGGCTCCTCGGAGGATGCCCCGGCGACGCACGACCCCGCGACCCCCACGGACCTCGCCGACGAGCCCGACGTCGTCGTCCCCGAGGCCGACGACGTCGGGACGGAGGGCCGGGACGTCCCGGAGATGCGCGCGTTCGACCGGATGGTCGGACGCGCCCACCACCTGCGGGGTTGGACCCGCGGTCTGATCGCGTTCGTCCTGTACGCGATCGTCGCCGTCGTGGTCTGGGCCACGCCGATCCTGGGCGACTTCAACCGCCGCTACCTGGGCGACGGCTACTGGGATTCGAAGTTCTACCAATGGGCGATCGGCTGGATGCACTGGAGCATCGCGCACCACGCAGATCCGCTGTACACGCACAAGATCTTCACACCCGACGGGACGAGCCTGGTCTGGTCGGCCTTCGCTCCCGCCGGGGGCCTGGCGATGTTCCCGATCCGCTCGCTCTTCGGCTCGCTCGCGGCGACGAACACGTTGCTGCTGCTCGCGTCGGCGCTCGCGTGCTGGGGCGCGTACCTGGTGTGCAACCGGGTGACCCACGCGTTCTGGCCGTCGCTCGTCGGCGGCTACCTCTTCGGGTTCTCGCAGTACATGGTCGGCCAGCTGCACGGGCACGTGAACCTGGTGCTGATCTTCCCGGTCCCGATCGCGGTCTACCTCGTGATCCGCCGCATCGAGGGGTCGCTGGGGCGGATCGCGTTCCTGGTCCTGACGACGCTCACGCTCGTCACGTTGTTCCTGTGCTCGACGGAGCTGTTCGCGACCGCGGCCCTGTTCGGGGCCGTCGCGTTCGTGATCGCGATGATCGCCGCCCGGAAGCAGTGGCGACGCGTGCTGGATGCGGGTGTGCTCACGTTGGGGGCCTTCGTCGCCTCCGCCGTGATCCTGTCGCCGTACCTGATCGCCGCCGTCCAGAACGAGCGACCCGAGGCCGTCCACGACCTCGCGGCGGCGTCCTCCGACGCCTTGAGCTTCGTGGTGCCCACCAACGTCAACCTGTTCACGACGCCGACGACCGAGCGGTGGAGCTCGCTGTTCCTGGCCAAGTCGGTGGAGGACGCGGGCTACGTCTCGATCGCCCTGGTCGCCATGCTGATCTGGTTCGCGATCAGCGAACGGCGTCGCGCCGCCACCTGGGGGCTGTTGGCCTTCGTCGGCGTGGTCTCGGTCGCCGCTCTCGGTCCGGTGCTCCACGTCAAGGGGAATCCGTCGATCGCGATGCCGTGGGGGTTCGCGTCCGATCTCCCGCTGATCGGCAACGCGATCCCCGCCCGCTTCCCCGCGTACTCGGCGCTCGCGATCGGGGTGATCGCGGCGCTCTTCTTGGCGCGGGCACCGAGGAAGACCGCGATCCTGCGGTGGGTCCTCGTGCTGGCCGGCCTGGCGCTGCTGTACCCGAACGTCGACAGGGTCGCGCACGTGCCGCAGACCGTCCCCGCCTTCTTCACCGACGGGACCTACCGGGCCCAGATCCGACCGGACGAGGTCGTGTTCGCGATCCCCAAGGAGAAGGCGGGCGAGATGCTCTGGCAGGACGCCGCCGACTTCGACTTCCGCCTCGCGCAGGGCTACCTCGGACCGCTGCCGGCGACGTACGCCGGCGAGCCGCTGAACAAGGGCCTGTACGCGAACCAGTACGTCAACCCCGACGCGGGTGCGCTCGCGTCGTGGCTGAACGAGCGCGGCGCGACCGTGGTGGTGCTGGCGGATCCGGTCCGCGCCCAGTTCGAGCCGATCCTGCGATCAGTGGGGGCGCGGCCCGTGTTCGAGGGCGGCGGTGTGTCGGTGTGGCGACCGCCGACGCTGCCGTGGTCGGCGGAGCCGCCGGGGTAGGTGCGTATGATGGACCGCTTGGAGACCCCGACGTACTCGTTCGTGATCCCGGTCCTCGACGAGGAGACGTGTCTCGGCGAGCTGCTGACCCGGTTGCGCGAGACGATGCAGCAGCTGGACGGTACGACGGAGGTGATCTTCGTCGACGACGGGAGCAGCGATCGCAGCTTCGAGATGATCGAGGCCGCCTGCCGCGAGGACGCGCGCTTCCGCGCGATCCGGTTCTCCCGGAACTTCGGCCACCAGATGGCGATCACGGCCGGTCTGGACTTCGCCGCCGGCGACGCCGTGATCGTGATGGACGCCGACCTGCAGGACCCCCCCGAGGTCGCGATCGACCTCGTGGCCAAGTGGCGCGAGGGGTGCGACGTCGTCCACGCCGTCCGGGAGGATCGCGAGGGCGAGTCCGCGTTCAAGGTCGCGACGGCGTCGCTCTTCTATCGCCTGCTCGCGCGGATCGGCGACGTCCACGTCCCCGGGAACGCCGGCGACTTCCGGCTGATGGACCGACGGGCGGTCGAGGCGTTCAAGCTGATGCGAGAGAACAACCGGTACATCCGCGGCATGTTCGGCTGGATCGGGTTCCGGCAGTGCACGATCCCGTACACGCGGTCGCCGCGGTACGCCGGGACGACGAAGTACCCGCTGCGCAAGATGATGAAGTTCGCGTTCGACGGGATCATCAGCTTCTCGAGCGCACCGCTTCGGCTCGCGCTCCGGTTCGGGTTCATCCTGTCGGGACTCGCGATCGCGGCCGGCATCGTGGCGATCGTGGTGAAGCTGTCCGGCGCGCTGGAGGTCCCGGGCTGGACCTCGGTGTTCCTCGCCGTCACCTTCCTGGGCGGCGTGCAGCTGCTCACGATCGGGGTGATGGGGGAGTATGTCTCCCGGATCCACGACGAGGTTCGCGGCAGACCGCTGTACCTGGTGAGCGAGACCCAGGGCTTCGAACGTTCGGAGCGCGGCGCGGATCCGCGCGGGCTCGACCACGTCCTCGCCGGCCGGGACGGCGAGCCGAGCCAAGACGTCCCCTCGCTGCCGCCGCGATGAGCAGCGACTTCGACCAGCACCGGCACACGTACCGGGACGACGTGCAGCGCTCGATCGCGTTCTCCGGGCAGGACGTGGGCTTCTTCACCGACGTGAAGGCCGAGCTGCTCTGCGACCTGGCCGGGCGCGCGCTCGGCGACATCGGCGCGCTCTCGGTCCTGGACGTCGGGTGCGGGGTCGGTCTGACCGACGCCGCGCTCCGGGGTCGGTTCGGCAGCGTCCACGGGGTCGACGTGAGCGGCGGAGCTGTCGCCGAGGCGGCGGCCGCGAACCCGTGGGCCGCGTACACGAGCTACGACGGGCGGACGCTCCCGTTCGAGGACGAGCGGTTCGATCTTGCCTTCGCGATCTGCGTGCTGCATCACGTCGAGCCGCCCGACCGACCGGGGTTCGTGACGGAGGTGACGCGAGTCGTGCGGCCCGGCGGGTTGGTGGTCGTGATCGAGCACAACCCCGTGAACCCCCTCACGCGGCTCGCCGTGGCTCGGTGCGACTTCGACGAAGGCGTCGAGCTCGTGCCCCGGAAGGAGGCGCGGGCGCTGTTCGCCGCGGGCGGGCTCCGGCGCGTCGCGGACCCGTACGTCCTGTTCTTCCCGTGGCGGGGGAGCGCGTTCCGCGCGGTCGAGCGCGGGTTCACGTGGCTCCCGCTCGGGGCGCAGTACATCGCCGCGGGCCGGAAGACCGCGTGAGGACGTGGACGCGCCGGCTTGCCGGCGCGATGCCGTTGCTCCTGCTGGTGGCGTGCGCTCGCCGCGGCGAATCCGTCGCCGCGGCGAGCGAATGCCAGCTCTCCCAGGTCAACGGGTCGGTCATCGTCAAGGACGTCCCGTCGAACGTCGCCCCCTACGCCGACGGCGTGGTCTCGGTGGGGACGCGGTTCGAAGGTTCGGCGGGCGGGGCCATGGCCGCGTTCGGAACGGCCGGATCGTGGGACCCGGAGCTCATCGCGGCGCTCGGTCACCACGTGATCGAGCTCGACGACGTCTCCTCGCTCGGTGACCAGGCATGGGCGGTCGGGGCGTTGGCGAGCAGCGGCCCCATCGCGGTGCGGTGGGACGGCGATGCCTGGGTGCCCGCCGCGGTCGCGGACCCCGGCCCGGGCGAGGACGGGTTCGCGGGCGTCGACATGCTCTCGGCGGACCAGGTGTGGGCGGTCGGCCGTCATCAGCGTGGATCCGGGTTCGAGACCCTGATCGAACGGTGGAACGGCTCCGCGTGGACGATCGTCCCCAGCCCTGACGTCGGCACGATCTCGGACCAGCTGAACGACGTCGACGCCACCCGGGCCAGCGACGCGTGGGCCGTGGGCTGGTACGTGCAGGCGCAGCGCTACCGCCCGCTCGTCGAGCACTGGGACGGATCCCGGTGGAGCGTCGTGCCCACGCCGAACCCCGGCGGCGGGGACGCGTTCCTGAGTGGGGTCGTCGCGACCGGACCGGACGATGCCTGGGCGGTCGGGTGGACGGCCCGTGGCGACGCGCTCACGCCGCTGGTCGAGCATTGGGACGGCGGGTCGTGGCGCCTCGTCGCCGGCCCGTCCGAGGTGCCCGACGGCTCGTTCGCGGCGGTCGCCGCGACCCCGACCGGCATCGTCGCGGTCGGACGGGCTCTGACCCCCCAGTCGCATCCGCTCGTGGCGGAGCTCCAGGGGTCCGCCTGGTCGATCGTCCCGACTCCGGTGACCGACCCCGCGTGGCTCACCGGCGTCACGGTGGACGCGTCGAACGCGATCTGGACCGTGGGGACGGTCTTCCCCCCCAACGGCCTGGCAGGGTCGCTCGTGCTGACGGGATGTCCGGCGTCGTAGGGTCAGGGCTCCGCAGGACAGTTCTGCTGCGGGAGGATCAGCGGCGCCTGCGGGGGTTGCGTGAAGTCGAACGCGGACAGCATGTCGTCGCTGTTCGCATCCCGCGACGTCAGCGGCGGGAGGTCGAACACCGTTTCGATGAATCGCAGCACCGACGCGAACTCGAGGGTCGTGTGGTCGATCGCTCCGCGCTTGGCCCACGGCGAGATGATCAGGGTCGGCACGCGCGGCCCCAGGCCGTAGAGATCGACGTGCGGTGGCGGAACGTGATCGAAGAAGCCTCCGAAGTCGTCCCACGTGAGCACCACGGCCGTCGATGACCAGTACTTGCTGGACATGATCTGGTTGAGGATGTCCACCGACCAGTTCTCGCCCTGACAGATGCTCTCGGGCGGGTGGTCGGACAGGGCGAACGACGGGGTCAGCCACGACACGTCGGGGAGATGTCCCGAGTGCAGGTCCTTCTCGAAACGTAGGTCGTTCACCACGTTGCGGTACATCGGGGAGAACCGGACGTGGCGGATCATCCGCAGCGGCTGCACCCAGATGTTGTCGCCGCGGTACTCCTTCCAGCTGATGCCCTGCTGTCGGAGCAGGTCGGGGAGCACGGTCACGTCGGAGCAGGGCCACTTGCTCACCCACGACGATCGCACGTCGGCGATCCCGGCGGGCCCACGGTCCTCGGCCTGATAGATGTGCTCCTGTTCGGGTCGCGACATGTGCGGGAACGCGAACGCGGTCTCGAGCGGATCGTCGCAGAACTCCCTGCGGCCGGACCCGATCTGCCCGGGCCGCTCGTGATCGACGAGCCGGTCGGACTGTGACGCGAAGGTCCACAGGTGCTCGATCCCCGTGGGTCCGTAGACCGAGCTGAAGAACCGATCGGCGAGCACGAAGCGGTCCGCGTACGCCCAGTAGCTGGGGATGTCGGCGCGCCGGTAGGTCACGTAGGCGCCGTCCGCGAAGCAGTTCATCGCGCCGCCGTTCACCGCGGTGATCCCGTCCGTGAAGCTGTGACCCAGATCCGGCTCCACGTCCTTCGCGCGCTGGAGCTGCACGGTGGAGCCGTCGCACGTCGTTCCTTGGGTGGCGCCGTCGCCACCGGGGTAGAGCCCGAACAGGTTGTCGTAGGTCCGGTTCTCCTTGATCAGGAACACGATGTGCTTGATGTGGCTCCGCGCGAGCGCGATCTGCTTCGGAGACGAGCCGGGCGCGGCCGGCGGCATGACGGTGTCGGCCGGCTCCAGATCCTTCGGGATCGCACCCGAGGCGCTCGGCGACGGCGTGGTCGACGGCTCGCCCTTGCCGAACACGCACGCGGTGAGGATGGCGAGCGCGACGAGCCCACCGCGGAGGCCGTTCCGGAGTGGACCCGCCGTCGGGGACGACGGTGACATCCGGCGGAGGGTAGCCGAACATCCTGGGAACCGACCGACGCTCGCGGGTGATGCGTCTCGCGCGAACGCTCTGCTAGCGTCGCGCCGTGGACACACCGGTGGCGCGCCCCGGAGACCCCGACACCGCAGTCACGGATCCGGAACCGCCCGCCGTCCCGACGAACGACGAGATCGTCGAGCTGCCCGAGACCGCCGGCGCCTGGGCCCGTGTGCGCGAGGCCGCCAGCGGTCTGCGACCCGCGTGGAAGGCGCTGGGGGCCTACCTGCTCTACCAGGGGCTCGCCGTCTGGATCTGGGTCGTGCCGATCCTGCCGGTGTTCGGGCGCGAGCACCTGGGCACGGGTCTGCAGGACTCGCGCTACTACCAGTGGGCATTGGCCTGGACCCCGTGGGCGCTCGCGCACGGGCTCGACCCGCTGCATGCGAGCTCCGTGTTCGCCCCCACCGGGGTGAGCCTGGCGTGGTCGGCGTTCGTGCCCGGACCCGCGCT
>Ga0075425_100002116_pt1 | contig 19693 bp, 14 predicted proteins | sample SoiMethybrSBSTD4_FD_75300 | JGI IMG/M metagenome (GOLD analysis project Ga0075425, IMG submission 75300) | Bulk soil microbial communities from a Populus tree surrounding site in Tennessee, USA - Soil MetaG P. TD hybrid SBSTD4 | ecosystem: Environmental > Terrestrial > Soil > Tree plantation... | reverse complement strand
GCTCCCTGGACAAATGATTCCCAGGCGGCAGAGCCCAATGTTTTCGTTAATGTTCCGTTCGATGATGCCTATGAACCTCTCTTTGAGGCGCTAGTTTTCACGGTCTCGGCGTGCGGTTATCGCGTGCGTTGCGCACTCGAAGACGATGACAGCGGCGATATCCGCCTGGACAAGCTCGTGCAGTTGATCCGGGAAAGTCCCCGCTCCATTCACGCTCTCTCTCGCGTAGAGCCGGATCAAACGAGCTTCCCCGTTTTTAACATGCGTTCGAACTGAAATTGGCCCTTGGCGCAAAGAGGTTCGGCCAGCGTCTCGGCGACCGCATCAAGATCATTGTGGCAGACCCCTACAGGTTGCCCGCATACTTATCGGATCTCGGCGGCAACGGATCCGTCGGCGCACAGGAACGATCCCGAACAGGTCATTCGCATCGTCAGCAGCTTTCTGCACCGCACCCCTTCCGGCGGTATCCCAAGGCAGATCCATTACCAGGCTGACGAGATCAGCGGCTTTGGCAACTATCGAACCTTCGTTTGGTGCGTGGCGGAAATCTTGCGACGGCCAAATCGCGCCGACAAGGACTGATGGTCGACGTCGGTCCCGCCATGGCGCGGTCGCGTTCCTGAAACGAGCGTGCCCCCAGCCGTCACCCGGCTGGGGGCCGAACCATAGGAGGTCGGCTTGCCATACGCGAAACAACAGTGGCAAGTCATCCTGAGCATAGCCCTGTTGCGTTAAAGGCAAGTGAAGCAGGCGACCTTTGCCTGTCACCTTCGAGACTGCGTGCTGTCGTCGCTTCAGCTAGAAAGACAACAGCGCCGCAATCCCCCGCGGCGCCGGCGGCCATGCCGCCCTCTGCAGTAGTTGCGGGCTGCAGATCAGAGCGAGGGTTGGTTGGCGCCCACTCTCGCTCTTAATCCCTTACATCGACCCCAGGCGGAGACGGCGCGAGAAGCCAGGCGGGCTGGCGTCGGCCAACTGTCAAGCCTTCCACGCCCAGCAGATGCGCGTCTCAAACTTTCAAGCGGACTTTGCCATGCGGATGGCACGACCATTTCTCGATGCGCCAGGTCGGATGCTCCGCGATCCATTTCTGCGCTTCGATCTGTCCGTGCCGCGCGCAGTAAAGCGGCAGCTGCAAGGACGCTCCCTGCTCGGGCGTCACGCTGAGCTCAACTTCTTTGCAGATGGAGGGGGACGTAAGGAGGCAAACAGCCAGAATGATTGTTTCGAGCACCGTCCGCACGCCCCCGCACAGGTTCAGCGTAAGCGCTAGCATAGCCATCTCGGAATGGTCGTCGCCACTGCGCGTTGCGAAATATCAGCACGCGTGGCTTCGGCCGTCGCCACCTCCGCGGTCCCAGAAATTCGCCAGCCCTTTCAACCCCTTCATCAAAGCCTGCCTGCAAGATCTGCAGTACCCGGCAGTGTCCTGCGGGCAACAAACGCTAGACGATTCGTCATCGGACAATTTGCGGGCGCTGCTTGCCCGCGCGGCGTGCTGGTCCGGCTGTCCTTTGGCACGTCGCGCCGGCTCGCTAGGGTCGGCGCGAAAGCCGCCCGCGGTGTGCCACCCTACCCTGCCGCTGGGGGCCCACTTCGTGCAGTTCCACCTGCACTCGGCTCTGCTGCACGGGATCGTGACAAGGTCGGTGGCAACGCGCCGGACCTCGCGCCTGCTTGCTTGCCGATCGTATGCAAGACGACGGGCGGATAATATCGCCGCCGGCAAGGAACAATTGCCCGAAAAACGGGTTTTTTTCTCAACTAGGCACTCCCCTCTGCCTAGCAAGTCCGTAAGCATCCTACGGCCGCCAAGCCTCGTAGGATGCGCCATGCAGGCGCTTCCGCCCCCCTCGGAAGCGCCTTTCTCGCGCGCGTCGCATGTGCGCAAGGCGCCACCCGTGCAGCCGCATTCTCAGCCTGCGCCTGCGGTGCCCCGATACGCTGGGCGCCGCGCACCGCTAGGCTTGGGATGGCTCAGCCTAGGGGCCGGCACGCAACCCGTCGCTTTCGGCCTCGGCAAGCAAGCGCTGGGCGTCCGGGGGTAAAAGAAGACGGGCCGCCAGCAGTGCTTCCGACGCTTTGCGCACTGCCGCGAGGTAGCTTTCTTTGTTGGGGTAACGCTCCTCGAGCGCGAGGCGCGGATCGCCCGCGGCCAGACGCTCCTGCTTGGTGCGCGCGAACGGAATGAAGCTCCCCGTCAGCGAGCAGAAGCCATCCTCGAAGCGCTCGCGGCGGCCGAGGTTCCACCCGGTATAGGTGCCAATGGGAACTTGGAGGTGCACGCCTCGAACGCCGCCGAGATCATTGCCGTCTTCATTCACCTGGTGAACGAGAACGCCGTAGGGCGTGTCACCGCTGCGAGGCGGTTCGACGGTGATAATGCCACTTGTGTCGGCGGCAACGTATTGCGTGCCGAAATCGAGCACATGCAGCGGGTTGTGGATCGCCAGGAACCGGACGGCGGGACGCTGCACATTCTCGTAGGCATTGGCGGGAATGGCTGGAAATTTAACCTCGGATGGGGCCACGAGGGTCCCCTCCGCGATCCGTGGCACGGCGCTCGCAGGCGGCTCCTTGTCGTCGCGTATCCATTCCACCAAAGCGGACAGCAGGGCCCGCATGGTCCACACCTGGGGATTGGGGTTCGGCTGTTGCTGGCAAACGCCGAAGGGTTCTTGGGAGGGAAGCGGTAAGGATGCCGGAACATGCTGCGTGCCCGCCATGATGAAGGTGCGCACGTTGGGGGGATCGGCAACGTCACGTTTGCCCAAGGGATCGGTTAGACCCAGGGACTGTCGGCCCTCCCAGATCTCAAGCGCGGTCGCGACATGAACAATCCTGGGACAGGTGCCCGATGCCGTGCAGCGATCGAGCACGCCTTGCGTGCGATTGCTCAACGGATCGGTCTGGCGCGCGTAGCTAAACGGAAAATCATAGCCGGGATAGAGGTGGTTCACCTGATCTCCCCAGGCGTGACCGGGCTGGGCGAAGCGAACATTGAGTGAAATCAAACCGCCGCCAATGTGGGGAAAGGCCGCCTCGAAGGCCATGCGCCCCTGCTCGTCCGCGTTGAAGCCAAGGTGAAGGAAGGAGCGAATGAAACGTCCGCTCTGCGAGGTCCCCATCACCAGTGCCTTGTTGCCACGACGATAGACGGGATTGGCTATGCCGCCGTCGTCCTTCTCCTCGTGCTTGAGAAAAGCCGCCAGGTCACGCATCGCAGCGAAGCCGAGACCGAGAACACGCGGCTCCTTGGCGCGGTAAATCAGTTCGTAGATGCGCCCTGGCTGAAAGCCTGCGGGAAAGCAAATCTGCCGGTCGCCTGCGCTCGCCGTGCCGTCCTGCGCGCAGGCGCCAAAGCTCCATTCGCTGTTCGGGATCGAGACGCGGGGGTCTTGCTCCCTCGACCTGACGGTCAGGGTTGGCAGAAAGCCATCGGCAAAGGCGGTTCGATTGTCGAGGCTGGCCGTTGGATAGCTGGCGTGGTTCATCAGCGTGAACCAGCCGCTGGACAGGTTCAAGGTTTTGGCTGGCGCCCGCACGATAAGTTCGCCCCGAACCAGGCCGGTGATAGGGGTGCCATCGGGGTTGCTGGCGACGGGAACAGAAAACGTCAGCCGATCATTTCCCGCGAGAACATCACCTTGCCAGCCGAACCAAACGATCGTGTAGCCTTGCGCCATCATGAAACCATCGCCCGCCACCTTGAGGGCGTTGTTATCGCTGACATTCTGGGGCAATCCGCTGGGAATATCGGCATTGAACGAGGCAACACCGCCCTTGTTGCCGCGGTTGACGACGTTGAAAAACAAGATGCCGTTGCCCTTAGTTGGATCGGCGGGCCTGAGCACATCGATATCGGTCACGTATTCGACGCGACCTCTGGCGTTCTTGGAGGCAAGCCCGATGTCCTGAATGATGGCGTTGGCTGGATGCACGGCATCGACCTCGCCGTAGGCGCGACCGACCAGACGCTCATAGCTCCCGACCTCGCCGAACCGCCGCCCGGCAAAGGCTGGTTCAACCCTGGTGATTTCAATGCGCGTTATGCGCGCCTGTGCCGGCAGTGCGCCAACAAACATCGCCAGCCATAGGCCGGCGGCGGCGATCCCACCCCATCTCTGCATTGGCCCCTCCCATCAGGACGGCTTTACCCTGTTGCGATGATAGTTGCTTGAGCCTGCCCCAGAAAGCCAACAAGTGGCCCAGGAACAAAGATTGACGCTCGACCGGCCCGGCACCGCCGTGTGCGCAAGGCCGGTGTCAGGGGCGCGCATGCGGGGAGCTCACGGTGCGGCGAGCTTGCCTTTGCAGATCAAGTGCACGCCCGAGCAAGGCGAGCCGATCTCTCGGGCCAACACGTCAAAATGAAAAACCCCGCGGATTGAGATCCGCGAGGCGATAGGTTTCAAACTCAGACCTGCAGGTGATTCCAAACCCGTCCATAGTCAAAAAAAACGCCAGCACCACGCCCCGCTACACAATACTCCCGCACCGCAACGGTGCCATTTGTAACGGGCTCGACGGGGCCTGCCACTGACCAAAGTCCGGCGAACTCGCCGAGACTGTCCGCCATAGGTGCCGCGGACGAGCGCGCCGCCCGGCTGCGGCGAAACGCGCTGCCCCTGACGCCGAAAAAGCCGAGGCGCTGCAGGTGGCCCGACCATTGGCTCGCCAGATCGCGCCAAAGCCGATCGGCTTGCCCTCAATTCGAGGCCATTGCCAATTGCAAATGCGCAGCCGCGCCGACGGCGATGTGAGCGCGAGCCGCGGCTCGCCGCGCGCGTGCCTCCCTCCAGCACTCAACCGTGCGTCATCCCCTCAAAATCGCGAGGCCCCGCCCCAGGCTCGGCACTCGGCCCGCTGCTGCGTCCAACCGGATTGGCGATTTGGCGAATTCTCCACAGATCTCTGCCACCACGCCACAATCGCAACCAGATGATCCTGCATTCCCCTTGCCTGAAATCGGCGGCCTGAGCGGCGGCATGAACCCCCGCAAGGCGCCGTGCTCCGGTCCCGCATCCGGAGCGCACTTGGGCGAGGAAAGCACCCGCACCTCTTCCTCGCCCCTTCTCATGCGCCGACGACCGATTGCCCCCACCTCACAGCGCATTGGTGATGCAACACGGTGGCGCGGCGCGGACTATGTCCCCAAGACTTCCGGTCTGGGAGCGAGCAGGCCAGGCGTCGCCTAACTTAGAAGAGGGGTTCCGCGGGGCATGATGCAATGAGGCTCGCGAGGACGCTCGAGTCTAGGCCGGCGCGAGCCCCGCACATTGCCGTTCGCTCAATTGCCAGAGCCGTTGTGCGGCTGCTCTATCCCGTGCTTGCCGGCTCGGCTGGCGCCGTGCCAGATCGACAAAGTAGCCCCCGTCGATGTCCTCAGGGTTGGCCGCCTGCGCCAGCCAAACGAGCGTTTCTGCCCCCTGCTCCACAGAGCGCGAAAGGGGGCGCAGCACCAGCATCGCCAAGCTCATCAAGGGACCGTTGTTTCGATTGAAGCCGCTGGCCACGAGCCCCGGGTGAAAGGAGCTCGAAACCACCCCCGTCCCCGCCAGCCGCGCAGCCAGCTCCTGGGCGAACAAGATATTGGCGAGCTTCGTCTGCTTGTACCTGAGAAAACCATGGTAGCCGCGCTCGGCATTGAGGTCGTCGAAGGGAATATCGGCGCCCCGGTGCGCATCCGACGCGGTCGTGATGATGCGAGATGGTGCAGTGGCGATGAGCCGGTCGAGCAGCAACGTGCTGAGCAGAAAGGGCGCCAAATGGTTGACGGCCCAGGTGAGCTCGATCCCATCCTGGGTCAGCTGCCGGAAGCGGTGCATGGCTCCCGCATTGTTGATGAGCACGTCGATCCTCGCGTGACGCGCCAAAACGTCCGCGGCCAAGCGGCGGATCGCCGCCTGCACCGCAAGGTCGGCAACAAAGCTTGTCACGCGCGCATCCTTGCGCGCCTGGGCCTGGATCTCGGCAACGGCCACTTTTGTGCGCACCGCGTTGCGCCCGACGATGGCGATGTTTGCGCCGAGCGCCGCCAGAGCCCTCGCGGCCGCGAGACCGATGCCATTGGTTGCGCCCGTAATGAGCACCTGTTTTCCGCGCATTTAATCCTTTCCAGGCCGCGAACGGAATTGCCGAGCGCGCGCCGTCGCGGCCCGGAACGGCCGGTTTGGGCGTTGGAAGTCTCTAACTCAGCTGACGTAGCGCCGCTTCTCCGGCGCGACGGTGTCCGGTTTCAACGCGCCCCCTGCCAGCAGCGTGTTCCAGAAGGTGTAATCGGCTTGATGCACGATCATGCATTCGAGACTTCTGAGCAGGAGCTCGCCCTCGCCGGAGTGTGCCATGGCAATATGGGCAATCTCTTCGGGGAGGCCGACGGTCAAGCAAATGTGCGCGCCGTATGCGGGGTGGCGCAGCGATGGACGGCCAAACTGTTTCTGCGATTGTCTCCAACGCGCACGGTTGACGGGGTCGAATTCCCAGGCTTTCCCCACATCGTGCACGAGCCCGCCGGCGATAATCACGTCCATGTCGATTTCGAGCTCGGGATAGGCCGATCCCATTTCCTTGGCGATGCCGACCGCCAGTCGCGTTACACCCCGCAAATGGTCCGTCTGGTCACCACGCTTGGCCTCGTTGACGTCGGGGTTGCCGGCCGGCGGGATTTCGCGGATCGACGTGAAGCTGGAGTTGGCGATGGCGTAAGCCCACGCCTCCACGACTTTGGCTTGCAGTTCTTGATCCCCGATGAGGCCAACTTCGGGCAGCTCTTCCCGGACCTGGCGGCGAAGGCCGTCGGTCAGCGTCCGCGCCGAGCTGGATCTGCTCTCTGATTTTCCTGCCATGACAGCGCTCTCTTTTCCCCGGCGTCACCGCAATCGCTGCGCCGACCCTGCGAAACTATAGAGGAGCACCAAAGCTGCGCAACGTGGCTGGGAACGCAGGGCCACCCAGATCGTCTCCGCTTTTGCAAAGCAAATGCGAAGACGTACTCTTGCGCTCGAGACCTCTCCCTAGCGAAATGTCAGACGGGACGCCGGCCGCGGCAAAGACGAGGAGCTTCCTGGCGCTGCTTAGCGCCACTCCTACACGGGGGCGATTGGGGCCCTTATTACCTTTCGCCGAAAAACTCCAACAGATGCTGGATGAGCTCCTCGGGCGCCTCTTCGGGGATGAAATGCCCGCAGTCGGCAATCACCTTGCCGCGCACGTCGCGGGCCGCCTGCCGCAAGGATTGCTCGGGTGCACTGCCGCGCCCGCGGCCGTGCGGATAACTCACGGCGCCGCCGATCGCCAGCACGGGCATGGCTAGCTTGGCCTGGGCGAGCAATGCCTTGTTGTCGGCAATATCTTGCACGAGCGCACGATAGTAAGCGAAACCGGCACGCATGGCGCCCGGCTGGCGGTAGCTGCGCGCGTACTCGTCGAGATCGGCGGGCCCGATGGCATCGGGCCGATAGGCGAAGGTGTTATAAAACCAGGAAAGATAGGTGCGCTCGCGGCCCTGCGTCAGCGCTTCGGGCAGATCGGGCGTCATGTGGAACTGGTGATGCCAGCGCTGACCCCCTTCCGAAAAATCCCCTCCAGTGCCGGGAATGACCACGTCGAGAATGACGAGGCGGCGTACCGCCTCGGGATGGGTAGCCGCCAGCGCAAAGGCGGTCGGGCCGCCCCAATCATGTCCGACCAGGAAGAAGGAGCGATGACCTAGCCGCTCGGCAAGCAACAACCAGACGTCATGGGCGATGGTTTTTTTGTCGTAGCCGCCGAGCGGGCGCGAAGTGTCCCCGAGCCCCCGCAGATCCGGGGCGATCACGCTATAGGTCTGGGCGAGGGCGGGTATCACATGGCGCCACTCCCACCAGGTTTGCGGCCAGCCGTGCAACAAGACGACCGGCGGCCCCTGGCCAGCCGTCACGTAATGCATCAAAACCTCGCCCAGATCGGCGAAATGATGGCTGACGTTGAGCGTGGTGGTCATTGGCCGCCGTGCTTCCTCCTGCAAGCGCCGAGCCTATCACGTCTGGCTGCGGCATGTTGGGACCGCTGCCCCGCCCGTGCCAGTCAACTCCGCTCGGCCTCACAACAGCGTGCCGCGCAATACCATGTAGGCGACGCTGAAATAGATCACGAGCCCGCTGACATCGACGAGGGTGGCCACAAAGGGAGCCGATGCCGTCGCCGGATCGAAGCCCAGCCGTTTCAAGGCGAACGGCAGCATGGAACCGGTTAGGGAGCCGAACGTGACGATGGCGGTCAGCGCCAGCCCGACGGTCAGCGCCACGAGCCCCCAATGCTCGCCGTAGTCGTAAAGCCCCAGGTGTTGCCAGAGCACGATGCGGGCCACGCCGAGGACGCCGAGAATTGCTCCCAACGTGAGCCCAGCCGGGAGCTCGCGCGAGGCAATGCGCCACCAATCCCCAAGGCCGATTTCGCGCAGCGCCAGCGCCCGGATTACCAGCGAGGTTGCCTGCGAGCCCGAATTGCCCCCCGAGCTCATAATGAGCGGAATGAAGAGGGTGAGGACGACGGCTCTTTCGATCTCGCCCTGATAGGCCTGCATGGCACTCGCCGTCAGCATTTCCGACAGAAAGAGGGCGCACAGCCAGCCCGCCCGTTTGCGGACCATGGTCACAAAGTCCACGGACACATAGGCCTCCTCGAGGGCCTGCGAGCCACCGAATTTCTGGACGTCCTCGGTGCCCTCCGCAATGATGGCGTCGATCACGTCATCGACCGTGACGATGCCCAACACTTCACCGCCGTCTGCCACGACCGGCACGGCCAGCAGATTGTATTTGCTGAGAAGACGCGCCACCTCCTCGCGATCGGTCCACGCGGAAACGGCAATGGGTGCCTGGGCCTGTGCCGCCTCGAGCACTTTGCTGTCCGCTTCACTCACGACCAGGCGCCACAGCCCAATCACCTTCAGTAGGCGCCTGGAGGTCGGCTCCAGCACGCAGACCGTATGGACGGTCTCGCGATTCCTGCCGACGTCGTGGATATGCTGCAGCGTACGCGCGACCGTCCAGTCGGCCGGCACCGCCACAAATTCGGTCGTCATCAGACCGCCCGCCGATTGCGCCGGGTATTGCAGCAGCTGATCGAGGGCCTCGCGCATGGGTCCGGGCAGGTGTCCCTGCAGGCGCTCTCGGCCCACATCGCTCAGCTGTCGAAAAATCTGCGCCCGGCGATCCGGCTGCAGGCCGCTCAGGATAGCTGCGGCCCAATCTACGGCGATCAGCTCGAGCAGCTCCGCCGCGGCGCGGAGATCGCGCACATTGAAGACTTGAATGGCCGCGGCAATCGGCATGGCCTCAAGCACGTGCACGGCTTCGGGCTGCTCGAGCCCATTGAGCTTCTCGGCGATGTCGACGGCTTGGTGGGCAGAGAGAATGTGCGCCTTTGGCGCGGCCTCTTGCACGGGAAAAGGCGGCGCTGCGGGCGCGCGGTTGCTGCGGGCGGAAATGTTCATGGCACTTGACCTCAGGTCTCGCCGCCGGGGGCGACCGAGGTAAGCGCCTCATGCGAGGACGATTAGCACCCAATCACCGCCGACGGCCTCGTCGGTTGACTGTCGCTCGGCATGTCTTGCCTATCTCCTCGCGAACACGGGGGGCCAAGGGCACCCCCTTTGCCCTGATGCGGGGTGGAGTTCTCTATCCCCAACGCCTCCCCTGTCAATGGGGAGCACGGACGCAGTTGGCAAGGGGCAGGGCTCGGGGGCGGGTCTCACAACCGCAAGCCCAGGCAACTTGCCCCGTCAAAGCGGGCGGCCCCCTCTCGGTCGGACGCGCCGGCCCGCGGGCTGGCGACGGTGCGGCGGCCACGTGCTAAGACAAGGCCGCACGGGGGTGCGGGCGTCGTCTCTCCGCATGCCGTGCTCAGGGCCTCAACTTGCTTAGGGAGAAACGCATGACAAACCTTGATCGGCGCCGTGTGCTATTTGGAGCCGTGGCGGCTTCAGGCGCCGCCCTCCTCGATCCCGCCGCACCCGCGCGTGCTGGCATGCCGGCGGCGGGCACCCAGAATGTGGGGTGGTATCGTTACAAGGTCGGCAGCCACGAGATCACCGTGGTCACCGATGGCGTCAACCGCTTCAAGTTTCCCGACGGTTTCGTGGCCAACAAGACGCGCGAGGAGGTGAACGAAGGCCTGGCCTCGCTCTTCCTGCAGCCGGGCCCCGACATGGTTGCGGTTCCCTACACGCCCATCGTCGTCAACACGGGGAGCAAACTCGTGGTGATGGACACGGGCACGGGCGAGGCCAACTTAGAGCGCAGCAAGGGCGCCGCCGGTCAATTTCACGGCAATCTGAAGGCCGCCGGAATCGACCGCAATCAGGTCGACACCGTCATTATCTCGCACTTCCACGGCGATCATATCAACGGCCTCCTGACGCCTGACGGCAAGCCGTCCTTCCCGAATGCCGAAATCCTGGTTCCCGCCGCGGAATGGAAGTACTTCATGGATGACGGCGAGATGAGCAAGCAGACAAGCGAGCGTATGAAAGGCGTGTTTGCCGGGCTGCGCCGCGTGTTCGATGCGCTGAACCGCAAGGTTACGCCCTATGAGCCGGACAAGGAGGTTGCGCCGGGCATCACCTCGGTTGCAACCTACGGCCACACCCCCGGGCACAACTCCTTCATCGTTGCGTCTGGCAACAGCAAGGTGTTCGTCCAGGCCGACGTCACCAACATTCCTTTGTTCGTCCGCAATCCTGGGTGGCACCTTTTCTTCGACCAGGATCCCGTCATGGCCGAAGCCACGCGCCGCAAGACCTATGACATGCTGGTGGCGGAAAAAATGCTGGTGCAGGCCTTCCACTATCCCTTCCCCGCGCTGGCCTCCATCGAAAAGAGCGGCACGGGATACCGCGAGACGCTCGTGCCCTGGAGCCCGACGCTCTGACGCCGGCTTCTATTGGCAGGTCGGCCGGGTGCCGGCCTGCCGCAAGGTCGCCTCGCCATGGCCGCGGGGCTGTGCTGGGCTCCGGTCTCCTAGGCCGCGGCCGCAAGCACCATGCGCGCGGCTTTTTCGCCGATCATGATCGAGGGTGCGTTGGTATTGCCCGAGGTCAGGGTCGGCATGATGGAGGCGTCGGCCACGCGCAGGCCGGCAAGACCGTGCACGCGCAATTGATCATCCACCACCGCCAGGGGATCGCTGCCCATTTTGCAGGTGCCGACGGGATGATAGGTGGTCTCGGCCGTTCGGGTTACGAAGCCGATGAGCTCCTCATCGGAGGCGAGCTTAGGACCCGGCGCGAATTCTTCGGCGCCGAGCCAGGCGAGCGCCGGCGCGGCGACCAGCCGCCGCACCAAACGCATGCTGGCCAGCAAGCACTCACGGTCAATGCGTTCGGCAAGGAAATTGAAGCGGATGGCCGGAGGTTTTTTGGCGTCAGCGGCCGTGATGTGGACGCTGCCTTTGCTCTCCGGCCTCAGCTGGTGCGTGATGATGGTGAGGCCGGGTTCCCTGGCGAGCTTCAGCGCCGGCGTCATCAAAAAAGGCTGAAGGGTGAACATGGCGTCGGGGCTGTCGAGACCCTCACGCGTCTTGAAAAAGGCACGCAGGGGCGAGGCCGGATGACTGAGAAAGCCTCGGCGGGCGCCGATATAGAGGAGCCCCTGGCCCAGGCCGCGCAACCCGCGTGCCCGCTCGTTGAAGGTCACGCCATGCCGGCCGACGCGCCACTTCATGCGCGGCGCCCAGTGGTCCCGCAGATTCTCACCGACCCCCGCCAAATGGTGCCTGACCTCGATGCCGAGCCCCTTGAGGCGCTCGCTTTGGCCGATACCGGAGAGCTCCAATAACTGAGGCGTGGCGATCGCCCCGGCGGAAACGATCACCTCGTGGGCGGCACGGGCCTCGCGCTTGAGACCACCGACGCTGTAGCGCACCCCGACGCAGCGATGACCCTCGAGCATTAGCTGCTCGGCCAAGGCATTGGTCTCGATGCTCAGGTTGCGACGCGTGCGTGCCGGATCGAGGTAGCAGCGTGCCGTGCTCATACGCCGACCTCGGCCGATGGAGGCCTGCGTCATGGCAATGCCTTCCTGATCCGGGCCGTTGTAATCGCGATTGGGCCTGATCCCGACGGTCTCGGCGGCGGCAAAGACGCTGTCGTAGAGCCGGCCGCGTTCATCGGCGTCCGAGACGACGATCGGGCCCTGCCGGCCGCGAACGGCAGGATCGCCGCCCCGGTAGCTTTCGATACCCTTGAAAATCGGCAGCACGTCCTGGTAGCTCCAGCCGCGATTTCCAAGTTGTGCCCAATGATCGTAGTCCTGTCGCTGGCCGCGCACCCAAACCATGCCGTTGATCGCACTTGAGCCTCCCAGCATGCGCCCGCGCGGTACCGGGATCGCCCGTCCGCCCGTGTTGGCTTCCGGTTCGGAGGCATAGAGCCAATTGACCCCGGGTCGATTGATGAAGCGGGCGAAGCTGATCGGTACGCGCGACAAGGGGTGTGTTTCGCCGCCGGCCTCGAGCAGGAGGACTTGGTAGCGTCCGCTTTCACTCAGCCGGTGCGCCAGCGCGGCGCCCGCCGAGCCGGCGCCAACCACAATAAAGTCAACGGTATGCTGATACATGCGCTTCCCCGGCTGCTGCTGTTGGCCTAGCAGCGGCAGACTAGCCCAAGATTTATGGCTTCCACCACCCGCCAGCGCGGCTGCGCCGGGCGGCAAAAGCCCAACCAAGCGGGGCCGGACCGAGCCGCCGGGGTCCAACCGCCCAGGCCCCCTGGCCGGACGCTCGCGCCCAGGTCGCGGGGACACTCGGCGCCCAGCGCAACGTCAATTCCGGGCGGCCCCTCGCCCGCTCAAGGAAGGGCGCGGGCTCGCACCGGTTGCGGCACTGCCGGCCATTGTCGGCGCACACGCCTTGGCCTACAGCATAACGGAAGGTTGATTGAGGTGGCGCGTCTGCGGAGGGCCGGCACCAGCGGCGGTATCGCCCCGTCCTGCTCCCATGATGGCTGAACGCCGCGTTCTTTTCTGGATGTGTGTGCTTGTCGCCGTGAACCAGCTCGGCTTCGGCGCCATGGTGCCGTCGCTGCCGCTCTACGCCCAGTCCTTCGGGGTGCCCGCATCTGCCATCGGCATGGCTGTGGCCGCCTATGGGCTGGCACGCTTCCTCTCGGCGGTCCCCGCCGGGCAGTTGGCGGATCGGCTGGGGCGGCGGCCCACGCTGGCCATCGGCGGCCTCATTTCAGCGCTCGGCAATCTCTGGTGCGCCTGGGCAAGCGCCTATCCGGAACTTGTGGCCGCCCGCTTTGTCGCCGGAGCGGGTGCCGGTCTCATCCTCACGACGGGGCAGGTGGTCCTGGCCGATATCAGCACACCCACCCAGCGCGGGCGCAGCATCGCCGTCTATCAGGGCACCTTTCTGTTCGCCGTTGGAATTGGCCCATTTCCCGGCGGCCTGCTCGCCGAGCACCTGGGCTTGGCGGCCCCCTTCGTCGCCTACGGCATCGCCAGTCTGCTGGCGGCGGGCGTCGCCTGGTTTGCCGTCAGCGAGACGCGCGACCTTTGGCGCCTCAACGCCCCGACCGCGGTCGTGCCTCGCTTGCCCCTCGGCCAGCAGCTTCGTCTGCTGCTGGGCAAAGTCGGGTTCGTCTTGGTCAGTCTGATCTCTCTGATGAACGCCGTGGTCCGCACGGGTGGGTTGTTCGTCATCGTGCCGATGCTGGCCGCCGCTTTGCTGGGACTCTCGGTCGGCGCCATCGGTTTTGCGCTCATGCTCGGCAGCATTTGCGGCGTTCTTGCCGCCTACCCGGCCGGCTGGTTCGCCGATCGGTTCGGCCGCAAGGTGGTCATCGTGCCGGCAACGGTGATGACCGGCACCTCGATGCTTTTGTTTTGCGTGGCCCCCAATTACGCCTGGTTCATTGCCGCCTGTGTGGTCTGGGGCGTGGCAAGCTCCGTTGGCGGCGCGGCGCCGGCCACCTATGCTGCGGATACGGCGCCCCCCGGGATGAATGCCACGGCCATGAGTGCCTTCCGCATGACCGCCGATGCCGGCTATGTGATCGGGCCGCTCGCTCTGGGGCTCCTTGCGGATCTCTACGGTCCGGTGGTCTCCCTCGTGGGGGCCGCCGTCCTCTTGGTGCTGGTGGGTGCCGCATTCGCAATGCTTGCCCCGGAAACCCACCCGCGCCGGGAACAGCTCCCGGGCCGGCAGGGAGACGGCTGAGCCAGCCTGGGCAAATCCCGCTACAGAAGGCTGCGGCAGGGGATCGAATTGGAGTATCGAGGTAAGGCTGCGCCCGGCTGCCAAGATCGCTCGCCCATGTCACGCCCCCAACGTCCAATTCTCGGTTTGCTCGTCGTCGGCCTTGGCACTCTGTTGGCGCCGCTCGATACCGCGGTTAACATCGCCTTTCCCAGCATTACGCGCGCCTTTGCCCTCCAGCTCGAGGATATTCGGTGGGTCGTCATTGCCTACGTCCTCACCTATGCAAGTCTCATGCTGGCCTTCGGCAGGCTTGGCGATCTCGTTGGCTACCGGCCGATCTTCCAAGTCGGCCTTGCCGTTAGCGCGCTCGGTCTTTTCACCTGCTCGATCGCACCCAACTATGCGGCTCTGCTGCTGGGCCGCGCCCTGCAAGGCGTCGGTGCGGCCTTGATCCTCAGTTGTGGCCCGGCGCTGGTGACGTCGCTGTTGCCCGAAAGCGAGCGCGCCCGGGCGCTTGCCTACTATGCCGGGGTGATCGCCGTGGGGGGCGCGCTCGGCCCCATCGTCGGGGGTGCTCTCGTCGCACGCTGGGATTGGTCCGGCGTGTTCGCCTTCCGCATCCCCGTTGCATTACTGGCGCTCGCCTTATCGCCCCGCATCACCCGCGCCAGGCCGCAGACCTCGATGCGCGAATTCGATGCCCTTGGCGCGCTCCTCCTCGTCGCCTGGTTGAGCGCGCTGTTACTGGCCGTGGCCAGCGCCCCGGGGCCGTTTGCGGCCGTTGTTCCCTATGGCCTCTTGTGCCTCGGTGTCGCGGCATTTGCCCTCTTCTGCCGGCACGAGCTGCGCTCGCCGCGCCCGTTGCTGCGCCTGTCCCTGTTCGGTCACCGCAGCTTTGCCCTCCTCAACGCCATCAATGTCCTCGCTAGCCTTGCCGCGTTCAGCGTCCTGCTTCTCGTTCCCTATTACCTCGTGCGCATTGCAGGTCTCGATGCCCCAAGCGGGGGAGCTGTGCTTGCCATCAGCGCCCTGGGCACGGTGCTCGGTGCGTCGCTCGCAGGCCGGCTGAGCCGCCGGCTGCCCATCGGCGCCCTGGCCCTCTCAGGGCTTGGGCTCAACATTGCCGGCTTATGGTGCATCTCACGCTGGGGGCTGGCGACACCCCTTGTGGCCATCGCCGGATCGCTGTTCGCGCAGGGTGTCGGCATGGGGCTGTTCCAGGTCGGCTATAGCGACTACGTGACGGGTGCCTTGCCGGCGCAAGACCGCGGCGTCGCCGGCAGCCTGACCATGTTGACGCGGACGCTCGGCGTGGTGCTTGCCGCCACCGGCCTCTCGGCCGCGTTTGCGCATTTCGAGGCAAGCGCGGCCCGTGCTCTGGCCAGCGGCGCGGAGGCGTTTCTCGCCGGTTTTCAGACCACGCTGAGCTGCGTCAGCCTCGGCCTCGCCGCCGCCGTCGCCCTCACCCTGCTGCGCCCGCGCACGTGGCGTCTCGGCCCCTAAGCGCCAGGGACAAGGAGGGCCCTGGGGGCCGCTTCTCGCCGTGGCGGCAAATTAAAAGCCGCCGATCACCCGAAGGTTACTGGGCGGCTCAGCACCCTTGTGGGGCGCCTAACAGGCCGTGGGGGCCCGTCTGACGGCCAAACGGCTCGAGCCAGCCGAGGTTCCCCGGCGCAGCTTGCGGCGCCGACAGCCCCCATTACTTCTTGTAGATCTGGTCGTGCACCATCCGAAACAACTCATCGACGATCGCGCTCACCGCCCATTGCTCCCACCCCTTGGGCAGGTCTGCAAGTCGGGCCATGGCGACAATCGGCTCCGCAGTGCTGATCGGTATCGAGATCGCGGTGACGTAGGATTTGAGCACCAGCAGGTGATATTCGTTGAAATCAACCTTCTCATCCTTCGTCTGTTCGAGAAAGAATGCGAAGGCGCCGTAGATCGCCTGGCGCATGAGATCCGGTGGCGGCGGCGGTGACTTTGGCGGCGGCGCCAGATCGCCGGCATCGAGCAGGCAACCACCCTCGATCCGAAAGCGCCGCTCCGGAACGGTGATGGCGACGCCATGCTTGCCGAAAATCGCCTCGGTAGCGGCGGCGACGGCGCGCGCCGATGCTCCCTCGGTGGCCTGGGCATTCGGCGTCTCCCAGGCTTCCCCAAGCATGGGCGATTGCTTGAGGTCGATCATCGCCATGGCAATCAGGTTCAATTGCGCGAGCCGGTTCTTGCCGTTGAAGTCCTCGATCACGGCCGTGTCGTTGGCGAGCCCCGTGCCGAGGCGGCGCATGGTGCTGATCAGCTGTTGTCCCAATTGATGCGCGGACGGGTTCCTGGGCGTGAGCTCGATGAACCCGAGGGCGTGTTCGGCAAACAGCGCATTGTTGGCAGTGGCGATGCTTTTCTGGCTGACCGGCCATTTGGGCAACCAAATCAACAAAATCAGCAGCGCAACAATGGCCCAACCGACCACCCGGTGCGGTCCTTGACCGTAGAGGCTTTCGAACACGCCAATAGCGGCGGCGCCGGCAACGATGACGACAACCGTCAAGCCAATCTTGGCAGCCATCCGCATGCGCGGCTTTCCCTCATGACCTCGCGCCGAAGCCTAGTTGACCGATTGGGTGAGGGTCCAGGCCTTTCTCGTTATCTCTACCCTCGGGAGGATGCGGGCGGCCTGGCGCTCGTGTGCCCGGAGGCCGGCCGACCATCCCCTGCCCAGGGCCATCGGGCTCAATCTTCGCGCGGCCAGGCCCGCTCGCGACGCTTCAAAGGTCGAGATGGCAGGCGAAGTGATGCATCGGGCCCGCGCTTCTGAGCTCGGGATAGTCCGCGCGGCAACGCGCGACCGCGAACGGACAGCGCGTATGGAAATGGCAGCCCCTCGGCGGCGACATCGGCGAGGGCACGTCGCCTTCGAGGACGATGCGTTCGCGCTTGGCTCCCGGATCGGGCAGCGGTGCCGCCGAAATCAGCGCGCGCGTATAGGGATGGCGCGGCCGTGCGAACAGCTCCTCCTTGTCGGCAATTTCCACGATACGGCCGAGATACATGACGGCGACGCGGTCGGCTATGTGCTCCACGACGCCCAAGTCATGACTGATGAACAGGTAGGTGAGGCCAAGCTCCTCCTGCAGGTCCATCATCAAATTCAGAACCTGCGCCTGCACCGAAACATCGAGGGCGGACACGGGCTCGTCGGCGACGATCAGCGACGGCGAGAGCGCCAGCGCCCGGGCGATACCGAGCCGTTGCCGCTGCCCGCCCGAGAATTCGAAGGGATACTTGTGGAGGGCCTCGGCGCCCAGGCCGACGCGCGCCAACAGGGCCTTGACGCGCGCCTCGCGCTCCCCGCGCCCGAGCCGATCGAAGTTCTCGAGCGGCTCGCCGACGATCGTGCCGGCGGTGAGGCGAGGGTTCAAGGATGCATAGGGATCCTGAAAGACGATCTGCAGGCCTTGCCGCTTGCTGCGCATGGCCTCGCGCGACAGGGCCGTGATGTCCTCTCCCTTGAAGACGATGCTGCCCGAGGTCGCATCGATCAAGCGCAAGATCAGCCGCCCGACCGTGGATTTGCCGCATCCCGACTCGCCGACAAGGCACAGCGTCTCGCCCGCCGCGAGCGCGAAGGAGACGCCGTCCACGGCTTTCACCTCGGCCACCGCGCGCTGCAGCAGGCCGCGACGCACCGGGAAGTATTTCTTGAGATCGCTGACCGTCAGGATTTGAGCGTGCCTCATGAGGCCAGGACCTCGGCAACTCTGAGGCAGGCGGCCTGATGCGCGGGGGTGCCGGCGACCGGCGCCAGCCGCGGCTGCTCCGTTCGGCAGGCCGCGACCGCGAAGGGGCAGCGCGGCGCAAAGGCACATCCTGGGATCGGCTCGCGCAACGATGGCACCATGCCCGGAATCTCTTTGAGGCGTCGGGCGCGGGCGCCTGCCTTGCCGCGCGCGATCGAGGCCAGCAAGCCCCGGGTATAGGGATGTGCGGGTCGCGCAAACAGCTCAGCCACCGGCGCCTCCTCCACCTTGCGCCCGGCATACATGACCACCACGCGCTGGCAAGTCTCGGCCACCACGCCCAAATCGTGGGTGATAAGAACGATGGCGGCGCCCGTCTTGGCTTTGAGCTCCAGCATCAGTTTCAAGACCTGCGCCTGGATCGTCACGTCCAGCGCCGTGGTGGGCTCGTCGGCAATCAGCATCTTGGGATCGCAGGCAAGCGCCATGGCGATCATCACGCGTTGGCGCATGCCGCCGGAGAACTGGTGCGGATAGTCGTCGAGCCGCCGCGCCGCATCGGGAATCTTCACCAGCTCCAGCATGTCGCGCGCATGGGCGCGGGCCGCGCCGGCGGAAGCGCCCTTGTGAATGCGCACGGCTTCGGCGATCTGATGCCCAATACTCAGCACCGGATTGAGGCTCGTCATCGGCTCCTGGAAGATCATGCCGATGCGGTCGCCGCGTACGGCGCGCAACTGTCTCTCGCTCAGCTGGGTGAGGTCCGTGCCCTCGAACAGAATGCGGCCACCGACAATGCGCCCCAGCCGCGGCGGCAGCAGCTGCAGGATCGATAGCGCCGTCACGGTTTTGCCGCAGCCCGATTCCCCGACAATTCCGACGGTTTCCTGCGCCGCCACGGAGAAGGACAGGCCGTCGACGGCGCGCGTGATTCCGTCCTCGTTGAAAAAGTGGGTTCTAAGGTCTTGTACGTCGAGCAGCGGCGAGGTCATCCCAAGCGCTCACATCCGCCGGGCAATGCGCGGATCGAGGCGGTCGCGCAGCCCATCGCCGACGAGGTTCACCGCCAGGACCACCAGCGCCAAGGCGAGACCCGGGCCAAAAATGGTCCAGGGCGCCAAGCCCAGGTAGACGCGGCTCGAGGCGATCATATTGCCCCAGGTTGGAATTTCCGGCGGCGTGCCGGCGCCGAGGAAGGACAAGGCCGCTTCGATCAGGATGGCGGAGGCCGCCACGTAGGTCGCCTGCACGATCAGCGGCGGCATGGTGGCGGGCAGAATGTGCCGGGCGAGGATCTTGGGCAGCCGCGTGCCGCTGGCCACCGCCGCCTCGACGAATGGCTGCTCTCGGACCGAGAGCACCACCGAGCGCACCAGCCGCACCACCCTTGGGATCTCGGGCAAGGCAATGGCGGCGACCACGATGCTGACGCTCGCCTTCGACAGCGAGACGAAGGCGATGGCGAGCAGGATCGCGGGGATGGCCATCAGCCCATCCATCAGGCGCATCACCACGCTTTCCACCGTTCGGCTGAAGCCGGCGAGAAGCCCGATCAGAAGGCCGATGGCCATGGCGATGCTGGCAACGGCAAGGCCGACGACCAAGGAAATGCGGGCTCCGTAGACGGTGCGGGCCCAGACGTCGCGGCCGAGCTGATCGGTGCCCAGCCAGTTGATCTGCGAGGGGGCGCGCAGCCGGTTGACCGGCTTGGCGGCAATGGGATCGCCGGCGATCAGGGGGGCTGCGAGGGCGGCCAGCGCCACCAGCAC
>Ga0075425_100002115_pt1 | contig 19698 bp, 19 predicted proteins | sample SoiMethybrSBSTD4_FD_75300 | JGI IMG/M metagenome (GOLD analysis project Ga0075425, IMG submission 75300) | Bulk soil microbial communities from a Populus tree surrounding site in Tennessee, USA - Soil MetaG P. TD hybrid SBSTD4 | ecosystem: Environmental > Terrestrial > Soil > Tree plantation... | reverse complement strand
ACTGCAACACCGGCGACTGGGTCGAGAGCTGCACCGCGGTGCTCGAGCATTTCGACGGGCGGCTCGAGCTCGTGTCCTCGCTCGCCTGGGGCGCCGACCGGCACGACGCGCCGGCGGCCGCCGCGGCGCCCTCGTGATGAGTCTCGTCGCGCTGGCGGTCGCGTCCGTGCTGCTGGCCATCGAGCGCGTCTCGTACGTGCTGATCGGCCGGGCGCCGCGTGCGTTCAGGGTGCTGTGCGCCCGCCCGGGCCTCGCGCGCCTCGGGCACCCGACGACGATCGTCGAGGGCCTGTTCTATATGTTCAAGGCGCTGCAGGTCTCGGTGTTCTTCGCCTGGTGCTACTTTCACGCCGGCGGCCTGCCCATCCCGGCCCACGCTGATCCACTGTTCGTCGGGCTCGCCGGCGCGCTGGTCCTCGTCGGCCAGGTGCTGGTCGCCGCGACGTTCTATCGGCTGGGGCGGATCGGCGTGTTCTTCGGCCAGCAGCTCGGCTATCTGATCCCACGGTGCCGTGAGTTTCCGTTCTCGGTGCTCTCGCATCCGCAGTACGTCGGCACGATGCTCACGATCTGGGGCGCGTTCCTGCTCTTGCGGTTCCCGCACGACGACTGGTTCGCGTTGCCGCTGCTGGAGACGGTGTACTACGTCGCCGGCGCGCGGCTCGAGGTGCCGCGGGGCTCCCGAACGCGGCGCGCCGCGCTTCGCCAAGTCGGTATACTCGAATCAGGATGAGTGCTTCTCCAGCGGCGCGACTTCGGCTCCCCGGCTTCGTTCTGACCGTCTTGCTCCTCGCCGTGGGCTGCGCGGCGCCCTCGCGGATCGTCAACCAGTGGAGCAGCCCTCAGTACATGGCGCCGGCGTTCCAGAAGATCCTGGTCATCGGCATCACGCGGCAGCCGAGCGTCCGCCGTTCGTTCGAGGACGAGTTCGTCGCGCGGCTCAAGGCCACCGGCGTGGACGCCGTGCCAAGCTACCAGTTCATTCCCGAGGACGGGCCGGTTCAGGAACCGCGTCTGAACGAGGCCGTCAAGCAAGCGGGCGCCGACGCGATGATCACGACGCGGCTGGTTCAGGTCGAAAAGAAGACTCGCGTCAGTCCCGGCGTCTACCAGCCGGTCCCGTACGGTTTCTATCGCGGCTACACCGGTGCGTGGCTCGGCTACTACGATCCGCCGACCTACTATCAGTACGACGTCTACGTCTCCGAGACGAGCCTCTACGACGTGCAGAAGAATCAGCTCGTGTGGAGCGGCACGGTCGAGACGGAAGAGCCGCGGGACATCAAGAAGGACATCGCGCGCTACGTCGACACCGTGATCGACGCGCTGAAGTCGCGGAACCTCCTGGCCGCCCGCTAGCTCAGCGTCCGGCCGCCGCGGGCTCCCGATACGCGTCGATCACCTTGCGGATGCGGTCGCGAGCGGCCGCCCGGAGCGCCGGGTCGGACAGGTCGCGACCGACGTAGTCGTCCTCGACCTCGTACATCTTCACGAAGCGCGGCGGCTGGCCCGGCGGCGCCGTCTCGGTGAATGGGGCTCCGCCGTCCAGGACTCCGTCCCAGACCTCGCGGACGACGGTCCAGAACGCCTGGCGAGGCGCGGCGAACGCGCGCGCGGCCGCGCACTCGGAGTCCGGCAGACGGATCGACCAGTTCTTGCCGACCTCGCGCGCCAGCGGCGTGCGCACGCCGTCGCGATGGGTCGTCTTGACGTTGTCCTGGCGCTCGAGCCAGCTCTGTCCGTACGCGACGATACGCGTGGTCCGATCGAGCGTGTCGTAGTCCGAGCGCCGCATGTCGCGGGTCTCCCGGCCGGGGATCGGCGCGTAGCTCGAGCACGTCCATTCCGGGTACGCGGTGTCCGACGTCCAGCGCGCCGCGCACTGATAGCGCGGTCCGTCGTCGAGGTTCGTGACCCGCCGGGTCCAGAGCCCTGGCGTCGACTTCAGGTCCCGCACCTGCCAGTGTCGCGGCGCGACGAAGTCATAGAGGAACGGCGCCTCGTACTCCCAGTCCTCGGACTGGTGCTTGATCAGGCTGCCGTCGCGGACGGCGCCGCCGAGATCGGTGAGGAAGAGAATGCGCTGCAGGCGTACGCGCCGCGGCGAGAGGGCCTCGGCGGTGATCCATTCCTTCGCGGACTTGTCGCGGTTGACGTCGTAGACGCGCGGGTCACGCGTGTAGCCGGGCTTGAGGCTCTCGACCTCGACGTAGCTGTAGTCGACCAGGTAGCAGCCGGCCATGCTGCGCACGGCGGAGAAACCGCGCTCCAGCGCGTCGTCGGCGGCATCCGCGCCGAGGCCGGCCGCGGCCAGCGTCAGCAACAGGCCCGACAGGACCACGAGCATGCGTCGCATCACACTTCATGCTACCGCTTCACGTAGACGGTGTCGCCTTCGACGCGAACCTCGTAGGTGGGCACGTCGCCGGATACCGGCCCGCTCAGGAGCTTGCCGGTGCGGACGTCGAAGCAGGCGTAGTGCAGCGGGCACTCGATCACGTGACCCACCAGCTCGCCCGTGGAAAGCGGCGCCCCGGCGTGGCCACAGACGTCGCGGAGCGCGTAGAACGTGCCGGCGACGTTCGCGACCAGTACGCGCTCGCGATCGATGACGACCCACTTCATTGCGCCCGGCGGCAGCTCGGAGGCCGGGGTCACCGCCACGAAGCCGTCGAGACCGCCGCCGGGCACCCGCGCGCTCGACCTAGTTCAGCTTGAAGCCAAACATCTTGGCCGCGTTCTCCGAGGTGATCTTACGCAGATCCGGCTCGGGGACGCCGGCGAAGATGCGCGTGAGAAAATCGCGCGACTTGGGCCACGTCGACTCGGCGTGCGGGAAATCGCTGCCCCAGAGCATGTTGTCGACGCCGATCGTGTCGCGCATCTGGATCCCGAGATCGTCCTCCATGAACTCCACGAACATGTTGCGGCGCCAGTAGTCGCTCGGCATCAGGCCGTCCTTCGACCGCCAGCCCTTCGTGAACACCGGCCGCTCGCGGTACGTGAAGTCCATCTGCTTGAGCCAGTGAGGAATCCACGCGGCTTCGTGCTCGACCGAGCCGACCAGGAGCCGCGGATAACGGTCGAACACACCGGCGAAGATCATCGCCCCGAGCGAGTAACGCACCCAGTAGTCGGTGGTCGAGCGGCCCGCCCCGGTGAGCTCGCTCAGGTTCATCGTGAACTCGCACCCCGGGACGCCGCCGCGCGGCGTGCCGATGTGCATCAGCAGCGGCATGCCGGTGTCCTGCGCCGTCCACCAGAGCCGGTCGTAGATCGCGTGGCGGTACGGCCGGTCGGCCACTGGCGACACCGGGATGAACGCACCGACCAGCCCTAGGCGCGCGCAACGCTCGAGCTCCTGCGAGGCCTCCTCGACATCGTCGACGTTGAGCATCGCGATGCCCTTGAGACGATCGGGGAACGGCTTGCAGAACTCGGCGATCCAGTCGTTGTAGGCGCGGCAGATCGCGGTGAGCAGCTCGCTGTCGGGAATGCGGTACCAGAAGAGCCCCTGGCTCGGCTGCAGGCACGAGCCCCACACGCCATCCATCTCGTTCTCCTTGATCATCATCTGGGGATCGTACGCGCCGAGCCGTACGTCCTCCCACATCCCGAGAAAGTCGATCTGCGAGGGATCTTCGAACCGCTGCCCGGCCTGCATCACGGCGCCGAGCGTGCCCACCTGTTGGCCGCCGATGACCCACGCGTCGAACTTGCGCCCCTTCGGGGTCTCCAGCCGCTCGAGCCTGGGCGCGCGGTCGCGGAATCTCGATTCGATCCGGGTCGTGTACAGATCCGGCGGCTCGACGATGTGCGAGTCGGCCGAGATGAGCTTGTACGAGGTCATCGCACCCTCCTATTCATATGCGCGCCTCGGCCGGCGGGATCCCAGCCCCGCGACGGCCTGCAGCGCGCACTGCCTGCTTTAACGGAGCCCGTAGTACGCCGCGCAGTTGTCCCAAAGGATCTTGCGCTTGCTCTCGTCGGAGATCGGCAACTGGAGGAACGACTCGACCGCCCGCGGGAACTTCGAGTCGCCGTGCGGGAAATCGGTCGAGAAGACGATCCGGTCGTCGCCGATCGCGTCGATGACATGCCGGACCGGCTCCTCGTCGCACTCGACCGACACGAAGCACTGGCGCTTGAAGTACTCGCTCGGCGCCATCGTCAGCTCGGGCGCGTAGATGTCGCCCAGCCACTCCCAGTGCTCGTCCATGCGCCAGAGCAGGAACGGCACCCAGCCGCAGTTGCCCTCGAGGAACGCCACGCGCAGCCGCGGATGGCGCTCGAGGATGCCGCCCGCGCAGAAGGCGCCGGCGGCGAGCATCTGCTCGACCGGGTGCGAGTAGATGTGCTTGAGCATCGTGTTGGCGCCGAACTGCTCGCCGACCTGGCGGAGCTGCGAGCCTGAGCCCTCATGGAACCCGAGGGGGACCTCGAGCTCCTCGAGCGCCGTCCACAGCGGCTCGTAGTACGGATCGTGCCAGTTGCGGCCGTTGACCTCGTTGGGTCTGAGGAACATCGCCCGGAAGCCGAGCTCGCGCACGCTCCGCCGCGCCTCCGTCACCGCGTCGTTGACGTCGAACGGCGAGATCATGCCGGCGCCGAGCAGCCGTTCGGGGTTCTCCTGGCAGAACTCGTAGAGCCAGTCGTTGTAGGCGCGCGCCATCGCCGCGGCCAGGCGCGTGTCCATGTTCGGGATCGTCAGCGCGAAGAGCCCACGCGAGGGATAGACGACCGCGACATCGATGCCCTCGATATCCATCGCCTCGAGCTGGATTTTCGAGGTCCAGCCGCGCTCGGCGTACGGCCGCCAGCGTTCCTGATTCAGGGCGTAGTTCTTGCCCTGCCGGCGGCGGCTGCGGTCGGCGTCGATCGCGACGCGGCCCCAGGCGTTGCCCTGATAGGCCAGGCGCAGATCGCCCTGATCCTCCGAGAGTCCGATCGGCGCGCGGTCGCGAAACTCCGGATCGATGTATCGCGGCCACAGGTCGGGGGGCTCGATGATGTGGATGTCGCTATCGAGGACCTTGAACTTGCCGTGGGCCATGACGCACCTCCCGTGCGCCGGACCCTAACCCCCGCGCGGCTCGTTGTCAAAGACACCGGAGGGTGCTATCTCATCCTTCATGATTCCCGTGATCGACCTGGGACCATACCTCGCCGGACGCCCGGGCTCGTTCGCCGCCACGGCGGCCGAGCTCGGCGCCGCGCTCGAGGACGTCGGCTTCTTCGTCGTCGTCAACCACGGCATCCCGCAGGGCTTGATCGACGACACGTTCGCTCAGGCGCGGCGCTTCCACGCCCAGACGATGGACGAAAAGCTCGCGCTGCGCATGAACGAGCACAACAACGGCTACATGATGCTCGGGCGCTACGCGGTGTGGACGTCAGACGTGAACGCCAACGACAAGCCCGATCTGAACGAGGCGTTCTTCATCAAGCGTGAGCGTGGCCCCGACGATCCGCTGGTGCGCGCCGGACGCCGCTTCGCCGGGCCCAACCAGTGGCCCGCGGATCTGCCGGGCTTTCGCGACGCGGTGCTCGCCTACACCGACGCGGTCGACGCGCTCGGCCGCAGGCTCCTCCCCCTCTGCGCGACGGCGCTCGACCTGCCGGACGACACGTTCGATGCCGCGTTCGCGGAGAGCCAGTTCAGCTTCCGGCTCACGCACTATCCGCCGGTGCCCGCCGAGGCCAACCAGTTCGGGATCGCGCCGCACACCGACGCGAACTTCATGACGTTCCTCGCCCAGAGCGAGGTGCCGGGACTGCAGGTGCGCATGCCGGGCGGCACCTGGACCGACGTGCCGTACGTGCCGGGCTCGTTCGCGGTCAACTCGGGCGACATGATGCAGCGCTGGACGAACCACCGCTTCAAGTCGACACCGCATCGCGCGCTTCCGCCAGTGGGCCGCCCGCGCTACGCGATCCCGTACTTCATGGGACCGCATCTCGACACGGAGATCGCGTGTCTGTCCACCTGCCACGGGCCGGGCAACCCACCGCGCCACGCGCCCATCACCTACGCGGCATACCTCGACTGGTGGTACGACGCCAACTACAACGCCGCGCGCCAGCGCGACGTGGCCTGAGAACTCATTGATCGGCGCGCCTCGGCGGGTGGGCCCCAGCCCCGCGACCGCCGGCAGCGCGCAAAACGGAGGACTGCATGGACGTTCGTGACCTGTTCCTGGACCAGCACGCCGCGATGCACTCGGCCGCCGTCGGCGGCAACAAGATGTCGGCGGCGGAGCGCGCCTTCACCGGCTTGAGCGACGAGCAGATGCGCGTGCGGCCGCGCGAGGATCTGAACTCGCTGGCGTGGCTCATGTGGCACATCGCGCGTGCCGAGGACATCTTCATCAACACGATCCTGGGCGGGCGCACGCAGCTCTTCGACGACGAGAGCTGGGCCAAGCGCCTGGCCGTCACGCGGCGCGACTTCGGCATCGGCATGAGCGGCGCCGAAGTCACGGAGCTGACGCGGCAGATCGAGCTCGGGGCGCTCCGCGAGTATCGCGATGCGGTCGGGCGGCGCACGCGCGACGTGGTCGGCGGCTTCAAGCCGCAGGACTGGGAAGGCAGCGTCACCGCCGACGCCGTGCAGCGCGCCGCGGGCGAGGGCGCGTTCGGCGTGCGCACCGAGCAGATCGTCAAGGCATTCCCCGGGCGCCCGCGCGCGGCGATGCTGAGCGGCATCGCCCTCTTCCACTCGGCCGGGCACATCGGCGAGGCGTCGACGGTGCGCAGCGCCGGAGGCTTCGGCACCGGCGTCTGAGCGCTCGCGGATCGGCGGCGGTTACTCCAGCCGGTACAGGGTGACGTCGAGCTCGCGCACGTCGCGCGCGGCGCGGCGCCACTGAATGAGGATCGGGCTCTGATACACGCCCTCGACCGGCGCCGGGCGGCCGCCGTCGGTCCCGGCCACCAGCAGGCTGATCGAGCGCCGCACCCGGAACACGCGCGAGACCGGCACGGCCACGGTCGCGGCCAGGATGCGCTCAAGCAGCGAGCCGCGCAGCCCCAGCGCGTTGAGCCCGGTGTTGATCACGCGGACCAGGTCGTAGCGCGCGTAGCCGAGCGCCTTGCCGGGCACCGCCCGGGGATTGGCCAGCGCCTGGCGCGTCTCCTCGGCCATGAACCGGAACGGGTTGCGCAAGACCGCCGCGAGGTCGTACTTCATCAGGAGCGTCTCGAACTCGTTGATCGTCAGCGCGGCGTCGCGCTCGCCGTGGGCCAGCGCGATGTGCAGGCGGCCCTTCTCGACGTCGGCCTTCGCGACGAGCTCCGCGAGCTGGCCGGACAGCCCGAGCGCGCGATGCTTGAGGTTGACCGAGTCGATCGGATGTCCGGACAGCGGCACGCGCAGCCGCGTCTGCGCCGCGACGATCTCCCGATGGAAGCCGATCACGCGCGTCTGCCGGCGGCGCGCGCGGCCCTCGTTGACGCCGTCGAGATCGACGAAGCACACGGGCTCGTCGGCGCGATTGGGATGCGTCACGCACGGCTGCAGCCCGCCGGCGATGAACGCCAGATGCGAGTCGCCGTTGCGCGGCTCGACGGCGCGCTGCGCGGCGTCGAGGTCGCGCCGTCGCTCCAGGCGATCGTGCGCGTAGCCGGCGCCCTCGGGAAAGAGGCGGCGCAGGGTCTCGATGTACGTCGAGATGTCGCCGGCGCCGAGGCTCGCCATCAGACTACGATCGAGAAACCCGGCGGTCGTGTGCGCGGACCAGTAGAGGCAGCGCGGATACGACGCCAGCGCGTCGGCGTGCGCCGGCGAAAAACGCGTACGCGGGTCGACGATCTCGAAGCGAGATCGCGCCGAGAGCTCGAGACTGAGGTCGAGCGGATTCGCGGCCATCAGCGCGTGATCACGGGCGTAGGCTCGGACGAAGTCGTGGGTAGCACTCGAGTACACCCAGCGTGTTTGTCGGCGCCCCTCGGCCGGCGGGGCCCCCGGCCCGCGACGGCCTGCAGCTGCGCACATCACGACACTAGCAAAGCGTCGCGATGCCAGTCAACTTCGGCGGCCGATCAGCAGTAGGGCAGTACGCGCTCGCCGAAGAGCCGGATGGCCTCCATGATCTGGTCGTGCGGCGGCCCGCCCGAGTGGGCATGGCGCAGGCGCAGGAGGAACGTGCTGGCGCCCGTGGCCTTCTGCCAGCGCTGGAATTCACGCACGCACGTCTCGGGCTCGCCGAGGATCAGCCGGTCGGGCGCGAGGTTGTCCAGGCTGAACTCCATGTTCGCGGGCATGTTCTGGAACTCGGCCAGCCGGGCCTCCCAGTAGTACCGATAGGCGGCCATCACGTGCGGGCCGTACACCCGGTCGGCCTCGGCACGCGTCCGGGCGACCCACGCATCCCGCATCTGGATGACCTCGGCACGGCGCCCGGCCTTGGCCGCCGCGTCCTTGTAGATGTCGGCCAGCTCGGTGGCGTTCGCGAGCCCCGTGCTCGGTGTGCCCACGAATCCGTCGGCGAGGCGGCCGGCACGCCGGGCCGCCGCCGGCACGCTGGCGCCGAACCAGAGTGGCGGCCCCGACGGCTGATACGGCCGCGGGCGGATCTGCACGTTCTCGAGCGTGTAGTGCTTGCCGCGATACGAGAACGTCTCACCCGCCCAGCACAGGCGCAGGATCTCGACGCTCTCCTCGAACAGAACCATGCGATGCGCCATCGGCACCGAGAAGGCACGAAAGTCGGCGGGCTGGTAGCCGATGCCGACGCCGAGGATCAGGCGGCCCTTCGAGACCAGGTCGAGCGTGATGGCGTCCTCGGCCACGTGTACCGGATGGTGCAGCGGCAAGAGGATGACCGACGTCCCGACCCGCAGCCGGCGCGTGCGGGCGGCGACCGCGGTGGCGACGATGAGCGGCGAGGGCAAGAAGCCGTCGTGATCCTGGTGGTGCTCGCCGAAGAAGCACGAGTCGAAGCCGCTCGTCTCGGCGAGCTGCGCCTCGGCGATGACCTCGTCGATCGAGCGATCGAGATGCTCACCCCGGGGTGGATTCGCGATCGAGCTGTAGAGACCGAATTTCATTGGATCACCTCGCGGGCGGCGGCCATGGCCGCGCGCCACACTGTAACATCGCGCGAGCGGCCTCCCGAATCCGACGCCCGGGCCCGGGCGTCGTAACGCCGGGAGGACTCACCGGCATGACACACGCCTCGGCGCCCATCATCTCGAGCGACCTGACCTCCGTTCGATACCGGGCCGCCACGATCGACGGTCTGAGCATTTTTTATCGCGAGGCCGGGGACCCGAGCCGGCCGGCGCTGGTGCTCCTCCACGGCTTTCCGTCCTCGTCGGTGATGTTTCGCGATCTCATCCCGCGGCTCTCCGACCGCTTCTACCTGATCGCGCCGGACTACCCGGGGTTCGGGCGCAGCGATACGCCACCGCCGAGCGCATTCAGCTACACGTTCGACCACCTCGCTGAGATCGTCGATCGATTCCTGATGCAGCGCGGGATCGAGCGCTACGCACTCTACCTGCAGGACTACGGCGGGCCGATCGGATTTCGGCTGGCGCTCGCGCACCCCGAGCGTGTGGCCGCGCTGATCATCCAGAACGCCGTCGCCCACGAGCAGGGCCTCTCCGAGCTGTGGGCGCCGCGCCGCGCCTTCTGGGCCGATCGCGCAGCGCACGAAGCGGCGGTGCGGGCCAACCTGCTCTCGCTCGAGGCCACGCGGCAGCGGCACGTCGGCGGAAGCCCGCACCCCGAGCGGATCGATCCCGACACTTGGGAGAGCGAGTACGCGCTGCTGACGCGGCCCGGCATCGTCGACATCCAGCTCGAGCTCTTCCACGACTACCGGACGAACGTGGCCTCGTACCCGAAGTGGCAGGCGTACCTGCGCGACGTGCACCCGCCGACCCTGGTCGTGTGGGGCAAGCACGACCCGTCGTTCACCGTCGCCGGTGCGGTCGCGTACGGCGAGGACGTGCCGGAGGCCGAGGTGTACTTGCTCGACGCGGGACACTTCGCACTCGACGAAGCCGCGCCGCAGATCACCGAGCTGATCCGCCGCTTCTTCGCGGTCAGAAGCTGGACGCGTGAGCGCCCGCGCTCAGCGCAGTGAGCGGCCCGCGTCGTCGAGCAGGCGCTTCACGAGCGTCGGCAGCTCGTTTGTCGAGCCGAAGACGATCGGGGCTCGTCCGTTGACGCGAATGTGATTCAACGTGCCGACCGGGTTCAACCGTACGCAGGCGGCACGCTGGCCCTTGGGGTCGTCCCTGCGCACGTACGAATAGACCACGCGCGCGCCGACCGACTGGAGCCTGGCGAAGAGGTGATCGAGGACGAACCCGAACGCGCCCGTCCCGCGCCGCGACGGCGGCGTAAAGGCGTCGTAGAGATAGGCCTCGTATGCCCTCAGCACGATGTCGCGCTCGAGCTCGGGCACGTGAGCGCCGATCGTGGTAGCCCACCCCGAGTGGATGGGACGTCCGGTCGAGTCCACGGCGAGAAAGCAGAGGTCCCCGCGGTCGAACCGCTCCTTCACGATGTCGTGGGTGCGCCGGGGATCAGAGGCCTCGAGCACTACGGCGATGTCGGCGGACGAGGCACAGAAGATCTCGAGCCCGGGTCGGGCTCGCGGCACCTCTGGCCCCCGATCGAGCCGGCGGCGAAAGAAGGTCACGCTACCGAACTCGAGCCAGGGCGAGGTCAGGCGGTTCACGCTTCGCCTGAAAAGCTGGCGTACGCCGCCCTGCTCGAGCGCCCGCTGCAGGCGCTCAGCCAGGGGGCGCATGTGTGGCCGCGGGTGTTCGTCAGGCAACGTACCGACCGCGTCCTCGGACGGCACGTGGCCCGAAGGCTCCTGGCCGTTTCGCGCTGAAGCGAGCTTCCCGATGCTAAACGGGCTTCGCCACGCGGTCCAGTCGGGAAGGCCCCGAGCCATGGGCCAGGGAAACCCCTGAGTTCCTGAAGAAGATCCCTGAGCTTCTAGCCGCGAGGCGCCACCGCCGTGACCGCCTTGAGATATGCGTCTCGGTTGGGCTCGTTGAAGACGAGCCGCACTTCCTGCACCCCGGCATCGAAGAAGCGCTGGATCTGATCCCGGCACTGCTTGGGGCTGCCGAGGATCGTCATGGCATCGACCATCTCGTCCGTGACGAGCTTCGCGGCGCGCTCGCGCTCCTTGGCCTGGAACGCCTCGCGAACACGGTCGGCCTCGGCGCCGAAGCCGATCCGGTGCATGTACTGGTGATAGAAGACACCCATGCCTCCGATGTAGAACGCGATGTGCGGCCGCTCGCGATCGCGCGCCGCCGCGACATCGTCGGTGACGTAGATGGACGCCTGGGGCGAGATGGCGATGTCGCGCAGGCTGCGGCCCGCCGCCTCGGCGCCCGCCTTCAGCTCGGCCACGGCCGCCGCCATGCGCGAAGGCGCCAGGAAGATCGGCAGCCAGCCGTCGGCGAGCTCGCCCGTGAGCCGGAGGCTCGGCGGGCTCAGCGCGGCGATGTAGATCGGCAGGCGCGCGCGCTCGGGCGTGAAGCGGAGCTGAAAGCGCTTGGTGTGGAAGAACTCGCCGTCGTGGTCGAGCCGCTCGCCGCGCGCGGCCTTGCGGATGATGTCGATGTATTCCCGCATCCGCGTCAGCGGCTTGGCGAATTTTTCGCCGTGAAAGTCCTCGATCACTAGGCGGCCGCTGGTGCCCAGGCCCAGGAAAAATCGCCCGCCGCTCATCCGGTCCATGTTCAGCGCCGACATCGCGAGGTTCGCGGGCGAGCGGGCGAAGACCGGCACGATGCTGGTGCCGATGCGCACGCGCGAGGTCACCGCCGCCAGCTGCGCCAGGGAGGTGAGCGCGTCCTCGCCCCACGACTCCCCCATGGTGAGGCAGCTGTAGCCGAGATCCTCGGCCAGCACCGCGGCCTCGCGCATTTCCCGCCACGACATGCCCGGCACGTGCATTCCCATCAGGCCCACGTCACCCATCGCTCGCTCCCCGTGATTCGCCGACGCGCCCCGCGCCCGGCGGCGTTGTCGTCTGGGACTCGCTCGGCCGAGAGTGTACCAGCGGTCGGCCGGTCGCTTGACATGCCCGGCGAAGCCGGTCAGAGTCCTGCCGACACGACCGATCAGGAGACATTCGCTGGAAGAATTCCTGTGCGCGCGCTGAAGGCCGACGTGCGCCGCCTGCCGCTACGCGGCGCCGACCTCGTGCTCTTGGCACGCCATCCGCTCTGGAAAGGCGTCGGGCTCGACCACAACACGATGCTCGTGGTCGAGTGCGATGGCCCGATCGACGCCGGGCGCATCAATCGCGCGTGGGATCGATTCCTCGACGTGTGCCCCTGGCCCGCGGCCCGGCTGCGCCGTCCGTTTCCGTGGGGCAAGCTCCACTGGGCGGCCGGCGCGCGCGAGACCCTGACGCGCCCGCCACTGTTCCAGACGACGATCAGCAAGCCCGGCGAGCTCCATCGCGAGCTGACGAGCGAGCTGAACCTCGGCATCGAGCCGCGGCGGGACGCCCCGGTTCGGGCGCTCCTGATCGACGACGAGTCGGCGCAGCCGAACCCGAGAACCGTGCTCGTGCTGACGTGGTTTCATCCGCTGATGGACGCCCGCGGCGGCGAAAACCTCCTGACGCACCTGAACCATCTCGACCGGCACGAGGGCGCGACCGCCTGGGCCGACGGCCCGCCGGCATTCGTGCCCGAGCCGACCGCGCGTCGGCTCGTCGAGCGCGGCCGCATCGCCGGCGCCAGCCTCCGATATCTGCGCACGCTCGCGCCCGTGCCGCCGGTCTCGCCGGGCGGCCGGCCGGTGCCGCCGGGCCGCGCGTGCTTCCTTCACGAGAGCTTCGTCGCGCCGCCCTCGAGCGACCAGCGCGCGATGCGCGAGATCTGCTGGCGCGTGGCCCTGGTCGGCAAGGCGATGACCGAGCTCTGGAGTCGGCGTGGGCTCACCGAGGTCCCGTGCCTGCTGCCGATCTCGGTCGACATGCGCCCGAAGGGCGAGCTGGGCGCGACGTTCGGCAACCAGCTCGGGTTCCACTTCGCGCGCTTCGCGCCCGCGGACACCGCCGACGTGCCCGCGCTGGCTCGGGCGCTTCGCCGTCAGATGGCCGACGCGGTCCGTGATGGTCAGATCGAGGCCAACGAAGTGGCGATGGAGTTCCTGCAGTACCAGCCGCTCTCACGCATGCTGCGCGTGCTCCCCTGGACGGCGAACGGCGAGCTCTTCTCGTTCAACTGCGCCGATCTGGCCGACTGGCCCGCCGCGCTCGCCGAGTGCTTCGGGCGGAAAGTCGTCAACGCCTACCACGTGCCGGTCGTTCCGCCGCGGCCGGGGATCGGCGTATTCTTCAATCGCTGCGGCGGGCGCAACAACCTCGTCGTCTCGTGGATCGAGGGCGTCGTGAGCGAGGCCGAGGCGAGCAGAATCATGGAGGTCGTGCGCGAGGGTATGGGATGGAGCGCGGCGAATTGAATCCGGCTGCCGGCAGCACGCGGCGCATGCGGATCGCGATCGTGGGCGCCGGCCCCTCGGGCTCGGCGCTGGCGATCTTGCTGGCGCGCCAGGGCGCGGACGTGACCTTGCTCGACAGCGGGCGGCGCCCCGCGCTGCTGGTCGGCGAATCGCTCGTGCCGGCGGTGGTGCCGATCCTCCGTCGGCTCGATCTGGAAAAGGAGACCGCGAGCTTCAGCCGCATCAAGCCCGGCGTCTCGTTCATCTGGGCCGGCGCCGACCGGGTCAGCGTGACGTTCGACCGCTTCGCGCCGGCGGTCTTCCCCTACGCCTACAACGTGCCGCGCCCGCAGTTCGACGACGCCGTGCTCGCCAAGGCGATCGCCTCCGGCGTCGACTACGTGACCACGCGGGTCGAGCTCCAGCCCGCCGACTCCGGCGACGGCCCCGAGCTGGAGTTTGCGCCCCAGACGCTCGCCGCCACACCGAGCCTCTCCGGCCAGCAGCCCGATCTCATCGTCGATGCCACCGGACGCGCGCGCCTGGCGGCCCGCGCGCTCGGCATCCCCGCACGCCTGGGCCCCCGCAAGGACGTCGCGCACTTCGCGCACTTCGAGGGCGTGAGCTGGGACGACGTGCCGGGTCAGGTGCGTATCGCGCGCGGCGAGGCCGGCTGGAGCTGGTGCATTCCGCTCCAGGAGCGGCTTTCGATCGGCATCGTGCTCGGCCAGGACGACGCGGCGAAGCTTGGACGCACGCCGGAAGAGCGTCTGGAGCGCGCGATCGCTGCCGATCCAGGGCTCACGTTCATCGCGGGCCGGGGGCGGCGCGTGACGGAGGTGGCGACCTACGCCAACTACCAGCTGATCTCCGAGCGCGGGCACGGTCGCGGCTGGGTGATGGTCGGCGACGCCTTCGGCTTCGTCGATCCGATGCTGTCGCCCGGCGTCTTCCTCGCCCTCTGGTCGGCCGAGCAACTCGCCGACGCGCTGGCGCCGTGGCTCGGCCGCCGCGCGATCCCGACGCAGGCCGAGCTCGACCCGGTGCTCACCGCGTACGAGGCCGCACAGAGCGAGATGCTGTCGGCCTGGCTCGAGCTGGTCGCCTATCTCTACGACGGGCGGCTCGCGGCGCTGATCCAGGCCGGGCGCTCGTGGATGCCGGCCAACCCGGGGCCGTTCAAGCGCGCGATGCAGCAGCACATCGCGCGGCACGTGGGTCTCCTGGCCAGCGGCGCCGCGACCACCTCGCGCTACAGTCGAGGACTCCTCCGCTTTCTCGGACGCTACGGGCTTCGCGGGATCAAGCCCGCCGAGCTCGCCATTCGCTGAGACTCGCGCGGGTGTCGAGCGTGGCGGTGTCTAGCGGCCGGGCTTGCGGGCGACGTACTCGCTGAGGCAGCCGAAGAACACCCGCCGGTCCACGTCGACGAACCCGTTGCGGCGCAGGACGTCGAGGATCGTCTCGGGCGACACGCATCGGTCGATCGTGTCCCAGTAGTACTTCATGAGGAGCTGGGCCGGCTCGCTGCGAGTGCTGAGCCGCGTCAGGAGCGGCAGCACGTGCTGGAAGTGGGTCTGGATGAGCCAGCGGGACACCCGCGACGGCGGCCGCGACACCTCCAGCAGCAGCACGCGGCCGCCGGGCTTCAGGACGCGCCGGTACTCGCAGAAGGCGATCTCGAGATCGGGAACGTGGCGCAACGCGAAGCCCATGCTGAGCATGTCGAACGTATCGTCGCGAAAAGGCAGCGCCTCGCCGCGCCCGCGCACGAGCGGACCCATAAGCGCCGTGCGCGCTTCGCGCAGCATGCCGCCGCTCGGGTCGACCCCGATCACGCCGCGCGGATCGCCGAGGATCTCGACCGCTCCGCGCGCGACGAGGCCGGTGCCGGTCGCGACGTCGAGCAACCGCATGCCCCGGCGCAGGCCGGCTCGCTGAAGGGCCTGCCGGCGATACCAGGGACCGGAGCCCAGATCCAGCATTCGCCCGATGTGGTTGTAGTAGCGGGCCGCACCGTCGAACAGCTCGCCGACGAACGACTGCCGGTCGTCCGCGACCTGGTAGTACTCCTCCAGGACCGGATGCGGAGGCGTCGATTCAGTCATGGCCGCCAAGTATACTTCGATCGCGCTCATCAGAGGTCTCTGAGCCGCCCAGGAGGCCGGTCATGCTCGACAGACCCTTCCGCTCCGCCAAGCAGCTTGCCGCCGAGATCAAGAGGAAGAAGATCGGGTGCCTCGAGCTCCTCGACCTGTACCTGGCGCGCGTCGAGAAGTACGATGGCGCGCTCAACGCGGTCGTCGTGCGCGATTTCGACCGGGCGCGCATGCGAGCCCGCGCGGCGGACCGGGCCCTGGCGCGTCGCCAGACCTGGGGGCCGCTGCACGGCGTGCCGATGACCATCAAGGAGTCCTACGACGTCGCAGGCCTGCCGACCACGTGGGGCGTACCCGCGTACGCCAAGAACATCGCCACGAAGAACGCCGTCGCCGTCGACCGTCTCCTGGGCGCAGGCGTCGTCCTGTTCGGCAAGACGAACGTGCCGCTGTTCCTGGCCGACTGGCAGAGCTTCAACGCGATCTACGGCACCACGAACAACCCCTGGGACGTGACTCGTGCGCCCGGCGGCTCGTCTGGCGGCTCCGGCGCGGCGCTGGCGGCCGGCCTCACCGGGCTCGAGGCCGGAAGCGACATCGGCTCGTCGATCCGAAACCCCGCGCACTTCTGCGGCGTTTACGGCCACAAGCCGACCTGGGGCATCGTGCCACGCACCGGCCAGGCTCTGCCCTGGCAGACCGCGCCCGTCGATATCGACGTGGTGGGGCCGCTGGCCCGGAGCAGCGACGATCTCGAGCTCGCGCTGTCGGTCATGGCCGGCCCGGACGAGATCGAGGCCACGGGCTGGCAGCTTCGACTCGCGCGTCCGCGGCAGAAGCGTCTGCGCGATTTCAGGGTCGGCGTGATGCTCGATGCGCCGGGCATCGCGGTCGATCGCGAGGTGCAGGACCGCCTGCAGGCGTTGGCCGACTTCCTGGGCCGGCAGAAAGCCAAGGTCGACGACCGTGCGCGCCCGGACATCGACCCCGGCGAGGCATTCGCGGTCTACACGCGCCTCCTGCGCGCGGCGACGTCCGATCGCCAGAGCGACGCCGACTTCGAGCAGAACCAGGCGATCGCGCGCGGGCTCGCGGTCAGCGACCAGAGCTACTACGCGCGGGCCACGCGCGCCGCCGTGCTGTCGCATCGCGACTGGCTCGCCGCGAACGAGGCGCGCCATCGCATGCGCCTGGCGTGGGCCGAGTTCTTTACGAAGTACGATCTGTTGCTGTGCCCGGTCGCGGGCACCGCGGCCTTTCCGCACGATCAGAAGGGCGAGCGCTACGAGCGCACCCTGGTGGTCAACGGCAAGCGCGTGCCCGTGACCGATCATCTGTTCTGGGCCGGCTACTCCGGCGCATTCTATCTGCCCTCGACCGCCGCGCCGTGCGGGTTCACGCCGGGCGGGCTGCCGGTCGGCGTGCAGATCGTCGGGCCGCAGTACGGCGATCTCCGGTGCCTGGCCTTCGCGCGGCTGCTCGAGCGCGAGTTCCAGGCGTTCGTCCCGCCGCCCGGCTACGCGTGAGCGCCGCTAGACGCAGACGACGATCTTGCCGACCTGTGCGTCGGACTCCATGAACGCGATGGCCTGGGGCAGCTCCTCGAAGCTGTAGACGCGGTCGATCAGCGGCCTGATTCGACCGTCCTCGAAGGACGGCAGGATATCGCGGGCGAAGGCGCGGACGGTCTCGGCGCGCTGGCCCGCGGTCCTGAGCCGGTTGCTCACGCCGAACACGGTGAGGCGCTTGCGATGAAGCGCCTCGATATCCAGCGGCGCGGAGAAGACCCGGTCGAGATGGCCCACGATCGCCAGCCTGCCCTCGAACGCCAGCGACTTGACGCATTCGGCGAACATCGAGCCGCCGACGTTGTTGACCACGAGGTTCAGGCCCTTGCCGTCGGTCGCCTTCATCACCGCGTCGTGAAAATCGCCGGCGCGGGTCCGGATGCCAAGATCGAGGCCGAGCTTTTCGAGCCGCGCCAGCTTGTCGGCGGAGCCCGAGGTCCCGATGACACGGGCCCCCAACGCCTTCGCCGTCTGCAGCGCGGCCACGCCGACCCCCGACGAGACGCCGGTGACGAGGAGCCACTGCCCCGCCGCGAGATGGCCCTGGGCCACCAGCATGTCGTAGACGACGATGAACGTCAGCGGCGCCCCCGCCGCTTCCTCCCAGGTGAGGCGCTCCGGTACGCGCATGGCCTCGCGCGCGTCCATCAGGGCGAGCTCGGCGAAGCCGCCGCCGCATCGCCCCATCATTCGCGCGCCGACGGCCACCCCGCTGACGCCGTCGCCCACCTTCACCACCTCGCCCGCGCACTCGCCACCGCCGGGCTTGGGCGCCGCGCCGTGCGCCCCGCCGAGCAGCTCGCCGCGGTTCAGTGAGGCGGCACGAACCCTGACTAGAATTTCGCCGGCCTTGGGCTCGGGCGCGGGGGTGTCGCGCAGCTCGACCAGGGTCTTCTCGGGTCCGGGAGCGATCCAGTAGGCTTTCATGCGCGGATTATCGCACCGCCGATCCCGCGCGTGCGCGGCCGAGCGCGGCGCGGCCGGCTCAGGCGCGGCTGTCGCGCTCGCTCAGGCTGATGCCGTAGCGCTTGGTGAGGCGATAGAGCGTGCGCCGGTGGACGCCGAGCAGCTGGGCCGCGAGCTTCTTGTTCCAGCGCGCCTCCCGCAGCACCCGGTGAACGTGGCGCGTCACTGCGCCGCGCAGGCTCAGGGTCGACTCGGGAGGCTTCACGGGCGACGGCTCCCCGACGCACTTGGGCGGCAGATCCTCCGGGCGGATGACCGAGCCCGTGGTGAGGGCGACGGCGCGCTCGATAGCGTGCTGCAGCTCGCGGATGTTCCCGGGCCAGTCGTACGCGACCAGCGACGCCATCGCCTCGGGCGCGACGCCCGTCACCGCCCTGGCGTTCGCGGTCGCGAACACGCGCAGGAAATGGTCGGCGAGCAGCGGAATGTCCTCGCGCCGGTCCCGCAGCGGCGGGATCTGGAGGGTGACCACGCTCAGCCGATAGAACAGGTCCTCGCGGAACCGCCCGCCGTCGATGAGCACGCCGAGATCGCGGTTGGTCGCCGCGATCACCCGCACGTCGACCCCGACGCGGCTGGTGCCGCCGACTCGCTTGATCTCGTGCTCCTGCAGCACCCGCAGGAGCTTCGCCTGAACGCACGGGGTGACCTCGCCGATCTCGTCGAGAAAGCACGTGCCGTCCTGGGCCGTCTCGAACAGGCCGCGCTTGTCGATGACGGCGCCGGTGAAGGCCCCCTTGACGTGACCGAAGAGCTCGGACTCGAGCACGCCCTCGGCGAGCGCGCCGCAGTCGACAGGCACGAACGGCCGCACCGCCCGCGGGCTCGCCGCGTGGATCGCGCGCGCGATGAGCTCCTTGCCGGTGCCGGTCTCGCCCTGGATCAGCACGGTGCTCCGGGTGCGGGCCACGCGGCCGACCATCTCGAGCACGTCGCGTATGGGTTGTGAGGCGCCGACGATACGCGGCGCGCGGCACTCCCGCCGGGTCATGGTTGCTTCTGCTCTTCGCTCCCGATTCAACGCTGATCTCCGATTTCGATTCGGGCCAGTGTACGGACGGTTCCAGCCCGGTCCGCTCGCGGATTGCGGCGCCGCGAAAAAGACCGGGACGAGTTCGTGAATCGACGTGACGGCGCCGTCACGCGCGAGCGCGGGGGCGCCGCGGAGAGCTACGCGATCAGAAGACGCCTCGACCGGCGAGGCGGAAGGCGCGCAATCCTGCGTATCGCATGAATTACCAGCCCAGCCTAGTGATGGCTCGCGACGATGTCAAGAAAACGCGCACGCGAGTGTGGCGCATCCGCTCACGCGTCGCCGGCAACCGCCACACACGCCAACTCCCGAATCTTGCTGCACTCGCTTCGGGCACACGCCGCGCAGGTGTGACTGTTCTTTTGGCTGCGTCGCGACCCGTACCCGACGCGCTCTCGAGACGCGTTCCGTACGACACGCACGCGATTGCCGACACTTGAGACGCCGCGCCTGCACTTTCATGCGAGAGCCACGAGCTGGCAAGCGCATTGCGTACTGTTCGAGTTGCATTGCGTACTGTTCGAGTTTCGGTGTCGGACGTTTCACGACCCGGTGATCGATTCGTCATCACGCCGCAACCGCACCGGAGCTACCACATTG
>Ga0075425_100002114_pt1 | contig 19698 bp, 19 predicted proteins | sample SoiMethybrSBSTD4_FD_75300 | JGI IMG/M metagenome (GOLD analysis project Ga0075425, IMG submission 75300) | Bulk soil microbial communities from a Populus tree surrounding site in Tennessee, USA - Soil MetaG P. TD hybrid SBSTD4 | ecosystem: Environmental > Terrestrial > Soil > Tree plantation... | reverse complement strand
AGCGCAAACTCCCGCTGCGGAAAAGCATTTGCAAACGCCGGAATTCCTTCGCCGATCAGTGTTGGCACCACTCCCAGATATAACTCGTCCACCAGATCGTCTTGCAAAAACCCGCGCATTAACTCTCCGCCGCCCATCAGCCAGATGTCTTTGCCCTTTTGCTTTTGCAATGAAGCCAGCCACTCTTTGAGAGGTTCGTTAACAAAGATAACCCCGCCTCTCGCACCAGGCGGGTGTGTGGTCGAAAAGACAAAACATTTCAATCCGTATCCGTTGAACTCGGAACCTCCGCTCATTTTTAAGCCGACCTCATAGGTTTTGCGCCCCATCACGGCTGTGTCTACGCGCTTAAAGAATGGCCCCATCGAATAGTCTTTCGGCATAAACAAAAAATCCACCGACCCGTCCGGCCGCGCGATGTACCCGTCCAGACTGATTCCCACTCCGTATACTACTTTTCGCACGGTTGCCTCCGATCTCAGTTGGCGCCGGCTGCACAGCTTTGTGCGCGCACAGCCGAGAACACCCGCGCCACAAACTCATGTTCCGGATCCGTTGTACCCAGGATGTCCCATGCTGTGAAGGTCGCGATCAACCCCTCGCGAGGATACACAATCAAATTCTGCCCGCCGAATCCTCTTGCCATCCACACCAAATCGCCCGAATCCTTGCGTGGCAGCAGCCACCACTTTAATCCGTACTTGTAATCTTCCTCCGCCTGAATAAACGGCGTCATCGAATCCGTCACCCAGTCTTTCGAAACCATCTGCTTTCCGTTCCAGTTTCCGCCGTGCAAATACAAATACCCAATCTTCGCCAGGTCCTCGCCGCGCAAGTACAGTCCGCCCTCCGTATCCACCACGCCCAGATACGTTTTCTTCCAAAAATGTTCAATCTCCAGTGGCTGAAATAGGTACTTCTCGCCATAGGAATCGATGTCTTGCCCCGTTTCCTTCAAGAAAATATGCGCCAGCAGCTCCGAAACCCCGCTGCTGTAATTGAAAACTTTTCCGGGCTCCGCCGCCATCGGCTTGTCGATCACATACTGCACCCAGTCGTCCGTCGCTTCCATCAAGCTTGAATCGCTCCGCGGATCGTCATACGGCACGTCCTCTGTCCACTGCAGCCCTGCTGTCATCGTCATCACATGCCGAAGCGTCATCCGCCGTTTACGATCATCCACGTTCTTCATTTTCGCCACGTCAAAGTATTTCAGCACTGGCGTATCCAGGTCGGCCTTGAAGTCGCCACGCTGCATCGCAATCCCGATAATCACTGAACTCACCGTCTTGCTCACCGACTGCATGCTGTGCAACCCGGTTCCTTGATAATACGGGTGCCAGAGCGGATCAAAATAGTTGTATGGCCCCGTCAGCCGCGCGTTCAGCGGCCCCCGCTGCTTCGACTGCTTCTCGTAAATCTTCCCGTAGTCATGTTGGTACTTCCTCGCGAACGCTTCTTTCCCGCAACGAAACACCGCAAAGCTGTCCACCAGCTGATATTTTCCGTTCTTCAAGTCCGCATCCAGGGCGTTCAATGTGTGCTCATCCAGCCCAACGTTCGCAGGCGTGCTCATCGACCACTCTTTTCCCGGCCATTCCGTCTTCTCCGCAGGCACTTCCTTCTTGCATCCCCCGAAACTCAACACAGCAGACGCACCCACAACCAACGCCACGGCCAGTTTCTTCAAGGTTTCATCCCCTTATTGCAATCTTGCTCTGTACTCGCCAACATCTCGTCACGCATGATCCCCTAAGGTCTTCCTCTTGCGTCGTCCGCGTTTCAACGGCCTAAGCGCTTTTCCGACCAATTGCCTTAGAGGCTCGGTTTTTCTCAATAAATCAATTTCAACGAAAACTGTATCTGCCGCGAAGTCCCCGCCGTCTTGTTGATGATCCCAAACCCGCTCCCGCGCACCACATTGTTCGGCAATCCAAAATTCACAATGTTGAACATGTTAAAAACCTCCGCCCGGAACTGCAGAATGCACAGCTCATTCTTCCCGCGGCTTCCCAACGAAGTGTCCTTGATCAGACTGAAATCGAAGTTGTGATATGCCGGTCCGCGAAATGTACTCCGGCCAAGCGTCCCGAATCTGCCGCTGTTTGGCCCTGTTCCGCCTGCTACTCCAATGGGAATACTAAAAAGCGAGTTATTGTTCGCTCCCATACCGAAATAGTCCTCTCGCACTGCACGGCTCGTTGAAAAATCGGGCTCCCCGATTTGATCGGGCCGGTCTGCTCCCGCTGCACCAAACCCTGTTTGTTGCACTCCCGAAAACACCGTAAACGGTGAACCGCTCGTCAGCGTAGTGATATTCAAAATCTGCCACCCGCCTGTTAGTTTCTTGCTCACCGACCGTAAAAAGCCCACCTCGTCCAACGGCAGCGCCTGAAACACGCTCAGCGTAAACACATGAGTCACATCAAACGTTGATGGCCCGCGCTCCGCGTCCATATCCAGAGGATTCTGCGGCACCGTCTGCAGAATCACTCCTGTGTTTGCCGCTGGCCCGCCCAAAATCGCGCTGGTATTGTCGATCGACTTTGAGAACGTGTAGCTGGCCTGAAAACTCAATCCAATTTTCGACCGGTTCATCGTGGCGCTGGTCTGCAGCGCGTGATAACTCGAATGTGATCCGTTCGTCATCACTCCTTCCGGCCCGAACCCGCCCAGAATATTTCCGCTCGCATCGAATTGTGTAAACGGCGCGAACTCCGGTGAAGCGCCCGAATATCCGTTCGGAAAGAATCCGTTCGGCAAGCGAATTCCGCTGAGCCCGACATAAGCAGCCGTCACTTTCACAGCTCCGAGGTCTTGATCCACTCCAGCGGTGTACGTCCCCAGATAGCCATTCTTGAAACTCCGCGAAATCACTGCTGGCGCAAACAATTGCCCTTCGCGCCCTGGCGTCAGTGCCGCCAAATCGTTTTGATAGCGCTGCAAATCGATGACCGAGTTTGCCGGAACCCGCGAACTGTCTCCGTTTGGAAACAGCAACTGCCCGCTCGTCGTATATGGGTCGGGTAGCGTCACCGGAACTACCGCATCCGTAAACGGCACGGGAACGCCCGGCTTCGCCGTTACCAGCGGTTGAAACGTCAGCGGAAATCCCCCGGTCACAAAGTTTTGCAGCCAAAGATTCGGCAGCAATGTCGTGATCGACGTTCCCCCATGCAGCGTCGTATGCCTCGTCGCCGCGAAATCTACCGAAACTCGTGTCCCCCAGCCATTTTTGTCCAATGGATACACCGGCTGCGGGTTATACACAAAAAGCTGCGAAGCGCCCGGCGTCAAAAACGAGGTTTCCTTCCCGCTCGCGTCAATCGGTATCGCAATCGAAGTCCGCTTCTTCGACTCTTTGATTCGGCTATTCAATTCGAAGCGCAATCCGTAGTTGATCGCCAGCCGTGCGTTCACCTTCCACGCGTCCATAAAAAAGAAGTTGTAAGCCTCCCGCCGTACCGAAGCCTCATCGAATTTGTCGCCCACAGGCGTCACACTCGCCGCCGCCGTGATCGTGTACGAAAACGGCGCTGCGGTCAGAAACCCCGTCAACGCGTCCGGCAAAGGCTGCCCTGGCAGGATGTCGTGCTGCCCGCTCGCCGACGCAATAGACACTGGCGAATACGCCGTCCCTCCTCCAAACGCATACAGCCCATTCGGATTCGTCCCGAAAATCGTCGCATCTTTATTCAACCGAATCTCCACGCCCCATTTGAGCGCGTGCGCCCCGTGCTTAAACGTGATGTCCTCTTTCACCTGGTACAAGTTCCCGAACGACCCAAAAATCGATCCGTCCGGATTGTTGTACCCCGCGTACAGCCCATCGTTAAAAGTAATTGCCGGCTGCGTGTGATTCTCGGCAGGGAAGAAAGGCGTGCTGCGGATGTACCCAAACTGACTCGTCGAACTCAGCCGAGGCGTGATCGCCTTGGTAAATCTCACCGTCGCATTTCTCTGGTGATCAAAGAATTTCACCCCGAATGTCGGATTGATCGCCGTCTGGTCCGGATTGTTGATCGGCCCATCCACTTGGTTTAGGCTGAACCGCCCCATCAGCGCAGCCGTCTCCGAAAAGTAGTGCTCCATTCGAATCGAAAATTGGTTCGTGTTCGTCCGTACTTTCGAAGAAGTCGCATACGTCCGTTCGCCGAACGCTCCCTGCGGTTCGTTCGGCATCGGATATCCCGCCAGTATCGCCTGCACCGCCGGACTCACTGGCACGGTCAGCGTATCCCCAGGAAACGCGGTCGTATCCAACCCCGCGCGCTCGGCCGCAGTCGGTACCGCCAGCACCTGCGTCGTTCCCAGCACCTGTCGGAATCCCTGATATTCTCCAAAGTAGTAAGTCTTTCCGCGCCCGTTGTACAAGCCTGGCAGTACTACCGGCCCGCCATTGGTCACGCCAAACTCATTCCGCGCGAACGGTGGAATCCGTCGCGGGTCCAGCGCATTCGCATGATCAAAAAAATTCCGCGCGTCAAACGCTGCATTCCGAACAAACTCAAATGCGCTCCCATGTACCTGCTCTCCCCCGCTCTTGCTGACCACGTTCGTGAACCCTGCCGCGCCATGCCCAATGTCCGCCGTCATCACACCCGAATTCGACTGCACCTCCTGAATCGCGTCCACATTGAAATTTGCGAATGTCGCCCCGCCCAGCTCCGGATCGGTCGTGTCCGCTCCATCCAGCGCAAATACCGTCGCTGCGCCGCGCTGCCCGTTCACCGAAAACTGCTGCGTGAAATTCGCGGCACCGTTGGTGTCCGTCATCGTCCCCGCCGCCAGCAACAGCAACTTGCTGAAGTCCCGCTCATTCAGCGGCAAATTCGAAACCTCTTCGCTCGAAAGCCTCTCCCCTCCGCTCCCTTGTGCTCTGGCGTTTGCCACCTTACCTCCTGACGACGCGACGAATACCAATCCTCCTTCTGCAGCGAACTGCAATCCGATCGTAAGCGTCACTCCTGCCTTTACTTCCAGCGCGTTTGCGGCTTGCCAAGTTTTGCCCATCGCGTGCACCGCAACTTCATACGTTCCCGGTCGAATCGCCGCGATCGCAAAATCTCCATTCGTCGACGAAGTCACTTGGTATTCCGCGCCCACGCGGCTGCTCGCGGAGAGTTCAATGGTAGCCGCGGCCACAGCTTCGCCGGCGGAATCGTGCACGACGCCAGCCCAACTGGCCGTCGTCTGCGCCTCGATCGAAAGCGCAGGAAACAACGCAAGAAAAATAACCACAACCCGGAACAGCACACGAGGAAGACCCATGCGCGCGATTATACTCGCGGCGTGCACGCTCTGCGGCAGGCGATTCCGCGCGTGCGCTGCTTCACTTCCTGCAGCAGCCAATCGTTGCCGTCCGGATTGTCAAGGATGCAAACCAACGATAGAGCGTCATGCGCCGGTGCCGGTCCGCGCTCCGCAAACTCACATGGTCAGAACGACGCGAAACTGGGCGTTGCCACTTAACATGCGCGCGTAAGCTTCTGCCGCTTTTTCAAGCGGATACGTTTCGATCATGGCCCGCACGCCGGACAGTTCGGCGAAGCGTAGCGTGTCTTCGGAGTCGGCAGCCGTTCCAGATGCCCAGCCCTGAATGCTGCGACTTCCGGAAATCAGCTGTATCGGTGTTACTTCTATGGGATCAAGCGCAGCGCCTATGACCATGAATTTGCCGTTCGGGCCGAGGCCGTCAATCAACTCGGACATCGCTTTGGAACTAGGCGCCGTCGCCAGAATGACCTGCGCGCCTCCCAATTTTTGCAGTTCTTGCGCAGCATTTGTGGCCTTGCTGTCGATGTACACGTTCGCGCCGAGCTTCTTCGCAAGCCCGCCGTTTTCTGCGCCGCGCCCGATCGCCGCCACCCTGTAGCCAAACTTGTTCGCAAATTGAACTCCCAGGTGACCGAGCCCGCCGATCCCTTGCACGGCAACCAGATCGCCCGGCATAGCACCGCTGTGGCGCAGCGCGTTGTAGGTTGTGATTCCGGCGCACAGCAGCGGCGCTGCTTCCACGTCACTCAGGGCATCGGGTATCGCGGCGAGCGCCTCGACTGGAGCGACCATATATTGTTGGTAGCCTCCGTCATAGCTGATCCCCGAAATTTTCAGATTCTTGCAATTCCGAAAATCTCCGCGCCGGCAGGCCAGACATGTACCATCTTGGCCGCCGTGCCAGCCGACACCGACGCGTTGCCCCTGCTTCCATTCGGTTACGCCCGCACCAGCTTCATCGACTACGCCAGCGACTTCGTGTCCCGGTACACGAGGATACTGAATGCCCGGCCAAGCGCCTTCTTTGGTAAGCACGTCGCTGTGGCACACACCGCAAGCTTGTACTTTGATGCGTACCTGTCCTGCCTCCGGCTTGGGTATCTCGCGTTCAACAATTTCGAAATCGCCTCCCGGTTTGGAAATCTGCGCTGCTTTCATTGCAGCTATCGCCACTTTGGAAGTTGCCATCTTGCCTCCTGCAAATGTTGTTCATCGCGCCGGCAGTCGCTGGACGCCTGCCGTTATTGTGCGGTTCGGCGGAAGAGGATGCCGCTTTTAGCACATAGCGTTCCGCTCCGTCTATACTACCTTTATCCGGTGCCGCTGGTGGGAACACCAAAGAACACCGCCGTAGCCACGAAGGAGCCGTCATGCCAGCCAACGACGCAGCGAGCACTGCCAAGGGATTTCGTGTGCATCGGACCGAGTCCGACGACTGCACGGTGGTGGAATGCTTCGGGCGCCTCACCAGCGAAAACGTTCCACTGCTGAAAGACTCCATGCGTGAAGCTTGCTCCAAAAAGGGCCGCATCGTCCTGGACTTGAAGGAAGTACCCATGATGGATAGCTCTGGCCTCGGAGCGGTGGTCACGCTCCATGTTTCAGCACGAACACGCGGCTGCCGCCTGGAAGTGGTTAACGCCAGCAAACAGATCCTCGAATTATTCAGCATGACCAACGTCCTCTCGCTGTTCGAAGCCACAGGACGCTGCGGCGGCAGGCTGATGTAGTTATTCAGCGTTCTCTGCGTCTTCCGGACCACAAAATCTTTGCGTTTGTCTTCAGTTCGGCCACAATGGACCGCAAAAGGAGCTATTCCTCATGGCCATCGACCTCGAACACCTGAAGCAATTTCAAGCGGAGCAACTCGAACAGAAGAATATTCAGACCAATGCAAAAATTCCTCTTCACTCCAGGACCACCGAGTGGGCCCTAGTCGAGATCGTCATCCTCTTAGCCGGCATCAGCGATACGCTCAAACGCATTGCCGACAAACCGTGATGCTAGCAGTGCCCGATCCTTGGCTTGGGGCGGTTTTGTCTAACCCGCGTACACCCACCAGGCGGGGTAGCTTTGTTAACAGCTCTTCTCCGCAGCTCCCTACAGCAACCGCCTTGACAACAACGGAGCCCATATGAATCCCACCGCCAACCCCGGCAGATTCGCAGGCTTGCTGTACGTGCTCGCGTCCTTCGCGGGCTTCTTCGCCATGGTCTATGTCCCCGGCAAGCTGATCGTCCACGAAAACGCTGCCGCGACCGCCGCCAACATCCTGGCCTCCGAAACGCTCTTTCGCCTCGGCATCGCCGCCGAGTTGATCGGCCAAGCCGCTTTTATCTTCGTGGCCCTGGCTCTGTACAACCTCCTCAAAGGAGTCAGCCGCCACCAAGCCTCGCTAATGGTTACACTGATCGTGGTCTCCATTCCGATTGCGTTCCTCAATGAGCTGAACTCCATCGCTGCCCTGATCCTCGTGCGCGGCGCTGATTTCCTCTCGGTCTTCGACCAGCCTCACCGCGAAGCTCTAGCGATGCTTTTCCTCCATCTGCATCACCACGGCTTCGTAGTCGCCGAACTGTTTTGGGGACTGTGGCTCTTTCCGCTCGCGCTGCTGGTATACCGCTCGCGTTTCCTTCCGCGCTTTCTGGGCGTATGGCTCGCATTAGCCGGTTTCGCCTGGGTGGTCCTGAGTCTCGCCGGCATCCTGGCACCACAATCTCAAGACAAACTGTTTGCCTACGCCCAGCCCGCCTTCTTCGGCGAAATAGCCTTCATGCTTTGGCTCCTCATCAAAGGCGCCAACCCACAAGCGCCGCACGCCGCAGCTTGATCCATAAACTTGCTCTATCGACTTGAAAGGGCCGCCACCCGATCCGCACTCTCCTTGATCCCTGCCTCGATGTTCAGACTAGTGTAAAGGTGTCGCACCTCTTCCCATAAGGTCCTCGCTTGTTCCCATCGGAGGACCGCCAGACTCCGAACGGCGTTCGCCAAATCTAAAGACGAATCGTCTTCATTACTGCGGTAAAGTCCAAGCGCCTCGTGGAAGCACGGCTCCGCTAAATCCGGCCGCCCCTGCTCTAGATAGACATCGCCCAAATGCCTGATGGTGTGCGCCAGCGCCAGAGGTTCGTCAACCTCGCGAAGTACCACCACAGCTTCCTCATAACACAGTCGGGCCATGGCACCGTCTCTGCGTCGCGCCGACTCACCGCGACGCTTGAGTTCTTGCGCACGTGCCATCCGGTCCATTCGATCCTGGTCCGATCGATTCTGGTCTGAAACCATGTTCCCTCCTGGACTCCCAACCGCACGCAATTATCCATGCGGCCGTTCGCTCACTAAGGTACCGGAATGAACGGTCCGTGAAGAGCTTAGTGCCCGATTGTACGGTCGCCTTGGCGGGCGCTTCTGTCTTTTCCATCCTCCTTAGAAGGCATCGTTGGTCAAGATGACTTAGGGGAGCTTGGTATGATTCGTGACGGCTTCGACCACCTGCTTGATCGCTCGCGCGACAAGTTGACGGTTATTTCTCCAGGTAGTCAGTTTGAAATTCTCCGACGCCGTTTAGCTGAACGACCGCAGTGCCTTCCTTCGTGGCGACAAAATGAGGAATGCCGGCCGGAATGACGATGAAACTACCTGCTGGGTAGCCTTTTAGCTTCGCTGAGTCGAATTTCGCTCCCTCGCCCAGATACCAAGGGCCTTCGATCACCGTAACTAGTTCGTCTTGCGGGTGCGTATGCGCGAGGACACGCGCACTGCCAGGTATTTTCACTCGATCGATCCAGGTACCGCCCTGGCTGGAGTCGCCGAACAGGTGCGCTCGCTGTCTGCCGTCGTGGTAGTAAGGCGGCGTAAACCACCGTACTTCGTTCGCAGTTAACCCGACAATCTCCTTCTTGCTGCGTTCGGGCAAGCTTGCTGCCCATGCAACTGCCGTAACGATTGTGGCCAGGCTAGCAGCTGCAGAAATCGCTCTCTTTATCATTTTTCTCTTCTCCCAAAACTATTTTGCTTCACAGTTGGTTCATCGGCTTGCTGTTGCACTGCTGACAAATCAAGCGGCCGGCCCGGGACCTCGATGGCGAACTGCTTGGCGTATGATGCAGGTGGCGAAACTTCCCCCATGGGAGGATGTGGCCAGCCCTATCGCACTTCCGAGGAACTCTTTGGCGTTCGCAAACCAAGGCAGTTCGTGGATCGTCGGCCACTCTTCTTTAAGAATTTGCTTGCCACACATCCGAAAAATACTAGGGGCACCTGCGTCGCTGCAAAATGGAATGCCTCTCGTTATTCTCATCGATCAAAACAGTTTCGGTTCTCGCGCGGCCTCGTCCGCAATCCGCTCCAGTTCCGGATACTTCTCCCGCAGCGGCTCCGGCACTTTCACCTTCGCGCCCTTCAGCATGGCTATCAGCTCCAGCGCGTTCACCACGGCTTTGCCTTGATAATGATTGTTCGTAATCACATAAACGTCGCCCGCGTCTTCCGCAACTTGCTTCACGCGCGCAGTCCACGGCCGCAACTCTTCTTCCGAATATAAGTAGTTGTACCGTTCATGCTGTGGCACCTCCGCATCGTCCGTGAACCACGTATCATACCGCCGCCCGTGCAGCCGCACATATCCCACCGCAGCCGTCCTCTCCGCCGAGGGTTTCAGCGATCTCCCAATCAGCGGCTGGTCAATATTGCAAAATCCCACGCCGCGCTCGCGCAGCAGCTCAAACAATTCCGGCACATTCCACGTCGCGTGCCTCACTTCCACCACCAGCGGATAGTCCGCAAACCGTTTCAGCAACCTGCTCAAGTACGCCGTAGTTTCTTCGTTCTTGTGAAACGAAAAAGGGAACTGCAGCAGCACCGCGCTCAACTTGCCCGCCGCACGCAGCACATCAAATCCCGCCCGCACTTCTTTTTCGTCCGCCGCCGTTCCGGTCAAGTCATGCGTAAACCGCTGCCACAACTTTGCCGTGAACAGAAAACGAGCGTTCGCCGCCACCTTCTCAATCCACAGCTTTGCGTGCTCCGGCCGGATCGGCGCATAAAAACTCGTGTTGATCTCAATCGTGTCAAAAAACTGTGCCAGGTATTCCACTTCGTGAAATCCCTTGGTCTTCCGCTGCGGATACACGTACCCCTTCCAGTCTGCGTAGGACCACCCTGCTGGCCCCGCCCGCACGACTGGAGTACCGCTCACGCGAATTGCTTCACTGCTTCGTTTGTCAGGTTTCGTCATCGAGGAGGTAAAAAGTATAAAGTACCCACTGCAAACCGCCGGAAACGTCCTTTCTTTCTACTTTACACGTGATACTTGGTACTGCGGTTCTTGGTACTACTCGGCTTGCACCCCACGTCACTGCTTGCTATTCTCCGACCGATGCGGCGTCGAACCACAGTCCGCGTCTCGTCCGTTTACTCGCCGGCGCAAGCTTGCGAGTTTACCCCTCAAAAATCCTACAGGTGCGCTTATGAAACTCTCCGTAAGTTTCAAAGATGTCGAACGCCACAATCCTATTGAAAAGGAGCTGGAACGCGCCGTCGGCAAACTGAATACGCTTTTGAAAACTTACCAGCCCGATCTGGTCTTGCTGCACGCTGTATTTTCAAAAGTTCCTCGCACCGAAGAACACGCACTCGCTTTGAATCTCACCTTGCCCACGGGCACGCTTCACGCCACCGCCAGCAATGAACATCTGCGCGCCGTCTGCAAAAAGGCTTTCCACGAAATCGAATCTCAGGTGAAAAAACACCAGGCCCGCCTGCGCAAAGACTACGAATGGAAACGCCGCCGCCCCAAACCGCGCACCGCCGAAGCGTTTTCTTAATCCGGACATCAGCGACTGTCCGCCGTCGCAATCAGTTGCTGTCATGGGTTGAGGGTGTTGCGGCAGGGGGCCTGGCAAGTTTCGTGAAGTCTTTCACATAAGCTCGGAGCCCAAATTTGTCGGTGATTTTTGAATTCCCCGCGACCAGCTGATCCTTATAGCGATCCTGGTACCAATCGAGCGGATCTTTTGCATCCAGGTCGATCACCGCAAGATCGGTGTCCTCCATCGTGAGCTTGCCGAACTTCACGCGATGCCCGCGGAACAACATGTAGTTGCCGGGAAGCGACGCGCCGCCCCCCTCCGCCTCTCCGCTCGAGGCAGCCGTCTTGCCGCCGTACATCACCACGATGGCATTTCGCTCCAGGCGCGCCGACGCGATCCTGCCGCGGATATGCGGGGGAGGCAGCAGGGTGGCCAGGTCGACGATCACGTCGTTCTTGTCGGTATCCATGCCGGAGATTTTGCTGGTGTTGATCACATTCGCCAGTTCGATGCCAAAAAGCGACATCATTTTTTTCACTGGCACTTTGAGCGCTTTCACTTTTTCGGTGTGGAGCCTCAGCCGCCCGTCGTCGTCCAGGGAAATTTCAACCGCGGTTTCAAACGGTAAATCGCCTTTGCTGTGCAACTTGCCCTTGATGATCAGCCGGCCCTCTTTCATAGCCACCGAAATGTCTTTCAGCGGTGCATCGGCCCGCGCGAATACGTAACTGTTCAGAACGGAAGCTAGCGCTTCCGGCGTAATCGAGACAGTGCCCTGGCTGACGTGCAGCTCGAACGAAGTCTTATCGTCGAACACCGGCATATCGTATTTCCCTACGGGCCACAGTTCGCCCGAGACGCTTTGCAGGTGCGCTGCCGCGTCCGCAGTCAGGTGGAACATGACGTTGCGAAATTCCGCCTTCACCGCAGCGTCCTTCGCGGTGGCGAGTTGCGCTGAATCTTGCGCCGGCGATTGCGACGCAGGGGAAGGCGCAACTGCCGGCGTTTTCTCTGGCTCGGCCTTGCGCGATTGGTTGCATCCGAGCGTTGTCAGCACAAACAAAGCCGACAAGAGAAGCACTAGAAATGAGGGCAGAAGGGAAGAAGAAGCGGAGCAAGATACTGGCGCTGCGCAATTAACGGAGTGTGTGAGTCGATTCATGCGTCCCGTCCTGGGCTGGCGACTCGCGGAGAAAGCCGAATCGCAGGGGCAGCCTAGCAGTCGCGCCATGATCGCCGAATCGGTAGTTCGCGGTAAGGAAGATTTTCTCCACGAGAATTTCCGGTTGACACGGCCCCGGCGAGCTATGTGTACAACCTGCCGTGGTTTAAGGAACAGCATGGCTTTACGGGCCAAGGCCCTTGGAGGCTGGGGGTCTCGGGCCTCGTTTACTGCTACCGCGGCACTCCGCTGACGGTAACGACGTCGAACACCAATAGAGGAGGCTTGGGCTTGCTCGGCGCCAGTGCATCCAGCGCACGGCCGGACCTGGTCAGCAATCCGAACGATGGCGCGCAACATTCTGTGGCGTCGTTCTTTAATACGGCAGCATTCCTGGCCACGCCGTTAGACGCGGATCGGCCGGGAAATGCAGGACGTGGTGTGGTAACGGGTCCCAGCTTGCAGTGCTGCGACTTTTCTCTTTTCCAAAACACCAAGCTGCCCTGCGAAAACATGTACCTGCAATTCCGCGCCGAGACGTTCAACCTGCTCAACCACACGAACTTTTCGACCGTGACCACCAGCTTCAGTTCCGCCAGCTTCGGAAAGGTAACACCCGCCAGTGATGCGCGTATCATGCAGCTGGGATTGAAGTTGTATTTCTAGGCGTTAATACACCCCAAAGCCGGATGCGGCACAGGCGACCGCCTTTTGGCCCGGCGCCGCCCCTTCTTACACGACTGTTCTTCTCGAACAGCCGTGCCGGACCGGCATGCTGCAGCGCAGCGAATCGCGTAAGCTGGAAATATGAAGTGCGTTCTGGGATTTGACGGTGGTGGCACCAAGACCGAATGCGTGGCGATGGATCTGTCCGGCACGATCATCGCACGAGGGCACGGGCCAGCCTCCAATCCGACACGAATCGGATTCGCTGTAGCTGCAATGGGCGTGAAGCAAGCGGCGGAGGGGACACTCGCGGCACTGGGCCAGCCAGCGGACGTACTGGGCCTGTGCGCGGGGCTGGCTGGAACGGCGGCTCAAGCGAATCGCGACCGTATGCAGGAGCTTCTGCGAAATGAGTTTCCCGGTGTTTTGGTTCGTGTCTGTACCGATTTGCATCTGGTACTGGCCGCGATGCCCGACCTTGCTGCAATCGTGCTGATTGCCGGCACTGGTTCGGCTGCGGTGGGCAGAGATGCCAGCGGCCGGCAGCTGCGGGAGGGCGGGCATGGCCCGTCGGGCAGCGACGAAGGCAGCGCCTTTGACATTGGTCGTTGTGCTGTTGAAGCCGCGCGGAAGCAAACCGCGGATGACGCAGCCAGCGAACTCGGCCGCCAAATCTTGCGCCATTTGGGCTGCGCGAATTGGGCCGCGGTTGATGCAAAAGCTGCCGCCAATGCCGACGACGTGTATCCGCGAGTGTTCCCGGTGGTAGCCGCGTCCGCAGACGCCGGAAATGTACTTGCACAGTCGCTGCTGAGCGAAGCGGCGCGTAAACTCGCCGCGATTGCGTTGCGCCTGGTGGAATCGCTCGGTATCTCTCAACAGACATTCCCTTTGGCAAAGACCGGCGGCACGGTGGGCCGTTCGCAATTTTTCGACCAGACGCTCGATTCCGAACTAAAGCAAAAATTGCCGTCCGCTGTTCTGAGCATAGTGTCCGCCAAGCCCGCGGAAACGGCGGCGCGGCTGGCATTGCGCGGCGTTAGAGAAAGGGAAGAGGCCGCACCGTGAGCGTTGCAGGAGAGCAGCTTCGCACCGCGAGCGGCGAAGATTTCGTGCGGCTGATTCAGGAAACGCCTGCCGGCGAGTTGTTACCGGCGCTGGAAAATCCTTCCCTGGATGAGGAAACGCTGGGACTGCTGCTGCAGCGGAAAGATCTGCCCGCGGAATTTCTTCAGGAAGTTCTGTTGCGCAGGCACTTTCTCAAGAATTATCGTATAAAGAAGACACTGGCGTTTCATCCGCACACGCCGCGCACCGATAGCTTTCGCCTACTGCGCGAACTCTACCTGATGGATCTGGTGCAATTCGCGATTTCGCCCGGCGTTCAGCCGGACATGAAGATCAAAGCCGAAGAGCAAGTGATTGCCAAACTGCCGCAATTGCCGCTGGGGCAAAAGATTACGCTGGCGCGGCGCGCTCCCGGGCGAATTACCGGCGCGTTGCTAGCGGAAGGGCACCCGCCGGTGGTGAAAGCCGCGCTGGGAAATCCGAATTTAACCGAGGCGCAGGTGTTGCGCGTGCTTTCGCGCGATAAACTGCCGGCCATCGTGGTGCAATCACTGGCGCAAGATGAGAAGTGGAGCCATGTGTACAACGTCCGTATAGCGCTGATACGCCAGCCATCCACAACGCTCACGAAGGTTCTTTCCTTCTTGCCAGAGCTTACGATTTCCGATTTGCGCGAGCTAGTGGCGCCGGGAATTTTGCCGGAGAATCTGCGGCATTACCTGCAATCGGAAATTCAGCGCCGTTTTCAGAAATCCAAAGAGAAGGCCGGCCCCGACGCGGAAAAGCGCACGGAGAGTGACACGAACTCTCCCCGAAGCCGGTAGCCCCGGCGAGTCCGAGGAGTACCGTTCAGTGGCCCTTTTGCCATTGCCGGGAACAAAACACGCTGGCTCGGTGTCGTACCGTTGTGCTTGCAAGTGGCGTATGCTCTTCACATCAAGTTCATCTGGGGCTGGCAATATGCGGCCCTGAATCTCTTGGGAGCGGCGTGAACGCCCATGCGCCGCAGCTCGGTAACCCACGCAGGGGGCACCAGCTTCATGGGCACGGCAGAACCAAATGTTCGGCGCCTCGAGCGCCGCTGGGCTCCGCGATATATTTTCCGGGCGGGCCTGGAGATCGAATGGGGCTCGGCGGTGCTGCGGGCCAGCACGCGCGATGTCAGCGCCAGCGGTATGTTCATCGAATCCTCCGATCCGCTCTGGATTGGCGCGGGCTTCTCCGCAAATCTGCAGCTGGATCATCCGGTGCGCGTCGATTGCCGAGTACGGCGCGTGGTGCCGGGGCACGGCATGGGCGTCTCGGTTTCGTTGACGCAAGAGCAGCAGCAAACCTACCAGCAATTACTCAGCGAACTTTCGCAATCGGCGCCCGAGGCGGAACAGGCGGGCTGACGGTATACTCAGCTGCATGACCCGTTGCCTGGATTGTGGCTCCGTTCGCGATATGGACCAGTGCCCGGCGTGCGGGCTGACTTCGGCTGCCGCGGAATTGCTGTTCCGCAAGCGCCTCATCAAACAGACGGTATTTTTTCTGGCAGGTTCACTGCTTTTTCCATACGTCACTCCGATTTATCCCCCGCTGGATCTGGATTTGATGCTGGTGTTTTTTGGAGTGCTGTTTTTTGTCGCGCTGACGATTGCGGTGTTTCTGGATCGCCGCGCGCGCAAACATCAGGAGATCGAAATTTTAAAGCGCGTCTACGCCGGCTTTATTCCGCTGCCGTGGATTCTGGCGGCGGCGATTTTCCTGAACGGCAAAATGGATTCGCCGGGGAAAGTGGCGTACGTGCCGACGCAGGTACAGGGAAAATTTCTGATGAAAGGGCTGGTGCGCGGGAGCAGGCGACTGGTCGTGCGTTCCTGGCGGCCGGACCAGAAATTCGAACGATTGCCGGTGGATCCCGATGACTTTGACCGGTTTAAGGTTGGCGATCGGATGGAAGTGGCGGTTGAGCCGGGTGTGCTGGGGATTCCCTGGGTATACGGCGTATACCGCGAGGGGCGGCCGCGCGAGTAACGCGCATGAACCCTGTGAAGCACGGCGGGCTGTTCAGTACGCGGGCTTACCGTTGGCGAGTAGCGGAATCTGCAACTCCATGAAATTGCCGGTCTGCCCGAAACGGAAACGGTGGCGCACCACCGGCCCGGTGTCGCGCGACTTCCACTCGGCGGTTTCAATGGGGTCGTTCGGAACGTCTGCTGAATTCAGCTCGGCGGTTTCTCCAGCAACCTTCACTTTGGCGGGATCGATCTCGTACGCACTCTGATCGGCCGTGTTGATCAGCAGGTAGCGCTTCCAGAGCCGCACCAGATACACGCCTTTCTTTTCGCTGTGGTAAACGTTCCAGGATTTGGGGGCGTCGTCGTTATAGCGGACTATGGCGAATGGCACGGTTTTCCATTGCTGAATATTCTGGAGCGGGCGCGGTGGCTGCTGGGCCAGCAGCGCTGCAGGTAAGCCGAGAATTGTGAGGACTGTCCAGAGCGGAAGCTGCAGGATGCTTTTTGGCAACTTGGCGATGAGATAGCCGATAAGTTTCATTTCCAACTATTTTACAAGATAAACCTGCGAGCGATTCGGCGTTGATTGGCCTTAGTCCTGCTACCAATTCTTGGTGCGCGTCGTCTACATCTGCAAGCCTTGGGACCATCAAGACAGAAAACACGAGGTAGCAGCTCCGATGATTTCTCGACGAGAAGCGGTGCGTCTGCTGGGTTCGGTAGCATGGGCCGCCGGCCTGCCGTCCGGACCAAGTTTACCGGAAGTGCAGGAGGGTCTCGAGCGGTTCTCGGTACCACCGGATTCGCCGCGCTGGGCGCTGCAAGGGGAAGCCCGGGTGGCCGAGTACCAAGGCCGCAAATGCCTCTTTTTGGATGGCGGAGGGGCAACCCTGAAGGACTTTGTGCTGCGTGACGGAGTGATTGATGTGGACGTCACAACACCGGCGAATCGCGGATTCTTCGGCATCCAGTTTCGTATCACAGAGGACAACGCCAACGCGGAATGGATTTACTTGCGCCAGCACAAATCCGGGCTGCCGGACGCGATGCAGTACACGCCGGTGCTGAACACCGGTTTGAACTGGCAAATTTATAATGGGCCCGGCTTTACCGGTCCGGTGGATATTCCGAAAGACACGTGGTTCCACCTGCGCCTGGAAATAACCGGCGCGCAAGCGCAACTTTATGTAAAAGATATGCAAAAGCCCGCGCTGGTCATGAACGATCTGAAAACTGGCGTACAAAAAGGCCAGATCGCCTTGGCTGTACTGATTGGCGCGACATATTGGTCGAATTTCGAAGTGCGGACCACTCTCGATAGTCCGTGGGAGCGTCGCTTGCCGCCGATGCCGGTCGGCACTCTGACCAAGTGGAGCATCTCACCTGCCTACGATGCGCTGGCGCGCAGGCTGGAGCGGCCGCTCACCAGTTCTGAGAGCTCAGCGATCAAGTGGCAGGAGGTGAAAGCGGAGCCGCCGGGATTTGTGGTGCTCTACCGCTATCGCGAAGCACCACATTTAAACGTCACGTTCGCGACTGACTTTTCGAAGCGTTTAGAGCCTCAGCCCGGCACCAAGCTCTTGTACGCGCGAACCAACATCGAGTCCGACCGCGATCACGTCAAGAAGCTATATATCGGTTATAGCGATGAGGTTACTGTGTTTTTGAACGGCAAGATCCTGTTTCGCGGTCGCAGCGCCCAGAACTTTCGCGATCCAGGATTTTTGGGCATCGTGAACCCGGAAAATGATGCGGTCTATCTGCCGCTGAAAAAGGGAGGCAATGAACTGTTGCTGGCGGTTAGCGAACTGGGCGGCGGTTGGGGATTCATTTGCCGCCTGGCGGATGTGGAAAGCTGAAACTGAGGATTGCTCGCAGAGTCAGCGCAACAGTTCGTTGGCGTAGCGTACGGGCACAGCAAGGTTCGATCCGCCAAAGCCGTTCAGAATGGCAAAGTTCACGCCGATGACTTTTCCCTTGTGATTGAACAGTGGCCCGCCTGATCCGCCCGAGGTGGTCGCCGCGTCATACACAATTTTGTCCTTCAAGACGTCGCCAATGTGACCTTGCGTAGTGGTGGGACGGATCAGATTTTGCTGCGCCAGACGCGAAACGATTTGCGGCACATTGGAACTGGTGCCCGCAATTTGTTGCGCGGCTTCCGAGCCGGCGCGCGCCAGAATTCCTTCAATGCCGGTGGGATAGCCGATCAAGACCACCGATTCGCCCGCGATACTGGCGTCGCTGTGGTCGTCAAGATCGAGCAGAGTTGCTTGCGGCGGCATGGTGCCATCGAGCCGCAGCGTTGCCACGTCGGCTTGCGCCGAAATGCGGTCCAGCTTGGCGGCAAAACCTTGCGCCTTGCCTGGAAAATACGCCATGTAGGAAAGCGCGTACGGCTTGGCACCATATTCAATGAGCACTTTCAGCTCGTCGTTACCCCACCACGGTTCGGCCACGTGATGATTGGTCAGCAAGCGACCGTCCTTGCGAACCAGGAAGCCCGTTCCAAAAACATCCAGCTGCAGGTGCGGGCCGTTGCCGTCAAGGTCGAGTTGCACCATGCCCTTGCCGTCAAGCAGCGGTTTGCCAAGTTGATCCACGGCGATGAGCAGCGGCTTGCCTGTGTTGCGGTCGAGAAACTCCACCACCACGTGAAGCAGACAGACGCTGGAGCCGTACGTCTTCACGATAGTTTCTGCAATTTTTCCGTCGCTTTCGATGCGCTTGAGGCGATCCTGAGTTTCGGCGAGCTGCCGGCGCAGGTCGGCGTCGCCGCTGCCTCCGCTAGCCGCCATTTTCTTCTTCAATTCGTCCGATTGCGCCTGCAAAGACGCGCGAGCCGCCGCATCGGGGGTGGCGTTGTTCAGCGCCAGTCGTGCCTGCTCGGCGCGGCGCAGCAAGTCGCTCTGCTGGATGACGCCGGAGCTGAGCCGCGCGACTTCGCTCTTAAGTTGCAGGGTGTCTTTGCGCGTCTTCTGATAGGAAAACGTGGTGATGAATGTCGCCACAACCGTCAACACGCAGAGCGCAAGAATCGCCGGGAGCACCCAGGCGCGTTTGCGCGTGACCACACCGCCGCTCAGCGTTTCCACAGCCATTTCAGCCAGTTGTTCGCGTTGTTGCGCTTCTTTCAGTTTTGCACGCAACTCTTCCGCCGGCTCGCGATCGCGAAACTCCGCGCGAATGCGAGCGGCAAACTCCGCCGCGTCGAATGGCGAGGAGATGACATCGTCCGCGCCAAGATCGAGGGCACGAGCACGTTCCAGCGCTCCACCTTGCACAATCATCAGAATGCGAATTCCCTTGCTGGCTTCGCGCGCTTTCAGTTGCACGATCAAGCCACAGCAGGTGAGGTCGGACGGACTGGCCTCCGTCACCAGCACTTGCGCCTGCAAGGATTCGACCTGCTCTACATCGAGCGAATGCTGTTCCAGAATTTCAAAGCCCTGGCCGGCGAGCGCCGCATTGACGCTCTGCGCCTCCGGCGGCGAAAGATTGAGCAGAAGAAGTTTCATCCGGGACAGTTTAGCAGAAGGCAGTGATCCGTTACTTGGGAGGCGGCAGGCGGTCAGACGATGCACGAGGCGACGCGCCGGATACATAAGCTAGTTCGATGCTGAGGTTAAATCTTCGGCGAAACGCTGTCGTAGATAGTTTTCTGACGCCAAGGATCGCGACTCAAAACCAGGCGGACCAGAACGAAGTC
>Ga0075425_100002113_pt1 | contig 19699 bp, 17 predicted proteins | sample SoiMethybrSBSTD4_FD_75300 | JGI IMG/M metagenome (GOLD analysis project Ga0075425, IMG submission 75300) | Bulk soil microbial communities from a Populus tree surrounding site in Tennessee, USA - Soil MetaG P. TD hybrid SBSTD4 | ecosystem: Environmental > Terrestrial > Soil > Tree plantation... | reverse complement strand
ACCCTTTGGCACGGTGGACGTATGTTGGGCCCCTACGATGCGGTCATCCCGCGCATCGGCGCCTCCATCACTCACTATGGGCTTGCCGTGCTCCGGCAGTTCGAGATGCAGGGTGTCTTCCCGCTCAACGAAAGCGTTGCCATCGGGCGTTCGCGTGACAAGCTGCGCGCCCTGCAACTGCTAGCGCGCGAGGGCATCGGCCTACCGGTCACCGCCTTCGCCCACGATCCCCGCCGCGCCGAAGATGTGATCAAGGAGGTCGGCGGCACCCCCTGCGTCATCAAGCTGCTCGAGGGCACGCAAGGACGCGGCGTGATGCTGGCGGAGACGGCGGCTTCGGCCAAATCCATCATCGAGGCGTTCGGCGCCGCCAATATGAACATTCTCGTCCAAGAGTACATCAAGGAGGCGGGCGGCAATGACATCCGCGTGCTCGTCATCGGCGGTCAGACGGTGGCCAGCATGATGCGCTCGGGCAAGATGGGCGAGTTCCGCGCCAACCTGCATCGCGGCGGCAATGCCGAGGCGGTGGTGGTCTCGGAGGAGGAACGGCGCACGGCGGTGCGCGCAGCCGAGGTGCTGGGCCTCAACGTGGCAGGCGTCGATCTATTGCGTTCCAACCGCGGGCCCGTCGTCGTCGAAGTGAATTCATCGCCAGGAATTGAGGGGATGGAGCAGGCGAGCGGCAGCGACGTAGCCGGCGCCATGATCGAGTTTCTGGAGCACCACGCGCAGCGGGGTCAGACCAAGACACGCGGCAACGGCTAGCCAGCGGTGACCCCAGCGCCCCGGGAGCACGGCCAGAAACCCTCCCTCCCGGTCGGCCAGCCCCACGGCGAGCCCGCCTTCGGCGCGCTGCTAACCCTTGGGTGCATCAGGCGACTGCCCGGGCTTCATCCGGGGCGCCCGTCCCGCCGCCCCCTGCCGTTGGCGCCTCATTGAGGACCATCAGCAGCGGGGTGAGACCCTCAGCGTCGACCAGACGGAAGATTTCAATATCGTTGCGGGCCTGTTCGCTCCAGCCGGCGATCTCCAAGGCGCGCTCCGCCTTGGAGAACAGGCCGTGATTGCGGATCGGTCGTGCATTGTGCTCACGCACGCTCTTTGCGGGATCGAGGCCCTTCTCCTCGAACCATTGCTTGCGGATATCGGTCAGATCCGTGTGGCTGGCGTGAGCCTCCTCAGAGCGCAGTTGCTTGAGCTCCCTGGGCTTGGGCCAACGCACCATGTCCAGGTCGCTCAGCACTCCGGCGAGCTGATTCATGGCCAGGGCCTTGGCGGCTTCATCCTTGTTGGCCGGGTCTGAAGCGTAGAGGTTCGGAATGACCAGATAGGAAGCCCGGCGGTGGTGGATGAAGTGCCGATGCACCCATTCGTGGTCGACCCCCGATCGCGCGATGGCCGTATCGATGGCGTCCTTGATTTGGCGTCTGAGCGCGCCCGAGGGGCGGATCGACGGCGGCTCCTGCGGTGGGTTGAGCACGGCGAGCGCGAGCAATCCGAGGTCGATGCCGATGGTTGCGAGCAGCGCGATGAGGTCGCGACCGGTGATCGGCTCTCCGCTATCGGTGTGGCGGATCGCCTGACCTCCCCCAGAGAACACGGAAGGGAGGCTGAACAGATAGGCGCCAATGTTGCGCCATAAGTTCTTGACCGCATTGGCCACCCCTGCCGGCCCCTCGTTGAATACGGCCTCCCGCAACTTGAGTTCGGCCGGCTGCTCGGCTTGCGCTGCCGCCTGCCGCAGCCGCTCTGCCAGGGTCGGGTCGTAGCAGGAGAAGCCCGACGTGCCCGGCGCTATGGACACCGCGGCGGCGATGGCGCGCATTTCGGCGGCCGTAGAGCGCCCGAGTTGGTTGCTGCGTGCGGCGATGTTGCGTGCGCGACCTCGGATGTCGGATGCCCTGGCCTCGAAGGCCCGCTGCCGCTCCTCGATGGCCCCGCCTTCGAGGCCGGCGGCGCTCTGCTTGAGTTGCTCGACGTCGGCCTGCAGCGGCTCGAACCAGGCGCGCGTCATGCCATCGCGCAACGTGTTGACCGAATCGCGGACGCTGCGGCGCGCATTGTAGAGCGGCCCGCGCCCGGCGCCCGAGGGCGTGCCGCAGCTGCCGCCACTGTTCTCTTCGCGGGTCATCTGGCCGTCGGACCAGCTGACCACGCTGTCGAGCTGACCGCGTACGGCATCAAGCCGCGCCGCGACCACGGCGGTTGCGTCGCGCGCATCCTCTTGAAGTCCAGCAAGGCCGGTGCGCGTTGCCTCCTCGCCGGAGATCAGGCTCCACCAAAAGCCGTAGCCGAAACCGACCGACCAGACGGCTAGGAAAGCGTAAAGGGGGAACGTAACAAGGCGCTCGCGCAAGCCGCGCTTGGCGCCGAACGTTTCGCGCAGCATCAGCCACATCAGAAAGGTGAGAGCGACCACGACGGCGATCACCAACGCGTCATTGGAGATCGACAAACCCCCGGGTAGCAACTGCCCCTGGCTCCTTGGGGTGGACGAAACGCCAATGATGAAGTCGCGCATGCCATGCCAGGTGGCATAGCCCGAGAGGATGAGGAGCATGAACGAGGCGATGCCGATGAGGGCGTTGCGCCCGAACAGGTAATCGGCCACGCGGCCCCAACCCAAGCGGGGCGCCCTAGTTTCGGCCATGTCCAGTCCCCCTCTTTGTACGAGCCCCGCGCGACTATAGAGGGGGAGACGCTGCAGATTGCAAGCGCGGAGGTGCGGGTCAGCCGAGGCGGCGCGCCGGAATGGTCCAGGCAAGCACCGCGCCCACGCCAGCAAATAGGGCAATGGTGAGAAAGGCGTTGCGGAAGGCCACACCGACCTCGGAGAGGATGATCGCCTGTCGCTCGAGGGAAAGTTCGCCGAGCGTACCGGGTCCCAGCTGCAACAGTGCGGCGAACAGGCGCGCGGCTTCAGGATCGTTGAGTGAAACCGTTGCGAAAAGCACGCTACCCACCAGCGCGGTACCGACGGCGGCACCGATCGAGCGCGACAGTTGCACGGATGCCGCCGCAGAGCCGAGCGAGGCTGAGCCCGCAGCGTTCTGCACCGTCACCTGCACGACGCCCATGACCGTCCCCATAAAGAGACCGCTGATGAACAGGTAGACCGCGAGCTGGCGCGTTCCAAGCTCATTGGCGAGAAGGCCAAGCATCAGCAGCGCAACGGTCGCCACGACCAGACCAACGGCCGGGAAAATCGTGGTCAGTCCCGTGCGGCTGACAATGCGTCCGGTGAACATCGACCCGGCGCCGATGCCCAACATCAGCGGCAGCAGCAGAAGGCCGGTCTCGGACGCCGACGTGCCTCGCAGCACGCTCAGGTAGATGGGAAGGAAGGTGACGAGAGAAACGAGCGTCGCGCCGTGGCAGGCGGCGAGCGCGTCACTGCGCCAGATCGTCGGCTGGCGCAGAAGATGCATCGGCAGAAGGGGATAGATGGCGCGCTTCTCTCGCCGGATCAGCGCAACCAGTGCCGATACGCCGATCACCATAAACAGGAGGGCGGATGGGAGTACGCGGGCGCTCATGCTCCGCACCCGCTCGAGCGCCAGCAGGACGGGGGCAATGAAGGCCACAAAGAGCACGAGACCAAGCGTGTCAAAGGCTGAGCGCTCGCGCGCGGGCCTGGACTCCAACCGCAAAGTGAGGAGCAACGCCACGAGGCCCAGCGGCAAGTTGATCAGGAATACCGAGCGCCAGCCGAATTGATGGGTGAGGAGGCCGCCGACGAGGGGTCCGAAGGTGGAGGACGTGACCATGACGCCCGCGAGGTAGCCCTGATAGCGCGCGCGCTCGCGCGGGGGAACGGTTTCCCCGATCAGTGCCTGGGACAGTGTCATGAGCCCGCCGCCACCGAGCCCCTGCAGGGTGCGTGCAGCAGTGAGCATCTCCACGCTGGTGGAGATCGCGCACATCAGCGAAGCGAATAGGAATATGCCAAGGGCCACGAACATCATGGGCTTGCCACCGTAGGCATCGCGCAATTGGCCATAGACAGGGGCCGCGATGGTCGTGGCCACCAGGTAGGAGACGACCACCCAGGAGATGCGCTCTACCGCGCCCAGCGTCGCGGCCATAGACGGAAGTGCTGTCGCAACGATGGTCTGGTCCACCACTGCCAAAAACATCGGCAGCATGATGGAGGGAAAGACAGTGAGGAACAGCCGGTCGGTCGAGGGTTTGGCGCTGACGTCGTCTTTCACCTGATCAGGCCCTGGCCGCTTCCGGCCTAGCCCGACGGTTGGGCCTGGTGCGCCTCTGCAGCTTGAAAAGCAAACGGAACAGCAGAAGCCCTGCCACCAGCGCGGCGTAAATCAGCGGTTCGGCAGGCCAAGACTTCACCAACATTATGAAGTGTACCGCCGCTGCCCCGGCGGCCAGATAGATGAGCCGGTGCAGCCGCTGCCACGCGGTGCCGCCCAGGCGCTTGATCATCGCGGCGTTGGACGTGACGGCAAGCGGCACCAGGACAAGGAACGCCAACATCCCAACGGTGATGTAGGGGCGCTTGAGGATGTCCGCCCAGATGGCGGCGAGATCGAGGCCCTGATCAAGCACGGTGTAGACGGTGAGGTGCAGGGCTGCGTAGTAGAAGGCAAGCAAACCGATGCTGCGCCGATAGCGCACGAGGTTGGGACCGCCGAGCCGGCGCAGTGGCGTGATGGCGAGGCAAGCGATCAGAAAGCGCAGGGCCCATAGGCCAAGCGTGCGCTCCAGCGTCTTTTGCGGGTCGGCGCCCAGCTGGTCCATGACCGCGAAATAGAAGGTCGAGACAGCTGGCAGCATGCCGAGGATGTAGATGGCGCGCCGCACGGGGTCGCTGCCAAGCGCGACGCTGCGCCACCTCCCCGCCGATGATTTGCGCGTGGCAGCCATCTCAGTAATTGGCCTTCAGATCCATGCCATTATAGAGGCTTGCAACCTGCTCCGCATAGCCGTTGAAGAGGAGCGTGGGGCGGCGCTTGGCGAAGAGGCCACCCTCTCCGATCCGCCGCTCCGTCGCCTGGCTCCAGCGGGGATGGTCAACAGCCGGGTTGACGTTGGAATAGAAGCCGTACTCGCCGGAGTTGGCGATGTTCCACGTCGTTGGCGGCTGCTTGTCGGTGAGGCTGATGCGCACAATCGACTTGATGCCCTTGAAGCCGTACTTCCACGGCACGACCAACCGCACGGGCGCGCCGTTTTGATTGGGCAGCGTCTCCCCGTAGAGGCCCACGGCCAGAGTGGTCAGCGGATGCATGGCCTCATCGAGGCGCAGGCCCTCCACATAGGGCCAAGGCAGCGGCTGGAACAGCCCCCGTTGCCCCGGCATCTCGGCCGGCCGCACCAGCGTCTCGAAGGCCACGTACTTGGCGCTCGCCTGCGGCTCGAGCCTCTGCAGAAGTCGAGCCAGCGGCACGCCGACCCACGGGATCACCATCGACCAGCCCTCGACGCACCGCATGCGGTAGACGCGCTCCTCGAGTTCGGTCGGTTTGATGAGGTCATCGAGGTCGTAGTCCGTGGGCTTGGCCACTAGGCCATCGATCTTGATCTTCCATGGTTTAATCGTGAGCGTGTGCGCGTTCCTGACGGGATCGCCCTTTTCCGTGCCAAACTCGTAGTAGTTGTTGTAGCTCGTGATGTCCTTGAGAGGTGTGAGAGGCTCCTCGGTCGTGGACAGAGGGCTCTTGCCGGCCTGCAGCGGGGCTGCTTGGGCGGTTCTGCCGCACATCGTCGCGATGGCCGTGCAAAGACCGAGAGCCGAAGCACCCGCCATGAACTGCCTACGCTGCAGGTACTGATCGCGCGGCGTAATCTCGGAGGGTTGGATATCGGAAGGGCGACGGATGAGCATGTCGGTGAACCTCGGTTTGCGCGCACCGAAGAAATAGACGTGCGCGCTCTGCGGAGGAAGGGGAAAACTGTACCCCTGACGGGGAATTGAGCTCCCCGTGAAGCTCCGCAGCCGGAAGGCATGGCTGAGCGGTCAGGAGGCCGATACCTGGGCTCGAGCGGGGCCGACGAGGGTGCTGACAAGCCCCGCTGGATGGCGATACGCTCGCTTGTTTGCGGCAAGGCACAGGGAGGAAGGAATGCCGTTTGCAGTCACCAGCACGTCCTTCAAGGACGGCGATTACCTGGGCGCCGATCATGTGCTGTCCGCCGATTTTGGGTTTGGCTGCGCCGGCGGCAACAAATCGCCGCAGCTCGCTTGGTTGGGCGCGCCCCCCGACACCAAGAGCTTTGCTCTGACCTGCTTTGATCCTGACGCGCCGACCGGCAGCGGGTTCTGGCACTGGCTCGTCGTCAACATCCCACCCGGCACCACCTCGCTTGCGCTCGACGCCGGCAATCCCAACGCACCAAAACTGCCTGTAGGTGCGCTGCAGACGCGCACCGATTTCGGCGCCCCCGGCTACGGCGGCCCCTGCCCACCACCGGGGGATCACCCGCACCGCTATCTCTTCACTGTGTATGCCGTCGGCGTCGATCGATTGCCGGTGAAGGCCGACACGTCGGCTGCAATCGTTGGCTTTCAACTGAATTTCAATACCCTCGCCAAGGCGGCGATCATGGGTCTTTATAAACGCTGACACGCTACCGAGGGGCCGCATCAGACAATGGCGCAGGCCAAGGTCGCGCCCGGGGCTGGGCGCCCCCATTGACAGGTGCAAGGCGCGCGTCGAGGCGCCAACATCCGATCCCAGCATCGATCACGCGTGCACTGTGCGCGCCCGCAACGGCGGTGTTGGGCCAACTCGATATATGCGGCGCGCTCAGAGGAGATCGGCCACGGCGGCACGATATTGCTGCATCGCCGCCAGGTGATCACTCACGGTTCGGCCGGCGATGCGCTTGTGTGGTCCACGACCGTAGGTGCTATTGACGGTGATGTGTGTCACACCAGCCTTTTTCCACGCCGCAAATTCCTTGCGCCACTCTGCAGGCCCGCCCGCACCCGTCGAGACCCAGACTTCAAGACCTACCGAGTTGGCATCGCGGCCGGCCTCCACGACGTAGCCGCGCAGCTTTGCAAACAGCGCCTCGGCAACGGGACCTGCGGGATGGGCGAGCATGATCCAGCCGTCACCCCACTTGGCGATACGGCGCAGCGTGACGTCCTCGTGTCCCCCAAACCAGATCGGGATGCGCCGTGCCGACGGCAGAGGATTGATGCCCGCATCAGCGATGGTGTGCCACTTGCCCTTGAAGGTGACGTGCGGCTCGGCCCACAACGCGCGCAACACTTCAACCTGCTCCTCCGAGCGCTTGCCGCGGTTCTTGAAGTCTTCGTTGAGACCCAGGTATTCGACGGGATTCCACCCGATGCCGATGCCGAAGCGAAAGCGTCCGCCGGACAGCACATCAAGGCATGCGGCCTGTTTGGCCACCAGGGCCGTTTGCCGTTGCGGCAAAACCATCACCTGGGTTGCGAACTCGATTGCTTGCGTGCAAGCGGAGAGAAAGCCGAACAACACGAAGGGATCGTGGAAGAAGTCCTTCGAGGTGTTGCGATTGCCCCAATCCGGCCGGCTCGCAACGTTGACGCCAAGCACGTGGTCAGGGGCCCCCAGATGGTGATAGCCCAGGCCCTCGGCGGCCTGGGCAAAGTCGCGCACGGTGGCCGGATCGCCGTGAATATCGGTCAATGGCAGCGTGATGCCCAATCGCATTGTCAATTTTCCCCTGGCTTCACCCCGGCAAAGAGGTGGCAATTCCTGCAGGTCTCAGGCGGACAGCGTCCGGCGCAACAGATTCAAGAGGCTGATGACGGAGAACTCGCGCATGCGGCGCCGATCGGGTGGCTGCATCACGCGTTCGCCGTGCCCGATCCCGTCGATATCGGCGGCGAGGAAGACCGTGCCTGGGCGATAGCCCTCGGGAGCGTCGGGCGCAATGGCGGCGAGGCCCACGCGGGCGCCAAAGTCCAACCGCGTCTGCGAGGCGGCCGCCGCTGCGCGCTGCTCCGGCTTGGGATCCCCAGCCGCCCGCTCGGGGCCGACCCGCCCGCCGCGGTAGATCTCCATGGTGGGATCAACCGCGGTCATGCGCGCCGACAAGATCCCGCCGGTGATCGTTTCGGCCGCGGCGAAGGTCAGCCCCTTGCGCCGCAGGGCGTCGAGCACCACGCTCTCCATCGACGCATCGTCGACCCCGAAGATCACCTCGCCCAGGAGGTCGCGTATGAGGGCTTCTTCGGCATCGAGGATTGCCACTGCAGCGGCCTCATCATCGCACTTGGCGACGATGCGCACCTTGATGCCGTCGATCCCACTGGCCTGAAACGCAATGGTGGGAGTGCCGAGCTTGTCGAGCTCGCCGAAACGCGTCTCGAGGATCTCCGCCAGGCCCGATTCGCTCATGCCCCAGGTGCGCAGAACACGGCTCTTGATCACAGATGCCTGTCCGGCCCGGCGCCGCAAGTCGGGCAGGATGGTGCCGAAAAACATCTCGTGCATTTCGTGCGGAACGCCGGGCGTGGCATAGATCACCTTGCTGCCCACCGGGCAGACGAGCCCCGGCGCCGTGCCCGGCATCTGTGCAATTGGGGTGGCGCCGATGGGAATATCGGCCTGGCGCAGGTTGTTCTCTGACATGACGCGGCCACGCGATTCAAACATCTGCCGGATCTTGGTGGCGATCGACTGATCGCGCCGCATCTCCACGCCCATGACACGGGCGATGACGTCGCGGGTGATGTCGTCCTGCGTGGGACCGAGCCCGCCGCAGCAGATGACGGCATCACTACGCTCTAGCGCTTGGTGGATGCAGGCCTCGATGCGCCCGAAGTTGTCGCCGACCTTGACCTGAAAGTAGGAATCGATCCCCGCGAGCGCCAACTGCTCTCCAATCCACGCCGAGTTGCTATCGACGATGATGCCGAGTAGCAGCTCGGTGCCGACGGCGATGACTTCGCAGCGCATCTCTTGCTCCCCACATGGCCGAGCCGAGCAACCCACGGGCCGGAGCCTGCCGCCCGTCCTTCGACAAGCTCAGGACGGCGCCGCGGGGCGGAACTGTCAGGCAGTCAGCTTTACTTGATGGGCGAGAACGGTGCCGCCAGCAGAATTTTGTTCTCCTGTTTGACGGTGACGTTGCCGCCGGGCGGAGGCCAGATGCCGCTTTCTACCGCCTTCTTGCGTACTTCGGTGCGCTGGTCGAGGCTCTTGTAAGCCCAGATGTGCAGCCATTGGTTGAGGCCGCCCACGTCGGAGGTCAACACGCCCGTCAACGGTGAGAGCTTGATGCGCGCGGGCAGATGCTCCTTCCAGCGCTCGGCCATGGCCGCGATCGATCCGGGTTTTAGCGTGTAGGTGCGCATCTCGAAGTAAGGGCCGTCATTTGCCGGCGTCAACGGTGGCGAGAAGGGCAAAGGCTCGTAAATGTCCGAGCGCATCTCGGCGATCAAATCGGACGTGGGCGGTGGCCAAACCTTGTCCTTGACGACCGCCGCGCGAATTTTGTTGCGCTCCAACGCATTCTCGTAAGGCCACACGTGGATGACTTGATTGAGCGGGCCGATCTCCGTGTACCAGAACGCCGCGAGCTTGGAGTAGGTCTGGCGCTTGTCGACCATGTCGGTCCAGCGCTTGATAAATTCGGGCAGGGTGCGCGGATACAGCGTATAGGTGCGGAACTCGTAAATCATGGGAGACCTCGCTGGTGGGTGGTGAATGTTCGCATCCCGCGCGCCAATCGGCAATGCCGACGGTGATGGTAGCGGCCGCAGCCCTCCGGAGGTGCCCGCGACGCCGAACGTGGCGAGGCATCGAGGCCGACACGGGGGGCGCGGCAGCGCAGGAGCGCAGCGTATGCCTCCGGCCCGGCTCGGCGCACAGGGATTGCTGACGATTTTTGTGAGGAGAGAAAAGCCTCACGCGGCTGCGACCTGATCAATGGCCGCTTGCAGGGCGCGCGAACGGTCATCGGGGCTGCCGGCCCGCACGGTCGAGCCCGTTGGCATCGATGGCCTCGTGCGCCAGCCGCTCACACCGGTGCGCTAGACAAAAAGGCCGTTGCGAGCGACACCCATGGTGCGCTCTCATGGACGCTCAACGGCATTCCATTTTCGGACCGATCGGGCCGTGTCGTAATGGAAGGGAAGCCGATGGACCGCACGCGCCTCCTGGCAACGGCCTTCCCGCGCGGGCCGCACAAGGTCTTCTCGCTGAGCGTTGTTTGCGAGGTCGAGAGCATCCCCTCAGGCACTCAAGACGCCGCAATGCTGCACTGCCAAAGCGACGGGGGTGTTGCCTTCGCCACACCCTGCTAGGCTATCGCTTAGACGGGGGGAGGGAGATGACAGAACGCTGAACCAAGGAGGCCGCCCCCCGTGATTACCAAGCGGCAATGCCCACATACGGGGATCGTGAACTTCTTCAGCCATTCCGATCCCCAGCTTGCCGTGGGTTCGGTGAGCCAAGCGACGAGTGCCACCCACTACATGTGGCGGTCCTACCTTGATGGTCGCCAGTCCGGCGTTGCCGCCGATAGCGCGGCCGCCGAAGCGTATCTGCGGGACGCCATAGCGCCCCGCCGAGACGCCAAACCGGACAGGATTTAACGCAACAGAGTGACGGGCCCGGTGGCGGTGCGCTTTCGGCACGGCCAGAGGCGCCCGCCATTCCCGCCATGGGGCGCGCAGTGTCGCTATCGCGTCAGAGGAGAAGCCCATGCGCACGCGAAATCTTCCCTTGAATACGTGGATCGTGGTCGACCAGGGAGCGCCAGGGAGCCGGGCCAGGCTCGTTTCCACGCACTTGACGCAGAAGGAGGCGGAAGCGGAACGCGACCGGCGCAACGGCGGCCTCGCGGAACCTATCTTTGCCGCCTGGATTGTGCTTGAGCCCGTGGCCCAGCGCATGGGCGGGCGTCAGGCGCCGACCACATCAGCCCAACGGCTGTGACCCACCGTTCGATGGCAGGAGGGAGGATGCGCACGACAAACGGCATGCCACTCGTCGGTGTGCGGCCCCGAGCCTCCCGCTGCTCGCGATCATTGGTCGGCATCGGAGGGGGGTGCCGGCGAGCCAGCAACACGGTTGGCACGTGCCGCCGGTTTGCAAAGGACACATGGACCTGTCTCAGCCGCGTTCGGGCTTGAACGACGCGGCCAGGATGCCCGCCAAGAGGAGGTGGAGATCACCATGGCACGGAGCGACGTTATTTTACCCACGGAGCGGCTGCACGAGTTGCCCGCGGTTCGCACCATTACATTCGCCGACCTGAGGGATGCCCTGGTCAAAGGCCTCGACGACTTTTGGGCCATGCCCACACACGTGATTTTTCTGAGCCTTATCTATCCCATCGTCGGCATCGCGCTCGCCAGCGCGACGTTCGACTACGATGTCGTGCCGCTCCTCTTTCCCCTTGCCGCGGGCTTTGCTCTCATCGGTCCCTTCGCTGCGATCGGTCTTTACGAGCTGAGCCGGCGCCGCGAGCTTGGGCTGGACACTTCATGGAGGCATGCCTTCGACATCATCCACTCGCCTTCCATTTGGTCGATCGCAGCCCTCGGCCTTCTGCTGCTCGCCATCTTTGCCGTCTGGCTTGCCGTGGCGAATGCCATCTACGTGGCAAATTTCGGCACCGAGGCCCCAACAACGCCCGCCACCTTCGCCCGCAACGTCCTGACGACGCCTGCAGGCCAGCGGCTCATCATCATCGGCAACGCCGTCGGCTTCCTCTTTGCGGTGGTGGCGTTCGCGCTGAGCGTCGTGTCGTTCCCGTTGCTGCTCGATCGTCACACGGGTGCGGCCGTCGCCATCATCACCTCGCTCCGAGCCGTGCTTGCGAACCCGCTACCCATGGCCGCATGGGCCCTGTTCGTGGCGGGAGCCTTGGTCATTGGCTCGCTGCCATTCTTGATCGGTCTTGCCCTGGTGATGCCCGTGCTTGGTCATTCGACCTGGCACCTATATCGCAAGGTCGTAGAGCCCGATACGAGCCCCAGGCCAGAGTTTCACCCCCGACCCAAGGGTCGCCGCTACGGCGCGGATTTGCCGGTCTCGCTCTTCGTGCCGTCGAAGCCCGAGGACAGGCCCTAGCGCCAGTCCCACGATCAAGCGATGGGCAAGCGATGAGAGTGCGGGGTCGGATGGCACCGGCACGCAGGCCGCTCGGGGCTCGCCCCTGCGGGCTCGGATCACCCGCCAAGGCGAGGGCGGGAGCCGCTACTCTGCGGCCACGGCGTGGCCGTTGCCACTGGCCGCCGCGCCGGCCTGTTGCAGCGCCGGCTTGCCGACGACACCAAGGCGTTCGACGGCCGCCTGCAGGATCTGGGAGAGCATCTCCGAATAGCGGATGCCGGCGAAGCCGGCCATGATGTTCATCTTGCCATCCCAGCACCAGCCGGCGTTGGGGTTGACCTCGAGCAGCTTGATCTCGCCTTTGGCATCGGTGCGGAAGTCAAATCGGGCGTAGTCCCGGCAGCCCAGTCTTTCAAACAGCCGGGTCGAGTGATCGATGAGCTGCTGCTGCATCTGGTCGGACAGGGTCGCCTCGCGGTAGCGGATCTGGGTCCAGTAAGCGCTGTCCGGCTCCCACTTGGACTCATAGCCTAAGATCCTCGGCAGCGCTGGATCGAGACTGGAATAGTCAACCTCGAGCACGGGCAGGGCACGCAGGCCGTGGTCGGGATTGCCGATGAGGCCGACGGAGTATTCCGCACCCGTAAGGAACTCCTGGACCAGAACCCCGCGCCTGGGGAAATCGGCCCGCAGCCGGTCCAGGTAGTCGAGGAGCGCCTTCTCGTTGGAGACGACGGAATCCTTGGTGATGCCCTGGCTCGAATCGCCGTGGTTGGGCTTGAGCAACGCCGGGAACACGGAGGGCAGGGTTGCGCCCTGGTCGCCTGGCCGCACGTAGCTCTCGAGCGGTACCGGAACGTCGAGCGACTGGGCCACGGCGCGCACCAGCCCCTTGTCGTAGCAGGCCGCCAGGGCGGAGGGACCAGCTCCGGTGTAAGCGATGCCCAACACCTCAAGGAGCGCTGGCACGTGCAGCTCCTTGAACGGGTCGTTGTTCCAGCCCTCATCGCACAGGTTGAAGACGATATCGGTCGTCAGTTCGGACAGGTCGCGCTCCAGCGTGCCATGATTGTTGAGGTAGTGGAATTTGTAGCCCGGCAGCTCGGAGAGCGCATCGCGCAAGCGGCGGACGGTGTCGAGATCCTCCGGATTGAACGCGCCCCCGCGCTTCACCTGGTCTGGAAGCCGAGGATCGCCCAGGAGGACGGTGACATCGACGGCCTGCAGCCTCCCGCGGCCCTTGCGCACCGGCAGCTGCGGGGCGTCGGCCGTGAGCAGGATGCGCCGGGCCATCATGCCGAGGTCCTGGTCGCGGTCCGAGAGCGGCTCGGCGTGGCCGTGGTGACGGATATTGCGAAAGCCGGTCTTCTCCAAGAGCTTGCTGATGCTGTCGCGGGTGTAAAGGCGCTCGGCGTAGAATTGGTCGGCGATCACGCCCATTTCGTCGTGTACGATGACTTCCCGCGAAATCAGGCGTTCTCCGTCCTGGCTGATCGAACGCTCGCGACAGACGAAGTGGTGATCATCGATCCATTCCCACGACCGCTTGTCAAAGTTCTCGTGCATGTGCCCGCCATCGGTGATGTCGAGCACAAGCTGGCCGCTGGGACGCAGGATCTTGCCCACAGCGGTCAAGACCTTCTCGTCGTCCTGTTTGTTGGAGAAATAGCCGAACGAGTTGCCCATGATGGCAACGCAGTCCATGCTGTTTTCTGCGAGCCGTGGGTTGCGCGCGTCGCCCTCCTTGAAGACAACCTGCAGCCCCTCGCTCTGCGCCCGCTTCTTGGCGAGCCGCACCAAATAGCGCGAGCGATCAAGCCCCATGACGTGGCGAAAGCCGCGTCTGGCAAGCTCAAGGCAGTGCCGGCCCTGGCCGCAGCACAAGTCCAGAATTTGGCTGTGTGGCTGGACCTTGGCCGCGGAAACGATGAAGTCGACTTCGCGGCGGGTGTTCTCGCGGTTCTCCACCACATCGCCGTCGGTCTTCACATAGAGCGCGTTGAAGAGCTTCCGCCACCACTCTTCCGGGAGGTGTGCCTCAAGGTCCGCAACAGGACCGAGACAGGAACGCGTTGCCAATCGTCTTGGGCGCTTGGCCCGTGCAGGCATCACCATGGTGGACAGCTGTCCTCCTCGCTACCGCCAGCGATGACCGTTGGAAGCACCATTCCTCCCCACGGTCCCGTCCCTCGGCCGGTCGACACGAGGCTCGCCGAGCCTCGACAAAACGCGATCCTTAGTCTGTCGATTTTCCCTGTCAAACTTTTATCTGTGGACGATGAAGACTTCGTGCAAGCTCGCAAGCGGCTCGACGCGCCAACGCAGCATCATTTTTTTCGTCCGAGGACGGCGATGAAGAAGCCGTCGGTGCCGTGGCGCCCCGCAGTGAGGAGGAGCGTCGCCTCGCTGCCGTCAGCTGAGACAGGCGCCTCACCACCGACACCGCGCGCCCACGATTCGCGCCACGGTAACGTCGTGAACCCGGAATGGTTCGCCAGGAAGGCGGCGATCCGGTCGCCGTTCTCTTGTGGCAGTACAGAGCAGGTGGCGTAGACGAGGCGGCCACCGGGCTTGACCAGCGGCGCTGCAGCCTCGAGCAGTGCCGATTGCTCCTGTTCACGCTGAATGAGGTTGGCAGGCCGCAGCCGCCACTTGGCGTCCGGTCGGCGACGCCAGGCACCCGTGCCGGTGCACGGAGCATCGACGAAGACGAGGTCGAACCGCGCCCCGAGGGCCGTGAGAGCGGCGCTATCGCCGGCTCGCAGCACCTGTGCGTTGCGTACATCGGCTCGCTTTAGCCGTTCAAAGATGGGCCGCAGCCGCGCCGCTTCGCCGTCGTAGGCATAGATTTGCCCGGTGTTGCGCATCATCGCCGCAAACGCCAACGTCTTGCCCCCGGCCCCTGCACAGATATCGAGCACCTGCTCGCGCGGTGCCGCACACCCCATGAGGGCGGCGATCTGCGAGCCCTCGTCCTGCACCTCATACCAGCCGCGCCCATGGGCGTTCTCGGCCTCGACATTGGGCTGGCGGCCCGCGCCTTCGGGAGCCGGCAGCCGCACGCCGAAGGGAGAGAGAGGCGTGGGCAGAGCGGCAAAGCGCGCCAGCGCCTTGAGGGCCTTGTCGCGGCCGACCTTTAGGGTGTTGACCCGCAGATCGACTGGGGCACGACGCGCGAGAGCCGCACCTTCCTCGGCAGCGGCCGCCCCGAAGGCACGGTCAAAGGATGCCTCGAGCCAGTCGGGGTAATCACCGCGCACCGATGCCGGTGCGTCCGTGGGCGTGCTGCGCGACAGCCCCGCCCGCTCCGCCTCGCTCAGGGGCTCGACCGCGTGCGGTGAACCGTCGGCGCTGGCCAGCACGGCTGCGATGGAAAGACCAAGCGCGCGCGGCGCGGCCGCCAGCACGACCGCGCGGGGCGTATCGGCCTCCATCTGAGCGGCCAAGGACCGACGGCGGCGCAAAGCGTCATAGAGAAGGTTGCCGATCGCGGCGCGATCGCCTGAACCGGCAAACCTGTGGCTTTTGCCCCAGTCGGAGAGGGCGGACGCGGTCGGGCGGTGCCTCTCCAACACCTCGATCAGCACCTCGATTGCGGCCTTGATGTGTGCGCCGGGCCGCATCGCCTTACCCGGAAGGCGCCGCCGCGGCATACCGCGACGGCCCCGACATGCGCCCAGTGCGGTCGAGCTCGAGCCAGATAGGCATCACGATCGGCCAGCCCAGCATTTCCAGTGCGCGCCGTGGCGCATCGTCGCCTGCCGTGCGTTGGGCGCCTCCGTGGAGCGCGGCATCGCTGCCCCCTCGCGCGGGCGGCGCCATCATCGCTGCCTCGCGGGTTCCGGTGCAATGTGCCAGCAGGCGAGCAAAGCGCGCCGGCACCTCGCGCTGGCTGGGGCCACCGGCGGCGAAGAAGGCCGCCGCAACCACTCCCGGGTCGGGGCTGATGATGTGGCTCACGCGCCTGTGCGTCCGGCTCGCCCGGACCTCCTTTCGCCATGCAACCACGGTCCGGTAGCGATCCCCGCAAGATCAGCCGTTGCGCTGGTAGTTTGGGGCCTCGCGCGTGATCCCGACGCCGTGTGGATGGCTTTCGGCCACAGCCGCAGCCGACACACGCACGAAGTGCGCACGTTCGCGCAGGGCCTTCAAGTTCTCTGCGCCGACGTAGCCCATACCGGCGCGCAAGCCCCCGACCAGCTGGTGCAACACGCCGTCGACGGGGCCCTTGTAGGGGACCTGCCCCTCGATGCCCTCGGGTACAAGCTTGAGGGTATCCTTGACCTCCTGCTGAAAATAGCGGTCGGCGCTGCCGCGTGCCATGGCGCCCACCGAGCCCATGCCGCGGTAGGCTTTGTAGGTGCGACCTTGATAAAGATAAGTCTCCCCTGGCGCTTCGTCCGTGCCCGCAAGCAATGCGCCTACCATGACGCAGTCGGCTCCAGCGGCCAGCGCCTTCACCACGTCGCCGGAGAACTTGATGCCACCATCGGCAATGACGGGAACATCGTGTCTGCGGGCGGCTTCGACCGAATCCAGAATGGCGGTAAGCTGGGGGACGCCAACGCCAGCGACGATGCGGGTCGTGCAAATGGACCCGGGACCGATGCCGACCTTGATGGCGTCGGCGCCCGCGTCGATGAGCGCCTTGGCGCCGTCGCCAGTGGCGACGTTGCCGGCGATCACCTGTACGCGGTTCGATTGTTTCTTGATGCGCGTCACGGCCTCCAGCACGCGGCGCGAATGGCCGTGCGCGGTGTCGACCACCACGAGATCGACGCCGGCTTCGATCAGACGCTCGGTGCGATGGTATCCCTCATCGCCGACGCTGGTCGCGGCCGCAACGCGCAGCCGGCCGTGCTCGTCTTTGGAAGCGTTCGGATATTTTTGGGCTTTCTCGATGTCCTTGACGGTGATGAGGCCGATGCAGCGAAAGTCATCGTCGACCACCAACAGCTTTTCAATCCTGTGGTGGTGGAGCAGCCGCTGAGCGTCCTCACGCCTCACCCCGTCCTTCACCGTGACAAGCTTCTTGGTCATCAGCTCCGCCACGGACGTCTTGGGGTTGGTGGCAAAGCGTACGTCGCGATTGGTGAGAATGCCGACGAGCTTGCCCTTCTTGCCGGGTTCCACCACGGGAATGCCGGAGATGTGGTGCTCGCCCATGAGGGCCAGCGCATCCGCGAGCGTGGCGCTGGGATGGATGGTAACGGGATTGACGACAATGCCCGCGACATAGCGCTTGACCATCGCCACCTGCTCGGCTTGCGCCTCCGGCGTCATGTTGCGATGGATAACGCCGATGCCCCCGGCCTGAGCCATGGCAATGGCAAGGCGGCTCTCGGTCACGGTGTCCATGGCCGAGGAGAGGACGGGGATTCTGACCGCGATCTCGCGCGTCACGCGCGAGCTCACATCGACCTCGGAGGGCAGCACGTCGGAGGGGCGGGGGGTCAGCAGCACGTCATCAAAGGTGAGCGCCACGGAAGTCTCGTCCAAGATTGGCCGTTGCGCCATGCTAGATCTCCCTTGCTCTCCCTCACCGCTCGGATGGCCGAAACCGGGCGCGCCTGGGCCCCTCGCCCCGGCGCGCGGCACCTCGAGCCGCCCGTGTGATGGAATCGCTCCAAGCGCTTCTTAGCACCCGACGGGAAGCGGGGGAAGGTGGGTCCGTGACCGCAAACCCTCGCGCGGATTGTGCGGGGCCCTCAACCCCGCTCCCAACCTGCGCCCTCCGCCCCGGCCGGCTTGCTTGGTCGCAATCCCGTGGCCAGCACATAGAGTTCGGCTGAGGCGGCGCGACTGGCCGGCGGCTTGACGTGGCGGACGGAGCTGAAGGTGCGCTTCAGGCGCCCCAGCAATGCCTGCTCGGTGCCGCCCTGGAACACCTTGCAGAGAAAGGCGCCGCCCGGCTCCAGAACTTGGCAAGCGAATTCCGCCGCCGCCTCGGCCAAGGCCATGACGCGGAGGTGATCGGTCCGGGCGTGGCCCGTGCCTTGCGCTGCCATGTCGGAGAGCACCACGTCCGCGCGACCGCCACGCATGCGGGCGCGCAGTCGCGCCGGAGCAACCTCTTCCAAGAAGTCGAGGTGCAGAAATTCGACGCCGGCGAGCGCCTCCATGGGCAACAGGTCGATCGCCACCACTTGCCCCTCGCCTTCGACCGAGCCCACGCGCTGGGCCGCCACCTGGGCCCAGCCGCCGGGTGTCGCGCCAAGATCGATCACCCGCGCGCCCGGCTTCAGCACGTGGTGGCGCTCGTCGATCTCGATCAGTTTGTAGGCGGCGCGCGAGCGATAGCCCTCCCGCTTGGCTGCCGCCACGTAGGGGTCATTGAGCTGGCGCTCGAGCCAGCGCTGGGAGGAGGCCGAACGCTGGCGCGCCGTCTTGAGGCGCACCTTGAGCTGCCGTCGACCGCCCCCGCCGCTTCCGCCCCGCCGTGTTTCTCTCATCCCGCTCGCTCTACCGCCGCCAATACCCTGAGCGGCGTTCGCTCCGGTAGACGCCGTCCTCGGCCATCAGCGTGGCCAGAATGCCTTCACGCAGTCCACGATCGGCCACGCGCAGGCGCTCGCAGGGCCACATCTGCAGCATGGCTTCCAAAATGGCGCAGCCTGCCAGCACCAAATCGGCGCGCTCCTTGCCGATGCAAGGCTCGGCCACCCGCTCTTCGTAGCTGGCGTCCAGCAGGTTGGAAGTCACACCGCGGATCTCGGCAATGTCGAGCCAGCAGCCGTCGACGCGGCTGCGATCATAGCGCGGCAGACCAAGATGCACCCCCGCAACGGTGGTGACCGTGCCGGAGGTCCCGAGCAGATGTGTCTTGGCGCCGCCCAACTGGGAGCGCAGCCCGTGCTCTGCCTCAAAGGGCTGCAGCAGGTCCACGACGTGGGCGACCATGGTCTGGAACACCTCGCGGTTTACGAACCGTCCGCCGAAGCGCTCGGCCAGCGTGACGACGCCCACGGGCAGGGATGTCCAGGCGCTGATGCAGCTCTGCGCCTCGACGCGCTGGGTGAGCGCGTGCCGCCAGGCGTGTTTGCGACGGCCAAGATCAAGCCAAATGAGTTCGGAGGAACCACCGCCAATATCGAACACCAATGCGAAGTCACAGCCGTAGTCGATGAGGGAGGCGCACCCCGAGACGGCGAGCTTGGCTTCCGTCTCGCGGCTCACGATGGTGATTTCGAGCCCCGTTTCGGCGCGTGCTCGGGCGAGAAACTCGTCTGCATTGGCCGCGAGCCGGCAGGCCTCCGTGGCAATCAAGCCGGAGCGGGCCACGCGATGCCGGCGGATTTTTGCCGCGCACACCTTGAGGGCATCCAATGTGCGCTCGACCGCCGACTCCGATAGCCGGCCGGTGGAGGACACGCCCTCCCCCAGGCGGATGATGCGCGAGAACGCATCGATCACTCTAAAGCCGCGTCGCGAGGGCCGCGCAACGAGTAGGCGGCAGTTGTTGGTGCCCAGATCGAGGGCGGCGTAGGCTGGCTTCGGGCTCCCCCGCCGGACCCATGCCTCGCGCGATAGCGTGTGATCCGCGAGCCGATTTTTGGGCCAATCGGCGCTTCCATCCTGGGGCGTACCGTGGGGCGCCGGCTGGGATCCAAGCTCGGGCCCGCGCACAGGTCCAAGCTCAGCGCCAAGTTCAGCGCCAAGTTCAGCGCCAAGTTCAG
>Ga0075425_100002112_pt1 | contig 19703 bp, 11 predicted proteins | sample SoiMethybrSBSTD4_FD_75300 | JGI IMG/M metagenome (GOLD analysis project Ga0075425, IMG submission 75300) | Bulk soil microbial communities from a Populus tree surrounding site in Tennessee, USA - Soil MetaG P. TD hybrid SBSTD4 | ecosystem: Environmental > Terrestrial > Soil > Tree plantation... | reverse complement strand
CCCGCGTTGTTGACGAGAATGTCGATGCGGCCGCGGGCCGTCGCGATTGATCCGATGACCTCGCCGACGCGCGCGGCATCCGTGACGTCGCAGGCGTGGGCCTCGGCGTGCGCCCCGCCGCGGCGGATGAGGTCGGCCGTACGGCGGGCGGCGTCCGCGTCCACGTCGAGCAGCGCGACGCGCGCGCCCTGCCGCGCGAACAGCGCCGCGACGGCCGCCCCGATCCCCGACCCGGCGCCGGTCACGACGGCGACCTTCCCCGTGAGCTGAAACACGCGCGCCCCGGCCTGTGAAGTACTATACTTTACCGGTAAAGTCAACGCGATTTGGCCACATTTCAATGATACGATTCCCGCGACGAAGGAGCCGCTCCGGCAGACTGTGACATGTTCTGGATGCTCGTCGCTGCGGCCGTGGCGGTAGCGCAATCATCCGGCGGGCAGGGGCCCCCGGAGCGATCAATGTTCGGCCGCATGCCGGACGGCGCAACCGTCGATCTGTTCACGCTCACCAACGCGCACGGCATCGAAGTCCGCGTCATCACCTACGGCGCCGTCATCGTTTCGATCAAAACGCCCGACAGGAACGGCCGCTTTGACGACGTCGTGACGGGTTTCGACACCCTCGAAGATTACCTCACGCGGTCGCGGTTCTTCGGTGCGGTCGCCGGCCGCTATGCCAACCGGATCGCGAACGCGCGGTTTACGCTCGACGGCACGACGTACGAGCTCGCCGCGAACAACGGGAAGAATCATCTCCACGGCGGCCGTCGCGGCTTCGACAAGGTCGTGTGGAAGGGATCGCCGTTCGAGCGCCGCCGGGGGGCAGGGGCCCCCGGCCTGGAAGACGGCAACGTCGGTGTGGTGCTGACGCACGTCAGCCCCGACGGCGACGAAGGCTATCCCGGACGGCTCGAGGTCAGCGTCACCTACACGCTCACGCCGCGCGACGAACTGATCGTCGACTACGGCGCCACGACGGACAAGGCGACGCCGATCAACCTGACGAACCACAGCTACTTCAATCTCGCCGGCGACGGCAGCGGAACCATCCTGCAGCACGTCGTGTCGATCGACGCGGACCGCTACACGCCGACCGATGAAACGCAGATTCCAACCGGCGCGCTCGCGCAGGTCGCCGGCACGCCGTTCGATTTCCGCGCACCCTCCGCGGTCGGCGCGCGCATCGACGCCGACGATGAGCAGATTCGTCGCGCCGGCGGGTACGACCATAATTTCGTCCTGAACGGATCCGGGCTGCGTCACGCCGCGCGCGTCGTCGATCCGTCGAGCGGCCGCACGATGGACGTGGCCACCGATCAACCGGGGTTGCAGTTCTACACCGGCAACAGACTCGACGGCAGCGCGGCCGGCAAAAGCGGTCATGTGTACGCGCGCCGCACGGCGATGTGCTTCGAGACGCAGCATTTCCCCGATTCGCCGAACCATGCGAACTTTCCGTCCACGATCCTGCGACCCGGCCGGCGATTCCGTTCACGCACGGTCTTCACATTCGGAGTGACGCGATGAGACGCACTCTGCCGTCCGCCGCGCTTCTGCTCGCCGCGACGGTCGTCGCGGTCGGCGGGAACGACTATCCGAACAATTACGTCGCAACGGCAATCGTCCGCCTGAACGACAACGGCGCCTGGTCGTGGTTCATGGACCCGCGCGTCATCATCGACGATGGAAAACTGATCGCGGGATCGGTCCGTGCCGTCGGCAGCAACCAGGCGAACGTCAGCGATCCGCGCTGGGGCAACGTCGAAGTCTCCGTGTACGACATCGCAACCGGCACAGTCGACACCGCCGTTCTGCACCCGCATCTCGAGCAGGACGATCACGCCGCTCCGGCGTTTCTCGTGCGGAACGACGGCCGCTACCTCGCGGTCTACAGCAAGCATACGAAGGAGCGGCGGATGTACTACCGCCTCTCCGAGCCGCACAATCCCCTGGCGTGGGGTCCGGCGATGATCGCCGAGACTCCGGGCGAGGACGCGCCGGTGCAGGGCAACAACTGCACCTACGCGAATCTCTTCCGGATGCCGGGCGGCCGCATCTACAACTTCATTCGCGCGTATCACCACGAACCAAACTACATGTACTCCGATGACGACGGCAGTACCTGGAAGTACGGCGGGCACTGGCTGTACGGCAAGGGCGGTTACAGCCCGTACCTGAAGTACGCAGACGACGGGAAGGGGACGATCCATTTCGTCGCGACCGAGGATCACCCGCGCAATTTCGACAACAGCCTGTATCACGGATACGTGCGCGACGGCGCGATGTTCAAGACGGACGGCACGAAGGTGGGGATGCTCAGCACGTCGACCGAGACCAGCGTCGCAACGTGGAACTTCACGAAGATCTACGAAGGCACTCCCGACAGCGTCGCCTGGATGGTGGACATCAGGCTCGATGCGACCGACCGGCCGTACGTGTTGTTCTCGACGCAGGTCGACGGCCGCGGTCTTCCGCGCGGACAGGGCGGCATGGATCTGCGTTATCACTACGCGAGGCTCGGTCCGTACGGCTGGCGGCACGAGGAGATCGCTTACGCGGGCCGCCGCCTGTACTCGGGCGAAGACGACTACTCGGGCCTCGGCGCGCTCGATCCCGCGAATCCCGACGTTCTCTACATTTCAACGGACGCGGATCCCGCGACGGGCGCGCCGCTCGTCAGCGCCGCCGACGGGAAGCGTCACTACGAGCTCTTCCGCGGCGAGCGCGGACCGAACGGCAAGTGGACCTGGACGCCGTTCACCCGCAACTCGACGCTGGACAACCTGCGGCCCGTGATTCCGAAGTGGAACGATCGCCGGACGGCGGTCGTCTGGATGCGCGGCGCCTATCTGGCGAATCAGGGCGAGTGGTACTCGTCGATGGTCGCGGCCATTGTCCGCTGACGTGAATCGCCGCGCATTTCTCGGATCCGTCGCCGGCGTGCCCGCCGTCGCGCGGAGCGGCCGATCGGATCAGCGACCGGGTCCCGCGCCGCGGGACGATCGCGCCTACTGGATCGACGTCCTGCGCCGGCTGGCGAATCCGGTTTTGGACGACCTCTCTCGGATGCCGGTCGAGGAGGCCGCCGACGCGAAGCGCGGGAGCGTCACGCGGCTCGAGGCGCTCGGGCGGCTGATCGCCGGCATCGCGCCCTGGCTCGAACGCGGCGAGGACGATTCCGCCGCGCGCGCCCGCCGCGCCATCGCCCGCGCCGTCGATCCGGCGTCTCCGGAATTCCTGAACTTCACGCGCGATCGGCAGCCGCTCGTCGACGCCGCGTTCCTCGCGCAGGGAATTCTGCGCGCGCCGCGTGCGCTTCGCGCCGCGCTCGACGCGGCGACGCGGCGTCGTCTCGTCGCGGCGCTCGAGTCGACGCGGACGATCACGCCGGGCTTCAACAACTGGCTCCTCTTCTCCGCGACCATCGAGGCCTGTCTCAAATCGCTGGACGCGGCGTGGGACCGGACGCGCGTCGACTACGCGCTCCGGCAGCACGAGCAGTGGTACAAGGGCGACGGCGCGTACGGCGACGGCCCGGAGTTCCACTGGGATTACTACAACAGCTTCGTCATCCACCCGATGCTCGTCGACGTGCTGAGTGCGTGCGGGGACGAGTCGCCACAGTGGAAGGCGATTGCCGATCGCGAAGACGTGCGCGCGAGGCGCTACGCGGCGATCCAGGAACGCACGATCGCGCCCGACGGCAGCTTCCCGGTGATCGGCCGATCGATCGCGTATCGCTGCGGCGCGTTCCACGCGCTCGCGCAGGCGGCGCTGCGGCACGCCCTTCCCGACGATGTCGCGCCGGCGCAGGTCCGCGGCGCGCTGACCGCCGTCATCCGCCGCACGATCGATGCGGCCGAGACGTTCGACGCGAACGGGTGGCTGCGGATTGGATTGTGCGGGCACCAGCCGGGCATCGGCGAGACGTACATCTCCACCGGCAGTCTGTACCTGTGCAGCGTCGCGCTGCTGCCGCTGGGACTGCCGGCGTCGGATCCCTTCTGGTCCGCGTCCCCGCAGCCGTGGACGGCGGTCAAGGCGTGGTCGGGACGGCCGTTCCCGATCGATCACGCGCTGTAGAACGCCAACCCTCGATGCGCACTGGTCTTATTCGATCGCGAGCTCCAGCGCGGACACCGACGCGGGCGGAAATTCCCACGCGCCGCCGGCCGCGATCGGCTTCTCCACGGTCTTCATCACATCGGCCGCGTTCAGATACGACACCTCGACGGACGCGTCGGCCGCGATCTCGAACACGCGTCCGCTTGCGGCCGGACGGCCGCCGATCCGGATCGTCGCGCTGACCGGGCGCGTGCGCTGCGTGTTGGCGACGTGAACGTAGATCGTGCCGCCGCGGCGGCTGGCGACGACATCGAGCCCGTCCGGCGCGCCCGCGACTGCGACCGAGTGGCTGCCGATGTGACGGCGATAGAGCTGCATCACCCGCGCCACCGGCTGCAAGTACGCGCGGTTACCGCCCGCCGGCGTCGGAATGATGACGGCGTTGTTCTGCCAGCGCGTGCCGCAGAAGTCCGCCGCCGTCGCGATCTTCAGGACGTCGCCGTGGCGCTGGTGCGTGTTGAGGATGCGCGCGTAGGAAACGCCGGCCGCCCACGACGCGAGCACGTCGCCGCGGTCGCGGCCGGGGATGACGAAATGGCACTCCGTCATAGCGAGCGGCATCTTCCGGCTGCCGAGCGAGTCGCGCACGGATTTGATTTTGGCGTCGGCGGTCTGCCACGCCGTCATCAGCTGCGCCCACGCCGCGTCCGGATCCCGGCGGTACAGCTCCCCGCGCAGGACCGGCTGCTGCCGAGAGTCGGGATCGAACATGTGATGGAACGCGAGATAGTTCACGTGCTCGCCGGCGATCTCGGTCATGCGCGCGGCCCATCCGCTGTCACCCCATGCGATCAGCTGGATCGACGGAGCCGCCGCACGCATCGCCTTCGCAAACTCGACGGTCTTTCTGGCCGCGGTCTCGAGACCGAATCCGTTGCGGTCGTAGGACGTCTCGTTCCCGATCTGCCAGTGGCGGACGCCTTTGGGCGCCGCGTATGCGACCCACTCCGACGCTTCTTTCGCGTCCGCCGTCCGCACCTGACCGCGCACGTTCATGTACTGTCTGCGTCCGTCCGATTCGAAGTTGACGCAGACGAGCGGCTCGGCGCCGACGCGCCGGCAAAAGTCGACGAATTCGTCGGTGCCGATCTGGTTCGACTCGACGCCGCCCCATAACAGGTTCAGCATCGCAGGCCGCTGCTCGCGCGGTCCGACGCCCTCGCGCCAGCGATAGAAGTCCGTGAAGATCCCGCCCCACCGCATCATCGTCGGGCCAAGCTCGCGGGTAATCGCGACGACGTCGTCGCGCCAGTCGTCGCGCAGATGATCCCAGGCCGCTTCGACCGAGCCGTCCGTGGCGCCCAGCGGCTCCATGAACTGCATAAAGAGGTAGGGCGACAGTTCGAAGAGCGGTGCGGGATCGACCGCGATCGTGCTGCTGCTTTGCGCGAATGCTCCGCTCGCGATGCCCGCGGCTGCGGCGGCCGAGGATGCGAGAAACGCCCTTCGGTTCATGATTCCTTACACGCGCCACTCGAACGAAACAGGTAGGAACGTTCGCGGCGGACTCGGGGCTCGTCTTCTTGTTGAGAAGCGGGGGCGGAGCACGCTCCGCCCCTGCCAGAGCGCTTCAGAACTTTACCTTGAAGGCGAGCTGAATCTGCCGCTCGGTCGTGCCGCACGTTGCGCAGGACGGGCTGGCGAGCATGGCCGAGATTGTGCCGAACGCCGAGTTCCCGAGCTGCCCGTTCGGGTTCGCGAACTGCGGGTGATTGAAGATGTTGAACGCTTCGATCCGCGCTTCGGTCTGAATACCGCCGATCGACGTGTTCTTGATGAGCGACATGTCGACATTGACGTCGCCCGGGCCGCGGACCGTGTTGCGTCCCGTGTTGCCGAAGGTGCCGGTGTTGTCCGTGGTCGCCTGGAAGCACGACGTGTTGAACCACTGGGCGATCGTCGGACTGTCGAGCACCGGATCGCAGATCGTGTTCGGCCGGTTGTTCGTGATGCCGGTCGACGCCTGCGTCGCCGACTGCGTGATCGTGATCGGCAATCCGCTGCGCAGATACAGAATGCCGCCCAGCTGCCAGCCGCCGTACGGATGGCCGACGCCCCAGGGGATCTCGTAGATCCAGTTCGAGCTGAACGTGTGGGTGACGTCGTAGTCCGCCGGACCGCGGTTGTACTCGGGATCGAAGATGTTGGTCAGCGTGACGGTGCCGTCATTGTCCGAGTTCAGGTCGATCGCGCGGCCGAACGTGTACGAGTTGAGGAACGAGAAATGGTTCGCCGAGCGGCGCTGGAATTTGATCAGCAGGCCGTTGTACTCGACGTAGCCCGTGCTCGACAGCGTGCCGACCGTGCTCAGGGCGGGATCGATCTTGATGAACGGCCTGTTGACGTTCTGATCGGTGACGCCGACGATCGGCGGCGCCTGGTTCAGGTCGGTCTTCAGCGCGCCGTCCACGGTCCGCGAACCGGAGTACGCCACTTCCACCATGTAGTTGGCGCCGAACTGCCGCTGGACGTTGACGTTGAAGTTGTGCGCGTGCGCGTCGCGGAAGTTGATGTCGAACGCCGACCGCGTCGAACCCGTCGGCGCGAGCTCCGGGTGCACTCCGGGCGGCGCCGGCAGGCTGTTCGCCAGCAGGATGTTCGTGCCGAAGCTGGTCGTGAACGTCTGCGCCTGCAGGAACGGCTGGTTCTGCGCCTTCGACGACGACGTGCCGCCGGGCGTGAAGTTCCAGAACAGTCCGTAGCCGCCGCGGACGATGGTCCGGCCGCTGCCGGTGAGGTCGTACGCGAACCCGAGGCGCGGTCCGAAATCGTGCCACGAATATGTCTGCAGGTAGCGCCCGACCTTCACGCCGTTGATGACGGCGTCGTCCGAGGCGACGACGAACTTGCCGGTCGAAGGATCGAAGTTCGACTGGCGGTTGTCGGCCTCGACCCACGGAACGAAGAGATCCCATCGCACTCCGGCGTTCACGGTCAGACGTGACGTGACGCGGATGTCGTCCTGGAAGTAGGCCGCCGCTTCGGGCCGGATCTCGGTGTAGGTGTTCGCATCGAACAGCGCGCGGCTCGCGCGGCCGGCGTAGCCGAGCAGGAAGCTCGCGAAGTCGAAGCCCGAGTTCCCGACCACCGAGCAGCCGGTGACGCCGGCGCAGATCGACGTCTGGTTCTGGTTGAAATCGAAGCGGCCGACGATCGTGTCGGCGTTCAGGATTTCGCGCGATCGATGCGTGAACGATCCGCCCATCCGCATCGTCTGTGGCCCCACGACGCGCGTCAGGTTGTCGAAGATCTGGACGTCGTTCTGGTTCGTGATCAGCGGCTGGTTGCCGTTTGATCCCAGATTCCGCATGCCGCCGTTGTTGAACATCAGCTGGCTCATCGCCGATGTCGCGTCGTTCAGGTTGATGTTGGCGAGGCCGGCCTTCTGCGCGGGGTTCTGCAGATAGTCGACCGGCGTCATGAAGAACTTGATCGAGCTCCATCCCAGGCGGAACTCGTTCAGGAAGCTCGAGCTGAACGTGTGGGTGTCGTTGAACGCCAGCCCCTGCGCCTTGATGTTGCCTTCGCCGGCGCCGAAGGTGAACCCGGCGTCGCCGTGCGGCAGCGTCGCCGGCAGCACGCGGTGCGTCTTCTCGAAGCTGTAGCGCACGAAGAAGCGGTTGTTCTGCGAGAGCGTGTGATCGACCTTCGCGTCGATCTGGTTGTCCTGCCGGTCGAGCGTGGGGTTGATCAGATAGTTGTTGATGATCTGCCCGCTGCTGCTGACGACGCCGCCGGTGTTCGCCTCGGGAATCAGCTGAGAGAGGATGTTCTTCGCGACCGGATCCCACATGCTCTGCGGGACGACGTTGCCGGGGAACGGCGTGTGGGTTACGGGGTTGTAGATGACGCGGTTGATTTCCGAGAAGTCGCCCGCGCGCATCTTGGCCGACGGCACCGTCGAGAGGTACGTCTGCCCCTGTGAAACGCGCAGCCCCTGGTAGTCGAAGAAGAAGAACGTCTTGTCCTTCACGATCGCGCCGCCGTCGGTGCCGCCGAACATGTGCTGGCTGAACGACGGCTTGTCGCGTCCCGCGCGGTTGTTGAAGAAGTTATTCGCGTCGAACCGGTCGTTCCGCAGGAACTCGAACGCGCTGCCGTGGTTGGCGTTCGTGCCCGATTTGATCTGCAGGTTGACGACGCCGCCGAGCGAGTGGCCGAACTCGGCGGAGTACGTGCTCGTCTGCATCTTGAACTCGTCGAGCGCGTCGACGCTCGGGAAGAGCACGACCGTCTGCAGCCACGTCTCGTTGTTGTCGACGCCGTCGAGCATGTAATTGTTGTCGCGCGGGCGCTGGCCGTTGGCCGAGAACGACGCCGACGCGCGCCAGGCGAGGCTGCCCGCTCCGTCGATGTTCGCGCCTGGAATGCCGCGGACGACGCCCGGAATCGTGCGTGTCAGGTTGACAAAGTTCCGTCCGTTCAGCGGCAGCGTCTGGATCTGCTCCTGCTGCACCGTCGTGCCGAGCTCCGACGACGAGATCTGCACGAGCGGCGAGCTGGCGGCCACCGTGACGTTTTCTTCGACCGCGCCGATCGACAGCTGCACGTTGAAACGCAGGTGCTGATCGACGCCCAGGTCGACGTTGGGCAGCGTGACGGTCTTGAATCCCGGCAACTCGGCGACGAGTTTGTACTTGCCCGTCGGCAGCGACGGCGCCGTGTACTCGCCGGCGGTGTCGGTGACGATCGCCCGCGTCAACCCGGTGCCGAGATTGGTCAGCGTGACGGTCGCGCCGGGAACGGCCGCGCCGGTGCTGTCGGTGACGGTCCCGAGTACTGTGCCCGTGACCGCCTGCGCGGCGGCCGGCCGCGGGAGCAGACTCGCGATGACGACGAGACCCAGCAGGATTCTCTTCACCTTCGCCCTCCATGCGCCGGTCGAACGGCGCGGTACGATTCCATTGATCCTGAATTGGAAAAAGCCCCCAGCTCCACCGAGATGGCACGCGCGGCCGCGGCGAGCGCGGCGGCGAGCGCGCCGCCGGCGAGCGGCCGCGGCATGCGATCGGCGGGGCCCGCCACGCTGATCGCGGCCACGACGTCGCCGCTGTGATTCGAAACCGGCGCCGCGATGCAGCGGACGCCGAGCTCGTGCTCCTGCTCGTCGGTCGCGTAGCCACGCTCGCGGATCGTCCGCAGATCCTTCAGCAGCTTCCGCGGCGACGTGATGGTGTCGGGCGTCATCGCCTTCAGCGTCTGCGTCCGCAGCCAGCGCTCGACTTCGGCGGCCGGCCGGAAGGCGAGCAGCGTCTTGCCGAGGCTCGTGCAGTACGCGGGCACGACGCCGCCGATGCGGGACCGCATGAATCCGATCGGCTGCGGCGACTGCAGCCGCTCGAGGTAGAGCACTTGCCAGGCTTCGAGCACCGCCAGATGCACGGTCTCGCCGGTCGCATCGCGCAGATCCTGGAGGTGCCGCAGCGCCTTTTCCCGCAGGTCGAGGCTGGCCGCGACGACGTTGCCGAGGATGAAGCACTTGATGCCCAGCTGATATTCGCCGCCCACCTTCGCGACGAAGCCGGCCTGCTCGAGCGTCGTCAGCAGGCGGAACGCCGTCGGCCGCGGAATGCCCGTGCGCGTCGCGAGATCGGCGAGCGACAGCCGCGGCTCACGGAAGGAAAACTCCATGAGCAGGTCGAGCGCCTTGGCGGCGGCGTCGACGGTGTAGCGGCCCATCGACAGGCGGCGGACGGAGCGTTTCACTGAGCGAAATGGTATATCGCACAGTAAACTTTGATGTCAACGGGTTCTTTGCCCCCTCGTGTATGATCCGCGGCGATGAAACGGGTTCCGATCCATCTGGCCGTAGCCGCATCGATGCTCGCGGCCGCCGGCCCACCCGACGTCACCCTCGAATTGCGCGACTACGTCGAATTCCCCGTCACCGGCCGCGTCGACGGCAAAGGGCAGACCGACGGCATGCTCGCGCGCATCAACTCCCTGCGCGAGGAGCCGGGCGGCGGCGCGCGGCTGTTCGTCAACGATCTCAACGGTCCGCTGTACATCGTCGACAAGGCGTCGAAGCGGTTGACGACGTATCTCGATTTCAACGGGCGCGGCGGTCGCCGCGGATTGTTCCGGCGGTTCTCGTACGATGTGGGATACGCCAACGGATTGAACAGCTTCCAGTTCGATCCCGATTACCGGACCAACGGCAGGTTCTACACGGTGCACATCGAGGATCCTTCGGTCGAAGGCTCGGCCGTGCCCGACAACGCAGGCTACCCGGGGCTGAAGATCGACGGTTACACGACGACGACGCCGATCAAGACGCCCGGCGACATCCAGCGCGAAGGCGTCCTGATCGAATGGACCGATTCGAATCCGACGAACGCCACGTTCGAGGGCACGGCGCGCGAGCTGCTGCGCGTTCCGCTGAACACGCGGATCCACACGCTCGCCGACGTCGAGTTCGACCCGTCAGCCCGCCGCGGCGACGCCGGCTGGCGCATCCTTTATATAGGGAGCGGCGACGGGGGCTCGGGCGAGGCGAAATCGAGCATCCGGATGAACCCGCAGCGTCTCGACACTCTGGTCGGGAAGATTCTGCGGATCGTTCCGGATCTCGCCGAGCATCGATCGACGAGCACCGTCAGCGACAATGGACGCTATCGGATTCCGAACGACAACCCGTTCGTGTCGCTCGAAGGCGCCCGCCGGGAAATCTGGGCGTACGGACTCCGCAATCCGCACCGCCTCCATTTCGCGGTCGATCCCGACGGCAATGCCGCACACAACCGGCTGATCGCGACCTCGATCGGTCTGCACACCTGGGAGACCGTCAACATCATCCACAAGGGCGCGAATTACGGCTATTCGGAGCGCGAAGGCACAGAAGCGCTCCAGATGGACAATCGCACGACGAAGTTGCCGGCCGACGACCGCATCCCCGTGCGCGTCACCGACACGATCACGCGCGATGCCGTCCCGCCGACGTACCCCGTGGTGGAATACGGCCACGTCAAGGGCGGCGGCGACGCAATCGGCAGCGGATTCCTGTATCGGGGACGGCTGTTGCCCGAGCTGCGCGGAAAGTACGTCTTCACCGACATCTCGACGGGACACGTCTGGTACGCGGACTATCACGAGATGCTCGCCGCGGACGATGGCAAGCCGGAGACGCTCGCCGCGATGCACGAGATCGCGCTGCAGTGGAACGGACGGCGCTACGACACGATGTTTCCGATCGCAGAAGCGGCGTACCATGCGCGCGGCGGACTCGCGAAGCACCTGCCCGGACTCGCGCTGGTTTCAGGCGAAGGCCGCGCGGACGCGCACCTCGCGGTCGACGCGGCCGGCGAGTTTTACATCTTCACGAAGACGGACGGCAGTCTGCGAAAGGTTACGTCTGCTCTGACTTCTGCAGCAACGCCTTGAGACCCGCCATGCTCTGACGCGTCGATTCTTCCGGAGTTCCGCCGCCGCGCCAATGCGTCTCGAGTGACATCGCACCGTCGTAGCCGTCGCGCTTGAGCGCGCGGAACTGGCCGAGGTAATCGATCTTGCCGGCGCCCATCGCGGCCCATGCGGTCTTGCCGTTGCCGGTGTCCGCGGCGTCTTTCAGATGCATGTGGCCGATGCGATTCTTCGGGAGGTGCGAGTAGCCGTCGGGGAACGGCTTCTCGCCGCGCGCCGCCGCGTTGCCCGGATCCCAGTTGAGCATCAAGGCCTTCTCTTTGACGGCGTTGAGCAGACGGCCCGCCTCGGCGCCGGTGGCGGTGTTGCAATCGAGCTCGTTCTCGAGCGTGAGCGTGACGCCGCTCTTCCCCGCCTTGATCGCGGCCTGACGGATGCGACCGTCGATCGCTTCGCGATGCGGCTTCTGGTCGGTGAGGCGCCAGAAGTCGAAGACGCGGATCGGGGCGTTGTCGAACGCCTTCGACAGCGCGAACGCCCGCTCGAGCAGCTCGTCCTGCTGCTCGAACGTGAAGTCGGCACCGTACTGCGGTGTCTTCGGGCTCGAAGGCGATTTCGGCGCGCCGGGCCAGTCGATCTTGAAGATCGGCGACGCGATCTCGGAGACCTTGAGATCGAACCGGTTGAGAACGGCTTTGGCGTCGGCGATGTCGTGCGCGTCCCAGTTGATCACGTTCTTGTTGTGCATCGCGCGGATCTCGACCCATCCGAGTCCGAACTCGCGCGCCGCGATCTCGCACGCGTGCGGAAAGTCCTGCGAGATCTCGTCCGTGATGACCGAGAGCTTGAACCCGGACGCGGCGGTCGGCCGCCGCACCGATGGCAGTGCCGCCAGACCGAGGCCGAACAGAAAGTCCCGACGTGACGCCATATCGCCCTCCCGCGCGCAGGATACACGACGGTCAACAGGTCGGGCCAATTCTCGCCGACGGAGGTGATTTGACTTCCAAAATGCCTGGTGAAAGAATCTCGCCGCCAATTGGTATGACCAGACGCCTTCCGCGCGTCGAAGAAGTGAATCCGGCGGAAGGACTGACATCCGCTTTCCACCGCGCCGTTGCGGCGGCCTCGCTCAATCCGACCGTTGCGTCGCTCGTCGAGGTGGTGTCCGCGATCTGATCCATTTGAACGTTCTGCAACATTTGAGGAGGCTTCAATGAGGCGTCTCTTGGGGATCGTCACTCTCGCGCTGGCCGTCGCATGGCCGTCCGCCGCGGGCGCGCAGGCGGTGAAGGGTTCGCTCGTCGGCAACGTGACGGACGCTTCAGGCCTGGTGCTGCCGGGCGTCAACGTCACGATTACCGAAGTCAACACGAACATCTCCTACTCGACGACGACGAACGAGTCGGGGTACTACATCTTTTCGAACCTGAAAGACGGCTCGTACCGCGTGACCTCCGAGTTGAGCGGCTTCAAGCGCATCGTCCGCAACGGCGTCGACGTGCCGGTCAACGCGACGGTGCGCGTCGACCTGAAGATGGAGGTCGGCAACATCGAGGAATCCGTGACGGTGGTCGCGTCGAGCCCGCTGCTGCAGACCGACCGGGCCGACACCGGGCGCATCATCGAGAGCGTGCATCTGGTCGAAGCGCCGCTCGCGTTCAACCGCAACTTCCAGGGAATGTTGATCACCGTGCCCGGCGCTACCCGGCCCGCGCGTCCGCATTCCGAGTTCTTCAACGCGCAGGACAGTCTGTCGAGCAACGTCAACGGCCAGTCGCGTCTCGCGAACAACGTGCAGATCGAAGGGATCGACGACAACCACCGGACGGGTCTCCTGACCACGTTGATTCCGTCGGCGGAGGCGATCGAAACCGTCAACGTGACGACGACGGTCTACGACGCGGAGTTCGGACGGGCGGGGGGCGCGATCACCAACGTGACGCTGAAGTCGGGAACGAACCAGCTGAAGGGAAGCCTTTTCGCGTTCGGCAACAACGAGAGCACGACGGCGAACGGCTACTTCTCGCATACCGATCCGCCGACCGACTATCTGCAGACCGGCTTCACGCTCGGCGGTCCGATTGAAAAGAACCGGTTGTTCTTCTTCGGCGACTACCAGCACACGAGCGATCACGCCGGCCGCACGCAGCGCTCGACGATTCCGCCGATGGCGTTCCGCACCGGCGACTTCAGCTCCTCCGCAAGCAAGATTTACGATCCGCAGACGGGCAACCCTGACGGCACGGGGCGGCTGCCGTTTCCCAACAACAACATCAACCAGGTCTACAATCCGGCCACCGGCACGTGGTCGCCGGCCAACCGCATCAGCCCCATCGCCGCGGCCATCCTGGCCAACATCGCGCCGCCGAACCTGACGGCCGCGGTCGGCCAGACGAACTTCCAGCAGGACTACGTCCGCGACAAGACCAACAACTCGTTCGACACGAAGGTGAACCTGCAGATGACGCAGCGCGATCAGTTGTCCGCGCGCTTCAGCTTTCTGCGCCCCAGCCAGACCGATCCGCCCGTCTTCGGAATCTACGGCGGGGGCGGCAAGGACTTTTCCGGGACGGGCACGGACACGACCTACAGCACCGGCGTCAACTACACGCGGATGTGGACCAACTCGCTCGTCATGGAAGCGCGCGGCGGCATGAACTACTTCCACAACCAGGCGCTGTCGCCGGGCGACGGCTTGACGACGGCGAAGGATCTCGGCATTCCCGGCGCGAACATCGATCAATGGACGAGCGGCATGACGCGGATCAATTTCAACGCGAGCGGCTGGAGCGATCCGCTCGCCGGATTCGCGGCGAGCCTCCCGTGGGACCGGTCGGAGCGGACCGTCGAGTTCGCGACCGTGTTCACGAAACAGATGTCCAACCACACGATCAAGTTCGGCGAGGACTTCCGCCACACGCGCGACTTCCTGCTGCAGACGCAGGACCGCGGCGGGCCGCGCGGCGAATTCCAGTTCCGCGCCGCGCAGACGGCGCTGCCGAGCGACCCGGCGTCGACCGGCGGTTTCGCGAACCTGTTCGCGTCGTTCCTCCTCGATCTGCCGTCGACCGTACAGCGCGATCTGAAGATGATCGACCCGGGCGTCCGCTTCTGGGCGTTCTACACCTTCGTCCAGGACAAATGGGCGGTGTCGCCGAAGCTGACGGTCGATCTCGGCCTGCGCCACGAGTACTACTCGCCCTTCACCGGCCTGGTCGATCAGGGCGGCCTGTCGAATTACGATCCCACGACCAACACGCTGCAGATCGCCGGTTACGGCAATGTATCGGAGAGCGCGGGCGTACAGAGCTATCTGAGGAACTTTGGTCCCCGCGCGGGCGCGTCGTACCGCCTCGACGACAAGACGGTACTGCGGGGCGGCTACGGCCTCAGCACGCTGCCGTTCCCCGACAACTCGTATATCTATAACTTCCCGATCAAGCAGAACAACGTCTTCACGCCGACGATCTCGAGTCAGCCGGCGGGATCGATGAAAGCCGGCTTCCCCGATCCGGTCGTCGCGGTGATTCCGCCGAACGGCATCATCGATGCCGGCAGCGCGGCGCTGAAGAGCGGCGCGTTCTTCCACGCCCGCTCCGACATGCACGAAGGATCGCTGCACACCTACAACGTCGCGATCCAGCGCGAGCTGCCCGGGCGGTTCACGCTCGACGTCGCCTACGTCGGCAACCGGAGCAACAACCTCCAGACGCAGTTCAACGAGAACGCGGCGGCGCAGATCGGCGCGCCCGCCACCAACGTCAACCTCTATCGTCCGCTGTTCGTGCCGTTCGGCAAGTCGGCGGACGTCACGGTGTGGATCCCGACGCGAGAGACGTACAACTCGCTGCAGACGAAACTGGATCGCCGGTTCAACAACGGGCTGCTCGTCACCACGTCATACACGCTGGGCCGCGGTCTGAGCTACACCAACGGCGACAGCAACACCGGCATCGCGACGCCGGCGGACATCGAACGCAGCTGGGGACGCACGGATCAGGATCGGCTCCACAGCTTGAACGTGAGCTTCGTCTACCAGCTGCCGTTCGGGCCGGACCGGCGCTGGCTGCGCGACGGGGTCGCGAGCTACGTGCTCGGCGACTGGCAGGTCAGCGGCTTCTTCACGGCGCAGTCCGGGCTGCCCATCAACTTCACAGCGGACGGCACGAGCCTGCACGCGCCGGGCAACACGCAGCGGCCCAACGTCAACGGCACCCCGACGGTGTTCGGCAACGCCGGACCGGGACAGCTCTGGTTCGACACGTCGGTCTTCTCGGCGCCGGCGGCCGACACGTTTGGCACGGCCACGCGCAACGGCGTGCTCGACGGACCGCATTACACGAACCTGGACATGGTACTGGCGAAGGTCGTGTCGTTCGCGCACCGGTTCAAGGGCGAGTTCCGCGCCGACATTTTCAACGTGCTGAACAAGCCGCATTTCGACCGGCCCAGCGGGAATTTCAACTCGTCGAATTTCGGACAGATCACGGCGACGCTCGACAGCAACGGCGGCCCGCCGGACCAGCGCACGATGCGGTTCGGCTTCAGACTGATGTTCTGAGGCGGGAGCGCAGGCGAAGCGTCGCTCGGCAGCACCCGAGTCCCGTTGCACCGTCAAGGGGAAGCGAGACTAGGGCGCGCGCCGGGCGACGGACACGCTCCGGTGAAATACCGCAGGATTTTCTCCGACGACTTTCCCCGCGCGGCGTCATGTGACGTCTGATTTCTGCGACCGGCTTTCGCTCTGGTTTCGCGGCGCGATCGCCGATCGCGTCTTCCCTGCCCTGTGAAACACGATTTCGCGGTGTTTCGGCTATGCTGGCGGCCTTCAAAACAGCCATGCCCGGTTCCGAGACCCCAGGCGCCGACATCACCCGGCTCCTTCAGGAATGGCGAGACGGAAGCCAGGATGCCCTGGATCGCCTGATGCCGCTCGTCTATGACGAGCTGCACCTGATGGCCTCTCGGCACCTGTCCCGGGAATGGCGGGTCAGCATGCTGCAGACGACGGCGCTCGTGAGTGAGGCCTACCTGAAACTGGTCGGCCAGCGCAGCGTCGCGTGGCAGAACCGCGCTCATTTCTTTGCCATTGCGGCGCGCGTCATGCGGCGGGTCATCGTCGACAGCGCCCGCCGCGACCTCCGCTCGAAACACGGCGGCGGCGCGCCGGCGGCGCCGCTCGCCGACGCCCTCAATCGGCCGGTGCACGTGGACGTCGACCGTGTAGATGCGCTCGCGCTCGATTTCGCACTGGACAAGCTGCAGGCGCTCGATGCCGATCAGGCGCGCATTGTGGAGCTCCGCTTCTTCGGTGGTCTGACCGTCGAAGAGACGGCGGAAGTCATGAGCATTTCGGCCGCGACCGTCAAGCGCGAATGGGCGCTCGCCAAAGGGTGGCTGTATCGCGAGCTGGTCGGCGACGGCGACGGCGACGGCGGTTGAGCCGCTCTTCGAGGAAAACGCGCGTATCGCGAACAAGGACTGATGTGATGGACACGGCCGTCTGGCGGCGCGTCAAGTCGATTGCGTCTCTGGCCCTGGAGCAGCCCGAGGCGGAACGCGACGCGTACATCCGCGCCGCGTGCGCGGGCGAGGAAGCCCTGCGGCGGGAGGTGCAGTCGCTCGTGCGATCGACGGTGAAGGCCGCGCACCACTTCGAGACTCCGGCAACGATCGGCGCCTACATCGCGCTCGCGGTCGATGCCCGCGTCGGGCCGTATCGCGTGGTCCGCGAACTGGGCAGCGGCGGCATGGGCAGCGTCTTCCTGGCCGAACGCAACGACGGCGAATTCGAACAGCGGGTCGCGATCAAGGTCGTCCGCGACGGCGGGCTCGGCGGCGCGTTTCTCGCCCAGCGATTCCGGGAGGAGAGACGGATTCTCGCGTCGCTCGATCATCCCCATATCGCGCGGCTGCTCGATGGCGGAACGACCGCGGACGGCCTCCCGTACGTCGCCATGGAATATGTCGAGGGGAGTCCTCTCGACAGCTTCTGCCGGACGCGACGCCTCGGCCTGCGCGAGCGGCTCGCGATCTTCCGGGACGTGTGCGCCGCGGTCCACTACGCGCACCAGCGCCTCGTCATCCACCGCGATATCAAGGCGGCGAACATTCTCGTGACCGCCGACGGCGTGCCCAAGCTGCTCGACTTCGGCATCGCCAAGCTCCTCGCTCCTGGTCTGTCCGCGTCGGAACAGGCGGTGACGATGTATCGGGTCATGACGCCCGAGAGCGCCAGCCCCGAGCAGCTCAAGGGGGAACCGATCACCATCGCCGCAGATGGCTACGCGCTCGGTGTACTTCTGTTCCGGCTGCTGACCGGCCGCAGCCCGTACGGCGAGGCGCTCGCCAGCGAAGCGGATCTGGTGAGGGCCGTGTGCGAAACCACGCCCGAGCCGCCGAGTGCCGTCGTGCGGCGCGGGCTGGGAGACGACAACTCCATCGACACCATTCCGGCGGACCTCGACGTCATCGTGATGAAGGCGCTCCGGAAGGAGCCGGAGCGGCGCTACGGATCCGTCGAGCAGCTGTCGGGGGACATCGCGCGGTTCCTGGACGGCCGGCCGGTTCTTGCCGCGCGAGACACCGTGAGGTACCGCGCGGGAAAGTTCGTGCGGCGGCATCGCGTCGCGATGTCCGCGGTTCTGGCTCTCGCAATCGCGCTGGTGGCCGGGATCGCCGCAACGCTGTGGCAAGCGCATGTCGCGCGGCGAGAGCGCGCCCGCGCCGAGCAGGAGTTCGCGGCGGTACGCTCGCTGGCGAATGGTGTGCTCGGCGAATTGTACGACTCGGTCGCCAGGCTGCAGGGATCGATGGGCGCGCGCGAAATCCTGCTCAGGCGCGCGAGCGAATACCTCGATACGTTGACGACCGTCGTGGGCGACAACATCGATCTCCGCCGGGAAACCGCGAACGGCTACATCCGGCTCGCGAAGATCCAGGGGGCCACGGGTCTCGAGAATTTCGGCGACACGGCATCCGCCCGCCGGAACTTTCTCAAGGCTGCCGCTCTTTTGCAGCCCGTCGCCGGCCTGGGCCGGGGCGATCCCCGCGACCGCACCACGCTCGCGGACGTCGTGCTTCAGCTGTCGGACCTCGAGCCCGATCGACAGGCGCGCTGGGCCGACCTTCAGCGAGCGCAGACGTTGATCGAGAGCCTTCCGGCGGACACCGATTCAAGGCAACGCGAAGAAATGCTGCTGTGGTTCGATGTCGCCAACTACTTCGTCGACGTGAAAGATTACGAGCGCACGAAGGCTGCGGCCGAGAAAGAAGTCCGGGCGGCCGAGGCGCTTTTCCGGGCGGCGCCCGACAGTTTGACTGCCAGCAGCAATCTGTCGATCTGCTACAAACACCTGGGCGCCGTCCTCCGGGAACTCCATTCTCCGGCCGAGGCACTCGTCCTCGTCGAGAAAGCGATGGCACTCGACAAGGCGCGCGTCGCGCGCGAGCCGGCCAGAGCAATCTGGCGCCTGCAGCTCTCCTTCGCGGTCGCGTCGATCGCGGAGATCCGACTCGATGAAGGGAATCTCGGCAGCGCCCTGGAGGGCTATGGTCAGGCCGTGGAGCTGCGGCAGGCCGCCGTCGCGGCAGAGCCCAACGACGTGTTTGCCTCCGAGAGCCTGGCACGAGGTTACGGCTCGATGGCGAAGGTGCTCACGCGGATGGGCCGCGTGTCCGAAGGAATCGATTGGCGAGCGCGGCGGATCGCGGTGTATCGGGATCGGTTGTCGGCGCATCCCGAGCGCGACAGCGCGTGGCGGGAATATGCCAGCGCCATATCGGACGCGACGGACGCAACTCTCGATGCCCTCGAGTCGCTGCCTTCGACGGCGGCCGTACGAGCGCAAGGCACACGACGGGTCCGCGAGATGCTGGATAGCCTGACTGCTCTCTCGGCTCGCTGGACGAGCGAGCATCGACCCGGAACCAATCCCGTTTTGTCCGACCAGCTCGCACGGTCGCTCGATCGGCTTCAGCGTCTTTCGGGCGGCCAATGACGTGCGCCACCCGCTCGAGCAGTGCCACGGCCGCGTCGCAGGGCGAAAGTCGGTCAAAAGAGTGCTCGTGAGCCGTTTTTCCCACCGACGTCGCGTCTACCTCATAAAGGGGGCACGCGGTGTCGCTTTCAGGAAGGCCGGCACGATGGATTCTCGGCGCGTGGCTCGCGGTCGCCGCCGCCGCGGCACCCGCCCTGGCCAACACATTCTCGGT
>Ga0075425_100002111_pt1 | contig 19704 bp, 13 predicted proteins | sample SoiMethybrSBSTD4_FD_75300 | JGI IMG/M metagenome (GOLD analysis project Ga0075425, IMG submission 75300) | Bulk soil microbial communities from a Populus tree surrounding site in Tennessee, USA - Soil MetaG P. TD hybrid SBSTD4 | ecosystem: Environmental > Terrestrial > Soil > Tree plantation... | reverse complement strand
CCAGGGAAAGCCGCTTCCCCTATTCGACTACGTTTCCCCGGCATAGGTTGCTCCGGCGGAGCCGGGAGGCCGCGCAGGGCAGCAAAAGCATGGTAGTACAAACTCAGGCCATAGAAATAAGCTGTGCCCGCCTGACAACGTCTCACGTTGGTCTTTCGTTTGTAAAAAAATTGCAGCGTGCCAAAGCCTTATTGCAAGCCGATGGTCCCGGAAATCAGGTGAAGGTCGCTGCCCGTGATTCCTTGTACCGAAATGTAGGCGGTGCCGGTCATTACCATAGATGTTGAACTCGACGTAGACCCCAGGTTGTGTGTGTCGCCGCTGTATTGTGCGGTGAACTGGTGAATTCCAATTCCGAATCCATTGCCGAGACTCGAGAGCTGCGCCTGGCCATTCACTACGGCAACCTGCCCGGAAGCCTGCTGTCCATAGTCGTAAAAGACCACATACCCTGCCGGCGATTTGCCCGTTACGGCGGCGGTCAATGTGAAAGAGTCCGTCGGGCCGACTTTGGAACTGGTTGTGGTCAATACCGTGGTGGTTGCCGTAGGCGTGACGCTGCCCCCGCCTCCGCCACCACCAGCGCCTGCTCCGCCTCCGCCGCAGCCTGGCACCAAAAGAAGAATGCATGTGGTCGCCAGCGGCAAGCAGCTTCGCAGTCGTTTCATTTTGAAACCTATCAACGCCAGCAACGAAGCAATCATTAGTCCAAGTTCGAGTCGCTGGCCGCTCGTTGGCGATCCAGTACTCAATCGGGCCGGCAATCCGAGAAATCCGGGATGCCGACGAATGGTGCCGGTGGGAGCAGCCGACGTGGGAGTCATGGTGAGCATGGCTGTTGCGGGCGCGTTGTTCAGACTCACTTGGGCCGGATTTAGCGAGATCGAGTAGCCCCAGATGTTGCTGGTATTGAACAACGTCAGGTTTACGGTGCTCGGTGTCGAACTCAGCGGACTTACCGTGATTTGTACCGACGCAGGCTGACCTGCGGTCGCCAAGAGGTTGAAACCACCAGCAGGAGCCAAGGAAAAGTCCGGGATGATTACGGTGATGAATTGGGACGGAGCGTTGGCGCCAGCGAAATTCGCGTCGCCGGTATAACCCACCTGAATATACTCACCGGATTGGGGAGTCGTGGTGACACTTGCAGTGAGGACCTGGTTTCCGCTTGCGTCGCTGGTGACAGTTCCGGATACGGGGCTTTGTATCGGTGTGTACGCTCCGTAAAAATTGAAGGAGCCGGCTATCACGGGAGTTTTGGCAGGAGTCGTCACGCTTGCAGTGATCGTAACGGTCTGACCGTATTTGATATTCGTGTTAGAGAAGGTCAGGGCCATCGTCGTTGGATACAGTGCATGGACTACAGTCGGGGTCGTCGCGGAAGCCGCATAGCTTGCGTCGCCTGAATAGGCTGCAGTGAGCGAGTGATCGCCACCGGTGCCGAAGGTCACTTGAAATGTCGCGCCTAAACCAGGGTTTCCATTCGCGCACCCACTCGAAGTTGCCGCAAGCGGTCCGGCGACGAGCGCATTGCCGTCAAAGAGAGATAGTGTTCCCGTCGGCTTTACGCCACTTGGGACGTTTGGGCAGCCACTAACGTTCACATCGAAAGGGGTGCCCACAACCGGGTACGCAACAGTGGGGTATAAAGCGATGGTGTTCGGGGCCGGCGTAATTGTGAACGTATCTGTTGCGGAGGTGCTGGCCGTGTAGCTGTTGTCGCCGGAATATTTTGCGACGAGAGAGTAAGCACCTCCAGCCAGCGTGGGTGCGATGTCCCTGGTGTATCCGTTGTTGTTGAGTGTGTAAGAGCCGCCGTCGACGGCCGAGCCATTGGCCGTGAGCATGACGGTTCCCGTGGGGCAGGTCACTTCGTTGACGTTTTCGCAGGTAGGCGACGGCGGACCGGTGGGGCTTGCCACCGTGGAACTGTTCGCTACATACATGCGAATAATGTAGTCGGAGCCGTACACGACGGATGTCGCGTTGCCGTTGGTTTGATTTCCTTGCGCATCGAACGACGGAATCACAATAAAGGTTTGGCTGGATTCCTTGCCCACCGTTACTTGCACAGGAGTGGAGTCGCTCGGTGCATTTGTTCCATCGCCGGCATAGTGCGCGTAAACCTTGTAAGTCCCACCGGGCAGACTTTGCGTTTTCACGCCACTGATGCTTCCGTTGGATAGCGTGAACTGATCCAAGCCCCAGGTAGAACCGTCGGCGAGCGTGGCGATCAAAGATACGTCGCCCGCTGGCACTGCCGTACCGCTCTTCGGAGTCACATTAACCGTGACAGAGACATTTTCGTTTGTGCCGTGCGTGATTCCCGTGGTTGGCGAAAGTGAAAGGGTCGTGGTCGTTCCGATAGTGGAGACGCTGCCCCAATTCGTCGCCAGATTGTTGACGTTAAGCGAGCCCAGTCCGGTGGCCATGTCGTAGCCGGCCGCGGCCGTCCACGCCTCTGTCGTCGTGTGACTCGCGTCCACCAGCACACCGTTGGTAGAAGCCGCGGAAGAATTGCAGTTTGGCGTCCCTCCTTTGCACGGGACACTGTTTGTTCCCACGGACTTCCCGTAGCGAGTGGCCAGGTAGGAATTTCCGCTGGTCACATCGTTGAAGATGCAACCGGCTGCTTCGGTTGCGCTGGAAGTGCAAGAGGCGCCCGATTTTTTCGACAGAGCGTATAGCACGGGATTCGGATTCCCCTGCCGGGAGGAACCGCCGTGAGCCGCCGAATATTGGTTCACCAGGGCCATTACGCCAGCGAACGCCGGAGCGGACGCTGAGGTTCCCCCGATGGCATGAAAGGTATAAAACGGACTGTTCAAATTGCAGGTCTGGATGTACGTCAAATCTTTTTGGCAAAACAAATAGAAGCTGCCGGTGAAGCCGGGGCTGGCAAATAACGAAATGTCCGGCTGATCGCGATGATTGTCATTGGGCACGCCGTTTACGCCCATTTGCCATTTGGGCTTGCCGTAAACTTTGCTTGGGCCGCCGCTGCCCGCGACAATGTTATGGGACCAGTCCGGCGCAGTGCTGCCGCAGCCTGTCAAGCCGAGTTGCGCACAGTTGTCACTCCACGGAACTTCCGGAATGTAGCTTTTTGCGGAGGTGCCGGTGACGCTGTCGTTGGTGGCATTCCAATAGGTCGACCACCTGTTGATCTGGTTGAAGTCGGTGCCGCCCACGGAAACGTTGAAGGGCGTACCGGCTAAGCCGCTTACCGCCAGACCGTGTGTCGCGACATCCTGATTGTTGAAGTCATCGCATCCGGCCGAACCTCCGTCGCCAGAGGACACCGCGACCGTAATACCTTGAGCGGCGGCTTGTTCCCAAAGCGAATTATAGAAAGCGTTTCCCGCCGTACCCAGGTCGCTTTCGCAGGCGCCGTAGCTTTCGCTCATTACGTCGGCCAGGTTGTGCTCGATGATGTAGAGTGCGGAAAGGTCGATGCCGGCGCTGGCCGGCGTGGAAGCGGAAACCACAAATTTTACGGTCGCGCCGGGCGCTACGGCTCCCGACCATTGCACGTCGAGATCGGACTCGGACTCTTCGTCCGGCGATGTGATGCCCGGATCCATTCCGTTCACAATGATGTTGGACGATGAAAAATTGTTGGTCAGGCCGAACATGTTGCGGAAATCGCTGACGTCAGTCGGATCGATTTGCGTTTCGCCTACGATGGCGATGGTCTGCCCAGTGCCGTCATTGCCGCCGTTCACCAGAGTTTTGGAGCTATAGATGGTCGCGAAGTCGCCCGGGCCGACACCGTAAAGCGCGGTTCCGCTGGAGGGATCGGGAAAGGTAAAGAGCGGCTGCAGCCTGCGACTGCCGGGATCCCTGCGAACGTCGCCCAGAAATCGGCTGTGAAACCTTTTCGGGAAATTGTGCAGCGACACAATGCCGGAAATCACCGGAGCGAGCGCCGCCGGAATTTGCGGATCGGATGAATTGGCCACATACATCGCGTTATTGAACGCATAGTTCTGGATTTGCGTCAGAAACGCCTGGCGAACCTGCGCCGCATTGCCGCTGAACTCCATGACGCCGCGGCCGGCCGCGACGCGAATTTCGTGGAACCCTTGGGAGGTGAGCCAGTCGGTGACGGATTGAATGTCGGCGTCGGACGGGCCAAACTGTTTGCCAAAATCTTCGGGAGACTGCCATTTGTGGTAATTGGCGGAAGATATGTCCTGCTGCGATTCGAGCAGCGATTGCAGCGCAGCTTCCTGTTCGTCACTCCGTTTCAGCAGAAGCAGAATGCGGTTTATGGCGAGCGATTCGGCAACGGCGCCGCGGCTGAATTCGGCACGCGCCAGCGGGTGCACGCCGCCCTTGAGCGTGATGCGCGTGGAGTTGTCCGGAACTTGGGTTATGCGATTCGCAGCCGGCGGAGTGGTTTGGCCGCTCGCCTGGCCCGCCGCAAACAAACACACAAACGTCAACGCACACCCGAACGGGAGCTTGCGAAGAAATGTTTTCATTTACGGGTACCCGAACGTCCTATTTGCACACAAGGTTCGACCGTGAAACCCTGCGGAATGCTGCACTCACGGCTTCGGGCAAGCCGCGGGACCCAGCCTCTTTACGCCTTCCTGAGATCCCTCAGGCAAAGAGGCCCCGCTGAGTCTGCCAGTTGAGCCGGGAGACGGCATCGACTCCGAACCGGCGCAGATTAGCACAGGAAATCGATAAAATCAGTAGAACGTGACTAGAAAGGCAGCGACCGAAGGTCGACGTTACCGCCGGAGAGTAGGAGGCCAATTTTGGGTCTTGGCGCGTTGGGGAAAAGGGAAGTTGCTGCGCCGGACTTCAAAAGCGGCGCGAGAGCAATCGCGGAAGAAGGCTCGGTGATGACCTTCAGCCGTTCCCAGATCAATTCCATGGCGCTGATGATTTCTTCTTCGCTGACCAGCAGAACCCCGGATAGCAGTTCGCGCAGAATGGCGAAAGTACGCGGGGCGAGGGAAGCGCGGAGGCCGTCGGCAATGGTGTCGCTCGATTCGATCGCTTGTAGAACGCCGGTTTCGAGCGAGCGGTAGGCGTCATCGGCTTTGGCGGGCTCGCAACCGTAAATCTTGATGGATGGCTGCAGATGCTTGGCGCTGAGCGAAGTTCCGCTGAGCAGACCGCCGCCGCTAACCGGCGACAAAATGGCGTCGAGTTCGCCAACATCTTCGAGAAGCTCTTTCGCGGCGGTGGCCTGTCCGGCGATGATGCGATCGTCGTCGTAGGGATGGATCATTACCGCGCCGGTTTCGGCTTGAATGCGCGCGGCGGCTTCCGAACGCGCGGAAACCTTTGCTTCGCAGAAAGTGATTTTGCCGCCGTAGGCTTCCACGGCTTTGCACTTCACCATCGCAGCGTTTTTCGGCATGACGATCCATGCGGGAACGCCGCGCCATGCGGCTGCGCAGGAAACCGCCGCGGCATGGTTGCCGCTGGAGTGCGTGACGATGCCGCGTGCCGCTTCTTCGTCGCTTAGTGAAAAGATGGCGTTCGTTGCGCCGCGAATTTTGAACGAGCCGGTCTTTTGCAGGTTTTCACATTTGAAGAACAGGTCTGCTCCGCACAGGGCGTCAAGCGTGGCGGAGCGCAACACCGGCGTGCGATGAATTTTCGGAGCAATTCGCTGGTGTGCGCGCTGAATTTCGTCCCAGGTTGGCGCTGCGGTTGGAGCGATGGTTTTGGAGGACATTGCCTAGTTCCTATGACACTGCCGGGTATTGTCGTGAAACGGAAAGCACAGGTTAACGCACTATCATCGGAACAGCGAATGGCCGCGGAAGGCGGGAGCGGTGTCGCTGCTGGAAAATTGGCTGGCGAAGTTCAGGCGAAACCAAAAGAGGTTCTATCACTGGTCGCCCGCGCGCATAGTTGCGGATTTTAACTTTGACCGCGCATGGTGCTCTGCTACTCTTGCTGCCACCCTTCCGCAGACATGCGACGCCAGTCCCCCCTTTCGCTGCGCGAAGGAGCAACGCAATGGAAAGCTCGGAACGCCGTCAGTTAATCCGTTATGCTATGCGAACGCCGATCCGGTTTAAAGCCATGGGCACAGCTGCGGACAAAAGCGAACATTTCACGGAAGCGTTAAACGTTTCGCGAGGCGGATTTTATTTCGCCACGTCCGCGCCGCTACAAATCGGCATGCCGATTGAAGCGACGCTGCGGATGCCGGAAGAAGTGACCGGCGAAAAAACGAAAGAAACGCATTGCCGCGCGCGCGTGGTGCATGTCCGCAACGAGCCCTACAGCGACGGCCGCCTCGGCTTTGGCGCGGAGATTGAATCGTTCTTCGCCACGCCACGGCCGGATCGCTGGGCGAGCTAGACTCCTAGAAATCTCGCTACTTCGTGGATTACTTCGGAACAGAAACTACCGTCTTGCCCGAACCTACATTTTCGAAGCGATCGTAGGCGCGTACTGCAATGGTGTGTTCGCCGGGTTTCAGATCGCGCAGCGTGAATTCATAGGATTGCTGTTTGCCATCGCTGATGCCGGATTTCGGCGCGAGGAGTGTCCATTCGCCGCCGTCCAGGCTGTATTGCGCGCGATCGATGCTTGACCACGCGTCCTTCGCCTCGAATTGAATCAACCAACCTTCAGCTGGAGCAAGCGTGCCATTGCGTACTGCCAACGAGGCCGCTTTGGGCTCAGCAACCGTCGGCGGCGTGTTGTCCACTTCAAAGCGTTCACTTTCGCGCTCGGTCTTCAATGCTTTGTCAGGCGGATTGGACGCAGCGTCGGTGGCCACGATCTTGAGGTAGTAGGCGCCGTCAGCGAGCGTCGTGGTATCAAAAGAATAGAACTTCTGCTCCAGGTTGTCCTTCAGCAGCTTCCAATCTTTTTCAGTTTCACCGCGAAAATAGACGGCGTACTTCAGGTCATCGTCGTTGTCGTCGTGCGCGGTCCACAGGACCGACTGATAGCCTTTTTGCACGAAGCCTTGCGGAGGAACCTCAAACTTGGTGGCGCCGCTGCTTTGCGATTGGCTGATGATGACGCCGCTCGTCGAAGGAGCAGGTGGAAATTTCAGAGTGGCCGCGGGGGCCGCGCCCGTAGCTAACACGGGCTGACCTTGCGCGCGTACGCCTGGGTCCTGCAGCAAAATTCCATCGATCACCGGTGCGACGTTTTTCGGTTGATAAGCCAGGGTGACCCACTCGATGCCGTCGCCGGGGCGGCCATCGTGAATTACCGCTTTCCACTGGGCGAAGCGCGCGGAGGGCGCCGCGGGTTCTGCACCGCTGGAGGAAAAAGGTCCATACCACTTGGACCATTCCTTGCCGGGGTCTTCGGTGTTGCCGGTGCGAACGTAAAATTCCAGGCGAGGTTCTTTACTGTCGGGCCCGCTCTTCTTTGCCGAAGCCGTCGTCATGGCCGGAGGACTCCACCACTCGATGCGCCCCCATTGCGAAAAAAGCTGCGCGTCGAAGGAGCGCGACTCGTAAGTGCCTTCCGGTTCGTATTCGGGGCCAAGCGAAATCAGTTTGCCGGGGTTGGCTGTGCAAAGGATCACTCTGCCGGCGGAGTTGCGGGTGATTCCGGTAATTTGCGCTGAGCCTGCTTTAGCGAGCTGAGCGAAAACTCCGTGGCCATCGATGGCAAGCAGAGCGCCGGAGTTGCCGAGGCCGGCTAGGAGACGGCCGTCGTTGCCGATGCCCAGCGAATAGACGACGTCATCGCGCGAACTCCAAAGTTCTTCGGGCGCGCCATCCGGCGCAATTTTGTAAACGCCGCTGGAAATTACGGAAGGAAACGGAATGTAAGGAGCCTGCGGCTGGCCGGTGCCGGTGCTTTGTATGGGAGCAATCACAGTGACATTGCCACTGGTGGTCACCGTCGTAGAGCTGGTGGCGGTTTGGCTGGGTACGCTCGAGATTACCGCAGCGTTGTGCTGGCGCTCGCCGATGGCCGCGACATAGATGGAGCCGTCCGCGCCAACCGCCAGCGAAGTGACTTCGCGCTTGGGCGTTTCGTAGAGAACAAAGCCTTCGGCCGCGGGATCTTTTTCATTTTTGCGAACCGAATTTGCTGGACGGGTAAGCCGGAGCACTCGGCCGCTCGGTTCAGTGCCGGCGATTAGATTTGCTTTGCCGTCAAAGGCTAGCACGCGAACGTGCGCTTCATCGCTGGTGTAGAAGAGTTCGCTCTTGCCGTCGGGTGCGACCGCAAAGATTTGTCCCTTGTCGCCGGTAGCCACATAGAGAGTGCCGTCTGCGCCGAATTCGATGTCCCAGATATATTTGCTCTTAGGATCGAAGAAGACAGATTTTTCGCCGGCAGACGAAACGCGATAGACCTTGCCGTCCGGCGAAGTGCCGACGTAGAGCGTGCCTTTGCTGTCGAAGGCGAGGGCTTGCGCGGAAAGTTCGCTGGACTGAAATACAGTGAAAGTCTTTCCGTTGCCGTCGAGCTTGAAGACTTTTGCGGGTGAACCGCCGGCAGCATAGGGATTGCCGGTGGCGTCGAGTTTAATGGACCAAAGATAGGATGCATCGGCATCGGCAAGCTGCGTGATTTTCGGAGCGAGTTCAAGGCGGCCGTCGCTGCGTACCGCGATACCGTGCGTGGTGCCTTTCAGGAATTCGTCATAGGTGGATTGCCGCCAGCGGCGCGTATGCTCCGCCGTTACCACGCCTGCCGCTGCGGTAAGTAATGCCGTTGCGCATAACCATGCGCTGATCCGCTTTGTGATACTGCCCGCACGCTCGTGCATTCCGTCCGCCTTCTCCTCGTTGCGTTAGAACAAGCCTGTTTGCCGCGCACCCTATCGAATGGGCAAATTCAGAGAGATGATGCCAGTCACCGGGCCGGACATCGGCACGGACGCCTCGCTGGCCAATGATTCGCGAAGGACTTGCACGCTGCCTGGCGCCGGGCGGCCGTCCACGGCATTGATCTGCGAAAGCGGCACATTGGGCAATTCCTTGTCATCCCAAAGCATGGTGGGCGACGGGACGAACAAGCCAACATAAAGCCGATCGTTGCGGCGTTCGCGGTTGATCAGCGAAATCAGAGGATCAAGGCCTTCCGGACCGCCCTGTCCCCCGGCGCCGGCAAAGCCGCGCGAGGCGCGGTTCATCCAATCGGCATCGCTGACCATCAATCGCAAGGTGGTGCCGCGCAGCACCTGGTCGGGAATATGCACGGAAGTTTCTTCAATGCGTGGAGTTCCGCGATAGGGTTGCAACAGTACGCGTAGGCGCAACGTTTCGCCGGGCGCCGCTTCGCCTTTTTCGAGCCAGGCACTTTCAATAGTAAAGGATTGACGTCCCGGGACGCTCTCCACATTCAGGGCGATGTTTTCGATATTTACTTTTTCAAATGCGTTGTTGAAGAGCCGCATGAACGCGCTCATCACGGTTATCGCCACTGGCATACCGTCGGGACTCATCGCATCGCTCGGAGCAAAAGTATTTTCAATGTGAACGGGGGCGTGGCCTTTGAGCTTGATCTCGGCGTTCATCTTTAGCGTGGTGGTTTCGCCATAGACGATGTTTTGCGTCAGGCCGTTGAATGTGGTGATTCCGACCAACAATGGAGTGAGTTTGGGGTGATTGACGATTTCGGCGTGAATGGTTTTCGTGCCGAGCGCGGACTTGGTGGTCAGCTCCAGGGGAATCATCGCTGGCGCGGGTCCGAGCTTACCCGTGACGGCGGTGAGATGATCGCTTACGATGGTCCCGATCGGCCCGCCGGCATTCACGATTTTTGTCGAAGCGAGATCGGAAGAAAGAGTCGTAAGGACGCGGCTCCGCGCCATCGGCAATTGCACCTCACCGAGATTGAGAAAAGGGTGGCCGCAAAGAAAAACCTGGTCGCCCTGGATTGCCGTTACGGTGCAAGCGGAGTTGATGGAGACGTCGCCTTGCACCAGAACCATTCCGGCCATATCGCCAGGCGCGAGCTTGGCATCGTCGGGGCGCGCGGGGGTAGTGCCGCCCTGCGCTGTGACAAAGCCCAGGCCGCCTAGCTGATCGGAGAATTTCTGAATCGCAGCGGGCTGAAATCCGGAAAAGATCAGAGGTGTTTCGATGGAGCGGAGTTCGGCGCCGCCCTGGATTCCCGCGCGGCCAGCAAGGCTGTCGGAAACGGTTGCTTGCGAGGCGGTCCCCGTAGCGTTGGTGGCGGATGGCGTTGAACCGCCGCCGGCCAGAACGTCGGCGATGGGAGTGACGCCGGCAATCGGTTCTTTGGTGAAGATACCGAGTTTCAGCGAAAGGGCGCCAGCGAGCTTGCCATCAATGTACACCGGGCTGCCGCTCATGCCAGCGACCACGCCGGTATGCTCGACCTTCGGGCCCTTCAGCTGGACCAGTATGATGGACTGCTTGGGTCCCAGGAAATTGGGCATCACGCCGATGACTTCGAGATCGAATTTTTCGACTTGGTCGCCGGCAAAAATGGTGTAAGCGTAGCCTTGCATGCCAGGGCGCACCTGATCAACCGGAAGTGTCTCATTTAAAGGAGTTTGCGCCTGCGCGAGAACCGCGCTGCCGAGAAAGAGGGCTGCCAGGGTGAGCCGCAGTGCGCAAAGCAGCATCGTTACGATTCGACGGCTGAGCTGGGGCAAGCAGTTGGCCGAAAGCATGAAGAGAAGATGATACGCGGTGCGGTACCGGGGCGCAATCCAACCAGGGGTTGGCGACAACCAGACCGCTTGTACTAGAGGTTGTGGAACTTAGAGTTCCTCGGATGGGCTGCCGGCCGGTTGCAAACTTTGTGGCCTAGTGCTGCATGCGGACTTTGACGCGCGTGCCTTCAGGCAATTTGCCGCCCGTCAGAACGACCACGCCCTGGCTGACGACACCGTCGAGTTCTGAAGAGCCGTCTGAAGCGGCGGCTGAAGCACTGCTCTTTGAAAACGCGACCGGGTTGACGTACCAGCTATAGCGCTCCTGGAGTTGCTGGCCGCCAGCGGGATAGCTTGCCAGCAGGCTATTCAATTCTGAAACACGCGCGCTGAATGGCGGATGCGTGCTTCCCCACAAGCTAAGCTGGCGGCGACTCTGCTCGCTGCTGGGCGCCTGTGCGAGCGTTTGCAAGAAATTGCCAAGTCCGGCTGGATCGTAGCCTGCCTTTGCAGCGAACTCCATTCCAACTTTGTCGGCTTCGCTCTCTTTGTCGCGACTCACTTGCAGGGTTAGCGCATTCTTCACGACATCTCCCGCCAGATTCACAAGCTCGGCGCCTTGCGGTACACGCGTTACGGTTTCTTCCTTGGCAAACTGGCTTGTTTTCTTGGAGCGAATCTCTTTTTCGAGGTGCCGGCGGTCGACGTGGGCTATTTCGTGTGCGAGGGTTCCGGCGAGTTCCGCTTCGTTGTGCAGATTGGCCAAAGCGCCTCGCGTTATGAAGATGTATCCGCCGGGAAGCGAGAGTGCCGTGATCACTTCGGTATCCAAAACCACGAAACGATAGGGAGCTGCTCGGCTGCCCTGCCGCGCGACTGTGTTGCCTACCAAATTCACGTACTTAGCCATCTCGAAGTTCTCGTAGGTGCCGAAAATGTGGATCAATTTGGCAGCCGAGGCTTCGCCGATGGCCTGTTCCTGTTCGGCCGTCCATGGGGTGTAGATGTCCGCTGCTTTCTTGGCCTTCTGCGCGTTGTTCTGCGCCCTGCGAAGCGCATCCCCGATCTGGGCGCGCGTTGTGGATGCACCAAACGTCAGAATAAGAAGGGCTACAAAAATTTGATAGCGTGGTTTTCGCATCGTGCCTCCTCAGTTGGGTTTCTTTGCAGCAGCGGCCGGATTCAGTCCGCCCTGCTGAATGAACTCATCGAGCTCCGCCTTCGAAACCGCGTACGCCGTTAGCTTTTGAACTTTTGCGGTGTCGTCGCCGGTCGCGGTTGACGCCAGAAACGTCTTTTGCACTTGGCCGTTGTCATCGACCCCGTTGAATCCGAGAGTTGCCGTGTCCTTGGTCTGTCGCGAAGTCTTGATGTTGAGCGAGCCGCCAAAGAGTGGCGCGGGCTTTTCGGCGCCGGATCCGTTGGCCGGTGCGTTGGCGTTGGACGTCCCACCAGGCGGGGGGCTGTCCTTGGCAGTTTGTCCCTTTTTTTGCTTCGCATCCGTTTGGCTCTGCTGCGAACCTTGTGGTTGCTGTTGCGATTGCGTGAGCGGGGAAAAGCCCCAGCCCGCGTAGCTCAGAAAGAAGAGCGAAGCGCAGACGACCGACTGCAAAATCCATCGTTTCATGCTATCTCTCCCGAGTTCATTCCACTGTCTCTATAGCGATCTTGTTTTCGATGGGCGCTACCGCCTGCGCCAGTCCCTTGAACCCCACGAGCTCGTAAACGAGCGTTTCAACCGTCTTTCCTTTGACTTTCACGCCGCCAAGAGAACGTACCGCTCCTGCGTCGCCGAGCATGCGGCGGGTTGTTTCGCTGATGACAATCGAGGTGTGAAATTCTTTGTTTAGGCCCTCGAGCCTTGCAGCGAGATTGACGGCGTCGCCGATGACTGTGAATTCGATCTTCTTGCCACGGCCGATATTTCCGAAGATGACCGAGCCTGTGTTGACGCCGATTCCGATGGCGATTGGTCCTTTGCCCTGCTTTGCCCACTGTTCGTTGAGCTGTTTCACTCTTTCGATCATTTCCAGGGCGGCCTGAGCAGCTTCCTCCGCGTGGTTCTCGCCGGGCGTGAATGCTCCCCAATAGGCCAGGATGCCGTCGCCGATAAATTTGTCGACGATGCCGTTGTACTTGAAGATGATGTCGGTCATCGCCGCGAGGTAATCATCGAGCAGCGAGATCAATTCCATGGGTTCGGATTGCTCGGTCATGGTGGTGAAATTGCGGACGTCAGAAATGAGAATCGTTAGCTCGCGCTTGTCGCCGTTCAGCCGGAAGCTGTCCAGGTTGGACATTACGTAATTTACCAGCTGCGGCGCCACGTAGCGGTCGAGCACGCCACGGGTGCGACGCAGTTCGCGTCCAGTGGTGACGTATCGCGCGGCTCCTGTCGAGCCGTAGGACATGATGAGGGCCATGCACGGCGCGACAACCGGAACCGCGAAGTGCAAGCCGCGAAAAGCCGCAATGGCGATGGCGACGTAGGTGACCAAGGCGGCGATGATAATCGCGCCGCCAGTGCCGATGGATCGCAGACGGTACTGAAGCAGGCCCCCGAAACAGGCCAGGGCGAGGACCGCGCCGAGCAAGAGCCATCCGGGCGTTGAGCGAAGCGCCTCGCCGTGCAGCAGATTGTCGATGGCAGCGGCGTGAGCCAGGAAACCCGGCGCTTGCTCGTCGAAAGGCATCGGGCGGGCTTCATAGCTGCCGGCGGCGCTGGCCCCGATGAGAACGATTTTGTCCTGGAAGAATTCGGCAGGATATTTCTGTGCTTCCGCCGGGCATTGCTCAGGATAAATCGAACAGACCACTTTCCAGATTGGCAGGCGTGGATAAACAAACGAGCCGCCGTGCCACAGCACCAGAATGCGGCCATGTTCGTCGACCGGAGTGCGAATGCCATTCCGTTCGACATAGCTGGCGTCGAAAATTCCGCTCTTCTTGTGCCAGGAAACCGCCAGCGGCCGCGGACTCGCCAGATCGGCGACGCGCGCGGCCAGCGAGCCGTAGTGTTTGCCTTGATATTCAAATAGCAGAGGAACACGCCGAACGGTTCCGTCCCGATCGGGACTCGAGTTGACGCATCCCAATGAAGCTGCCGCGCGCACGAATTTTTCCTGAGGAAGGTTGGGCTCGAAGACCTGCGAGGGTATCGGAACGCCAAGCCCTCCGGGGCTCGCCTGTTCCTCCAGCAGCGCCAGCTGTGCTTGCTGCGAATCCGTGTTGACTCGCTCGACTTGCGTGGAAAGAAATGAAAAGCCGAGAACGAGCTTACCCGAGCGCTGCGCAACTTGGGCAAGCTCAGAATCGACCGGTTCGCTCTCCGTACCGCTCAAAATAGCGTCCATCACGATGGCATTTGGTTTTCCGCGACTTACGTAGCGAATTGCTTCTGTCCAGACGCGACGGGTCCAAGGCCAGCGACCGAGCTTCTCCTGCAGAGCTGCGAGGCTGGCGTTGTCAATGTCGATGATGACGATGCGCGGATCGGCTTTGCCCGGCTGCGCGGTCCAGCGAGTACGCGCATCCAGAGTTCCGTTCTCCAGCCATTCGCCGGTTTGCGTCTTAGCAAGCCACAGCATCAAGGCTGCTGAAACGGCGATACATGCCAACGTGCCTCGGCGAAACGCGCGCTGGGTATGCGGATCGGTGGTCATCCGTTTAGATGATTGCCTCTGGCCGTATTTCCGATGAGAGTTGTGCGGAATTTTGCTGCTGCGATGTTAGGTTGTAGCCGCTGAGCAAGTCAATGAATCGAGGTTTACTGTTTGGACGATTTGCCCGGCGTAAAGGCCGATGCCTCCTCTTTGCGATACAGAGCTACACTCCGGGGCGTAAAGTGCCCGTTTGGCCACCAAAACTAAGGAATACAGAAGTATTACAAAGGGGCCGACGGGCGCGTGCTACGGTCAGAGGTGGAGACTCAACACCCGCAATGACCGAACCGACCACAGTTACTTTGCAAGGCGATCGAACCTTTCGCCAGCCGCTCAATTGGATCACGACTTCGTTCTTCATACTGTTCCACGTCGCGGCGGTGGCCGCGTTTTTCTTCTTTACGTGGAAGGCGCTGGTACTGGCGGTTGTGTTGTATTGGGTGGCCGGCAGCTTGGGCATCGGGATGGGCTACCACCGGTTGTTGACGCATCGCGGGTACAAAACGCCGGTGTGGATGGAATATTTTCTGACATTATGCGGCACGCTGGCCATGGAGGGCGGTCCTATCGCCTGGGTCGCAACGCACCGGATTCACCATCAGAACACGGACAAAGAGGGCGATCCGCATTCACCGCGCGACGGCGGTTTGTGGTCGCATATCGGCTGGATCATCACCGGCAGGGCCATGCACCGCAACACTTCGGATCTTTTGCCGTATGTTCCCGATCTTCGCAAACACAGGTTTCACTTGTGGGTGAGCAACTACCATTGGGTGCCCATCGTTACTTTGGCCGTGCTGACACTGGCGGTCGGCGGATGGCCTTGCCTGCTGTGGGGCGTTTTTCTGCGTACGGTGATCGGACTTCATTCCACGTGGTTGGTGAACTCCGCTACGCACATGTGGGGCTCGCAACGTTTTGATACCGGCGATACTTCGACCAACAGTTTCTGGGTGGCCATGCTCTCCTTCGGTGAAGGCTGGCACAACAATCACCACGCCGTGCCGCAGGCTGCGCGCCATGGTTTGGCCTGGTACGAGTTTGATATGAATTGGTACGGAATTGCGGCACTGCGTTTCCTGGGCCTGGCTTGGGATATCAAGCTGCAGAAGCCGCTGAGTGAGTTGAAGGCTTCGCCGGATTCGCAGCCGCGCCTCTTGGTGGCTCGGCCTGTGTCGGTAGTCGAACCGGAAGTCGTCAACTCCGGCGACTAGGTTTTCGCAACCATATCGCTATCTCCTGACCTTTCTAAACTCCATCTCTCGTTTCATTTCGTGCAGCGATCCCGCTGGATGGCCTAAACTAGCTGTCCATGCGCGTCACCAGCCGAACCCGAGCGATCGTGTTTTTTATTGCGCTGGGCGCTTGCCTGGTGGGGCTCGCGGTTTTCCTCAACGTCAGTTGGATTGTGGTGAACTGGCGGCGCGATGTACCGCTGGTCCTGGGGATTATTTTCTTTGGCGTGATCATCGCAGGCGTGGTGGTCAACACCATTTTTCTGGTGCGTGAAATCCGCCGCAATGAACAGCAGGACAGCTTCCTCAATGCCGTCACACACGAGCTGAAAACGCCCATCGCTTCCATTCGTTTGTATCTGGAGACACTGCAGAGCCGCGGTATTGATGACGCGCAGCGCCGCGAATTTTATCGCATCATGCTGGAAGATGCCGACCGGCTGCTGGCTACCGTTGAACAAGTCTTGAAAGCCGGGGAGGCGCGGCAGGGCAGCCGCCAAGAACATTGGCAAGAGGTGGACTTTGCGAAGATCGTGGAGGAAACCGCGGAACTGGCTCGTTTGCGCCACAACTTGCCGCCGCAGACCATGCGGTTTGGCGCCGAACCGCGCGGCGAACTGCTGGTGATGGGGAAGCCCGAAGAGCTGCGCACGGCGGTTTTCAATTTGTTCGACAACGCCATCAAGTACTCCGGCGAGCAGAAGGACATTGTGGTGGACCTGGCGACGGCGGATCGCAACAAAATTGTCTTGAGTGTGCGCGATCGCGGCATCGGCATTCCGCGCCCGGAACTCAAACGCATCTTCAGCCGCTTTTATCGTGTACCTAATTCCGGCCAGGTGAAGGGAACCGGTCTGGGGCTGTTCATTGTTCGCGCGGTGGCGCGCCGATACGGCGGCGACGCTTACGCGGAAAGCGAAGGCGAAGGCCGCGGGAGCACGTTCACTATTTCACTTCCGAGGGCGCATCGGGCATGAGCCGAATCCTGGTGGTGGAAGACGAAGCACACATCGCGGAGGGCGTGCGCTTTAATCTGGAGGCCGAGGGGCATTCGGTGCACGTCGCCGGTCGTGGCGAGGATGCGCTGCGGCTTCTGTTGGAAGAAAAAGAAGGCTTCGAGGCGCTGGTGCTCGACGTGATGTTGCCGGGCAAGGATGGCTTTACTGTCGCCCGCGAACTGCGCGAAGCGCAGAACTATATTCCGCTGCTGATGCTGACAGCGCGCAGTCGGCCGGAAGACGTGCTGCGCGGATTTGAATCGGGCGCGGATGACTATCTGCCCAAGCCGTTCAATTTGGCGATTCTGCTGGCGCGGGTGCAAAGCCTGCTGCGCCGCAAGAATTGGCAGAACTCCGCGGCTCCCGCTCTGGAACCGGTTGCATCGGAGACAGAAGCGCCCGAGGTCTTTCAGTTCGACGACAAGACGGTGGATTTTCAGCGGTTGCAATTACGCAGTGGCGAGCAAGTCTTTCAAATGACGCTGATGGAAAGCGAACTGCTTCGCTACCTGATTCGCAATCGCGGAAAAGCAGTGTCACGCAAAGCGATATTGCAGGACGTGTGGAATCTGCACGAAGACACCGATACGCGAGCAATCGACAATTTTGTCGTTCGCTTGCGGCGCTACATTGAGCCGGAACCGGCCAAGCCGCGCTATCTGTTGACGGTTCGCGGCGTCGGATATCAATTCAATCCAGATCCCAGCAGGAAAGTCTGAGCCTAGGATCGCTCCATGCGGCGTTAATCGTGATGGTGCATGGCGAAGATTTTGTCGAGCGAATCTTCGTAGGGATAGACGTGGACCATCCAGCCGAAGACAGAGGGATGGAAATTGCCGCCGGCTGCATCGCAGGCTTCTTGCGTCGCGATCGAACCCTTCAAACCAAACCTTGTCCAGTCAACGGTTTGCCGCTGGTCTTTGCGAGGCATGCAGAGATTGCTGTGCAGGTGCCACATCGCCACGCTGAGTGGCACGCGTTCGTTCAGCTGGTCTTCGCTGGCGCGCTTCGGCATGGTGTACATCGCGCCGACCAGTTCATAACCGTCGCGCGTTTTGCGGTAGAGCAGGGAAGTCGGCAGCGACGGATCGAACCGCATCGCCGCCATGAATCCGTTCTTGTAGCTGGTGAAGTGATATTCCGGCTGCGGAATGTTGGGCAGGAAGATGCGATAACCCTCATTGAGCGCGACGTGATAGTCCTGGTATTTTTCGATGCCGGCGCGAAGCTGCGTGACAATCTCGTTGGCGCGCTGCGCGTCTGCGGAAGTCCGGGCGCGCATTTCGGTCATGTGCATGTGCGGACCGCCACCATGCATGTGGCTCATCTCTGTGATTGCAGCCTTCTCGCTGGCCCGCTCGTCGGCATCCATCTGCGTCTGCCCGTGATCCATGCCGGACTTTTCTTGGGAAGCGGACGAGGACGCGCCTTGCGATCCGCCTGGCGGTTCTTGCGGGCCGAGGCCTTGTAGCGACGGCGCGTTGCGGCCGGGCATCGCGGCCAGGAAGACTGTTACTACAAAAATGGCGCCTACCACCATCAAGGTGTGAGCAAGAAATCGAACTACGGACTTGCGGGCCGACATGACTTCGATTCTCCAGTCTTTCTGTGGCGCTCCTGAGGAGCGTCGTGGGATGCTTTTGCCGAGCATCCTGCTACAACTATGATACGGACGGGCGGGCGCCGGTATTTCAGCGTGTTTGTAAGGAAGTGCATGCGGCAAAACTGTCCGCCAGGACAGTTGCAATCAGGAAACCGCAAGCCGTGCGTGTTAAAATTTTGTCCTCGCGAAATCTGCGGTTAACTTCTGGTGAGCGGACTATCTTGAGCAAACAGACGATTCATCCGGCAAAAACGGTGGCGGGAGGTGTCGCGCCGCCCGGCGACAAGTCCATTTCGCACCGCTACGCCATGCTGGCGGGCATTGCGGAAGGCACCAGCGAACTGAGCAACTTTGCGCTGGCTGCGGACTGCCACAGCACACTTCGATGTATGAAGGCACTCGGCGCCGAAGTAAAAGTGGAAAAAACGCTGGTGCGCGTGACGGGTCGCGGCCTGCACGGCTTGAAGAGTAGCTGGCGGGCGCTCGATGCCGGGAACTCGGGCACCACCATTCGTTTGCTGTCCGGGATTCTGGCTGGTCAGAGTTTTACGACGAAGATCGCCGGCGACGATTCATTGAATAAACGACCGATGAAGCGCATCCTGACACCACTGCGGGAGATGGGCGCAAAAATTACGGCGCGCGACGACAATTTTGCGCCGCTGGAAATTTGCGGTGGCCAGCTGCGCGGCATCCACTACGAAATGCCCATGGCCAGCGCGCAGGTGAAGTCGGCGGTGCTGCTGGCGGGGCTTTTCGCGGAAGGCGAAACCGCTGTGACCGAACCGGCACGTACGCGCGACCATACGGAACTGGCGCTGGAGGAATTTGGCGCTCCGATCGAACGCCATGGCCGTACGACGGGCATTCGTGCTAACGGGATCAAGCTTACCGGGCGCAAGGCGGAAGTGCCGGGCGATTTGTCATCGGCGGTATTTTTTATCGCGGCTGCTTCGCTGTTTTCTGATTCGACGTTGCACATTCAGGGTGTCGGGCTGAATCCCACACGCACCGCAGTCCTCGACGTGTTTGCGCGTATGGGCGCTTCTCTCCAGATGCTCTCGCTGCGCAGCGCACAAGGCGAAATCATCGGTGACATCGCCGTGAAGGGGTCGCAGTTGAAGGGTGGGGTGATTGCGGGCGCGGAGATTCCGCTGGTGATTGACGAGTTGCCGATGCTTGCAGCGCTCGGCCCGTTCACTGAAGAAGGCATCGAGATTCGCGATGCTACCGAGTTACGCGTGAAGGAAAGCGATCGCATCGCAGCGCTGGCGGAAAACCTGCGGCGAATGGGCGCGAGCGTCGAGGAACGTCCGGACGGCTTGAAAGTGGCCGGCCGCATTGCCGGCAAACTGCGCGGCGCGGAAATCGAGCCGCACGGCGATCATCGCATCGCCATGGCTTTTGCGGTCGCTGCATTAGGCGCGGAAGGCTCCAGCACAATCCGCGATGCCCAATGCGCGGGCGTGTCGTACCCCACATTTTACGAGGATTTGGCACGCGTCGCCGAACAATGATCGCCAAGCAGCTTACCGATTCGTTCCCGAATAGCGGTAGTGGCCGATGATTTTCCAGCTGAAAAGAACATCTTCCATCTGCGGCCCGGCTCCGATGTTGTGGACGA
>Ga0075425_100002110_pt1 | contig 19705 bp, 12 predicted proteins | sample SoiMethybrSBSTD4_FD_75300 | JGI IMG/M metagenome (GOLD analysis project Ga0075425, IMG submission 75300) | Bulk soil microbial communities from a Populus tree surrounding site in Tennessee, USA - Soil MetaG P. TD hybrid SBSTD4 | ecosystem: Environmental > Terrestrial > Soil > Tree plantation... | reverse complement strand
TACCGCAACTATGACCGAGAAGCCCACAATAATTCCTAGTTATCCAAAGCAGCTAAACAAGATTTGGCGGTGCAATTTCTAATTATCTAGTGAACCCTTGTGTAATTGCAATCACTTTTTCCCGATTCGGTACTCCGAAATGATTGAAAAAGACTGGGGAAACAAGTGTTGGCGACCACCTGTGGTACAATACTGTTATCAATCTCCGTTTGGTAGATCTACCAAGCATCACCTCGTAAGCTTCGATTTATTGTCGGAGTATGCACCTAAAGCTTTCTAATAATTATGAACAATTTATGACTATCCTTTCATATAACATCCGAAACGCTTTATTCAATGAGGCGGATCACAGCGACGTTTGGAACAACTGGAGATTTCGGCGTAAGGCTGTTGTTAATTTGATTGAGAAGGCCAATCCCGATGTGATCGCACTTCAGGAAGATAGTACCAAACAACAGCAATACATTGAGACTCACTTCAGAAAATCGCATCAGTTGTTCCGCGAACGGTCCTTTTACCAAGCCGACAATGCTAATAACGGAATACTGGTGCGGAAGACTCTCAAAGTAATCGATAGTGGGGCGTTCTGGATTTCGCGAAACGGCAAACACAAGGGAAAAGTAAAAGGGTCGATTTGTTTTCGCCATGCTACTTACACGCGCCTGCGGCTGAGAACGCAGCAACTCCTAGTAGTGAACGTCCATCTAGATCATACAAAGACTGAGAAGGTGAAGATTGAAGAAGCGTCCACCTTCATTAAGTTACTTCGGCGTTTGTCAGGCGATCCTCCTATCAATACAATCGTTGTGGGCGACTTCAATACTACTCCTACACGGCTGCCACATAGACTCTTCCAACAATATGGACTCCGAGATTCCGGTAAACGTCAAAACAACGCCGAGCCAACAAATCCTCATTGGCTTCAACATCCTAAGTGCGAACGAATAGACTACATATGGGCTTCTAGAGACCTGATAACTAATCTTCGACAATATAAAGTATTAGGAGATACGTATCGTCGACGAGATGGTATATTCCTAGAGCCCTCGGATCATTATCCGGTGTTCGCCGAATTCATACTTCCATAAATTTTTATGAATGAATCCGGTCATACGAACCCCTTAATATTCCACAAACGAAGATTATGCGAAGTTCACACCTCAAATTATTCCTCCCCCTCGCGTCTTGATTGACAGTCGAACTTAGACGGCCTCTATTTGGTCCTCGGTAAACGTTGTCGGCGAAACGTACAAAACGGACGACAGGTCTTCGTATCCAAACCACAATGGCATGCCTTTGATCGCAAACCTGAGTTTCTTTCGCTGTTCTGAACAAAGAAGTAACAACGCAACCTTTAAACTTGCACGACTCGCCTTATCAATATTCTTTACACGCCTTGACCGCTTAAGATGAGTTCTCTAATCCGTGAGCGGGCCCGCCCCTATGTGCCAATACTAAAGGCAAATGCTTGTGCATGATCTGCTCTCTTAACAGTTTTCATAGTATCAGTACAGCAAATCTTACAGAGCGGTCTGTCTGAGCTTAAAACTGAGCGTCTTATGAATGGGTGAAGTTCTTAAAGAGGAGTCGAGGATAATCCACCCACCATGCTTAGATTAATCCCCTTCAACCTCATTTAAGGTTCGCTGTCTGGCATAGCTGAAAGACGACACAGTGATTTGGATACCTGGAAATTATCCAAAATAAGGGTGTAGCTAAACAGTTAGGTTGAGTCAGCCGTTTGGGCTGACCGCTATTATGTTCTAAGTCTTATGTAACTGCAATTACTCTTTCAACTACCCAAATGCACTCCCGACCATGCGCACAAAAACTCTTGAACTGCACGAATTTGATAGTTAGTTTGGAAAAACCCTCCGACCCCTTGTTGCACCAATTATCCGAAAGAGCTTCGCAGGACTCAAAACTTAAAGGGTTTCTTTGGCGAATCATGTTTCGCTGATCTTAATTATGAAGATGAGTCAGGCAAGTAAAGAGTTTATAGATGGGTACTTTTCAACTCACAATCTTTCAGCAAAGACAAGGGCAGCATATTGCTCTGATCTCGCTCAGTTTCGAGAATTTGTCGGTGAAGAGCACGAACTAATGTCTCTCGGAGCAACCGACATAGAGAACTGGACAGCCAATCTCCGAGTAAAAGAATACTCCGCAGCATCAATTCGACGGAAGATTGTCACTCTAAGGGTATTTTGTTCTTACTGGCTGCGAAGAGGAATAATAACTGAGTCTCCGTTTTGGAGAGTCAAACTTAGTTTCGGACGTATCGAACAACTTCCTCGCGCATTGACCTTCGGAGAAATAAGCGCACTTTTGCAGCAGGCTCGAGCTGCAAATCTGATGGTCGAAATCAAGATAGATGGTAAAGGCCAGAATCATACTGCTTCCACTCATCAGTTCTCATTCAACCGTTATAGCGCCAATCGGAACTTGGCGCTCTTGGATCTGCTTTTCGCGACAGGTATGAGAGTAGGTGAGGCGTCAGCCCTCGACCTCGAAGATTTCCTCGTAGAGGAAGATGTTTTTCGCGTTAAGGGTAAAGGAGGTCGTCATCGTCTGGCCTGTGTCGTCGATGAAGAAACAGTTCGGATTCAACAAATTCATCTAGTCATGCGGCGACAATTTGAAACTACGTGCAAAGCATTGTTCCTGAACATCTCTGGTGAGCGCCTTTCGACGCAGGGGATCGCCAATATCATCGCTCAGTTCCGCAAGGACGCCGGCATTGAGAGACACATAACACCGCATATGTTAAGGCACACTGTAGCGACCCTCTTACTTCGAAATGGCGCAGATATTAGGGTGGTACAGGAATTCTTGGGACACACATCAATTGCGACGACTCAGCGGTACACCCATATAACGAAGGAGCACTTGATCGGAGTACTCCGCAAGCATCATCCATCGCTCAACCTCCGAGCTCAAGCAGAGATATGAGGTTATATGAGGTCTAAGAATTCAACGATTCGAAAACGAGAGAGAAACCCTGAACAGCACTGGGTATTCACATCGTTGATCTTTGAAATACACATTTCACTCTTGCAATGAACTGAGTTTGTTTCTAGTTCCAGATGGTACGGTACTGGCAAAATGTGAGGCCTACCGTGTGAACTTGTCGTCCAGTTAGGTCGATGGTTGCTCCTAAGTCAAGTCTTACGGATTTTGCACAAGCCGAATGTAGTCGAGTCCAATGGAATCCCTATTAGTCCCGCCAGTTCCGCTGAGGCTGGGATCAAGCCTTATCGCCGTAATAGTGCCAGTCCACTTTCCATTATTTGCCATGTACACTGAGTAACTGTAAAACGGCGCATTACTACAGAGACTACAATTGTTCACCCTAAAAAAGACTTTCTTGTCCTCGCTGAAGAAGTTTTCGCTCGCCGTCTTAAAGTATATATAGCCCTGGTAGTCCGTAGCGTTAGACGCCAAAGACAGAACTACGTAACGATAAATGGAAGCATTCGCGGAAATAGCAGGTCCAATTAGGTAGTAGTCTCCAGCATTGGGGTCGACAATCCATTTGCCGTTCTGTATGACATACGCCGCAAGATTATAGGAGCCCCAACCTTCAAGTGTGCCCGAATTGAATTCCCAAGCAATAGGCGGAGCGCTAGTTGGATTTATGTAAACCCAACCGTAATCCCAACGGTTATTGCCCTCATTGCTTTCAGCCACCTGCCCTTGATCGTCGACGATTGTTCTAAGCCAAAGGTTTCCAGAAAGATTCACTGGAAAAGTCGCAGTAACGGACACGGAACTGTTTGCGCCGGCTGACAAACCACCTACCACAGCATTCCCAATTCTGGAACCCCCACTGGAAGAATCAAGTGAGAGATACAGACCCACCTGAAACTGACCCGCGGACCCGGTACCTTGGTTTCGCAATCCTACAGTGTAGGCGTACGAGCCACCGGCATTTACGGTGTTAGGACCATTAAAGCTAGTAGGGTACAGATCTGGGGTAGACGGGGCTTGTATAACGAACGTAACGGCGACACTATTGCTCTCTATGGCCCCCGAGCGAGCGACGAAAGTAACGACATACGAACCAGGTGAGATCGAGCTGTCTGTATTGTAGTTGAAAGTAAACTGCGCTGAGCCCGTTGGGCCTATGCTTGCCTGATTTGGTGAAAACCCAGTGCCTAAAAGGACCCGATTCTGTGGCAAGTTCAAAGCAAAAGGTGTTACTGTCCCCACGAAACCATTCAGTGAATTCACGCTTAAGACTAGAGACTTCGAGAACCCCTGAGTCACAGTTAACAGAGAAGTGCTGCTGGATAAACCCAAACCGGGATGATTTGCTGGTGGACTAACTGTCAAACTTACTGACTGCGAGTGTGAAATACTTCCACTCACACATGTGTAGGTCAATTGATAGTTCCCCGAAGGAGTGCCGGATCCTGTGCTAACCGGCATACCAAGCGTCGCGGTACCGCCAGCCGGGAGAGTGATCGAACGACTTGGACAGCTCGCACCAGACGGAAGTCCGCTGACAGATGCAGTGATCGTGCCTCCCCAGTTGTTAACGGACGAGAAATTCAGATTGTAGTTTGCAACATTACCTGCGGTAACACTCACAGTCGTCGGAGACACGCCGAAAGAAAAACCACCACTGCCTTGGTTGCATGTGGTGATTTCGACTTGAGAGCTGGTGTAATTAGTACAGGAAAGCTCAGGTGGATAATTTGGTTCAGAAAAAACTATCGGAATAGTTTTTCCCTGTGCATTTTTTTGTTGAAAGTGTACGTGATCACCGCAGTTGTGAATCGCACCGCCATTTACGGTCCCAGAATGCCCTTGCTGGCCAAGATAGCCGCCTCGAGGCACTTGCTGATTTCCAACGACACATATGGGTATGGATCCCGACTTGAGGTGGCCGTATGTCGTGCTCACAAAGCTTGTCCCATCAGGGTGTCGCAAGACAACATGACTACCGTAACTGGCTTTCGTTGATAGAGTGCTTTTGTAGGGATCTGGTTCTGTGTGACAATCCGCGTCCGCGTTGTTTCCGAAGTAGTTGTTAACAACCTCGGACACTAAACCGTCGGCAGCAGCGAGGACGTTCTCAAACTCCGATCCTTGCATATCGTAAGAATAAGCGAGGTTGTTTGTGTGGTTGAAAGGATCTGGAAAGACTTTGCAGTTTGCCGGAGAACTCGATCCATAGTTGGGGCTACCTTGGGTTACACGAAACTGCTTTAGCGGAAAGTAATAACTCGTTGAAGTAGAAGCGAGTGAAGAGATTTGCTCCAAGCTCGTAGCAATTCCGCTCCAGTCTCGAAAAACATATTGTGGCTGGTTCGTGGTTGTGTTCAACTCAGACACGATTGTCCCGTTATTTAGCACCAATCCGGAAGGCGTAGTCCCAACTCCAAAGCCAAGCGGCCATTCCTCGCCCTTATAAACCAAGGAGGCAGAAAGCCGGCCTGTTTGTATATCTGTTCTTTGATAAATAGAGATCTTGCCATTAGGAGTCCTTAGAGTATATGGCTCAAAATCATCATCCGCAGCCCCTTCTATTGGATCTTGGGCTGATAAAGATCGATGGCCAACTATAGTGTCTGGAAAAGGAAATGATGATGGCGACTCCTCAGGCTGAGCTGCTTGCTCGGCATCGTTTAGACCGGCTCTTCTTGGCTCGTAGACGATCGACCCTTCCGTGGAAAGATGAATGGACCCGCCGGGAAGCTTACGTAATGAATCTTCCTGAAAGCTGGTATAAAAGAAAACCTCCGAACCGCTACTGCTCCACGCAACTGGCTTCTGATTGTCAGCTTCGTCAGAGATTTTCTTTACCTCATCGGTATCAATGTCCCCAACGTATAAACCAGAAAGCCTTTCTTGAGTCGATGGTCCGAAAAAAGCGAACTTATAATCGACTGGCGAGACAAAAACCCCGAGGTGGTAAGGTCCCAAATCCCGGCTTCGACCTGTTTGGAGATCAAGAACCTTAGGTTCGAACATGCCAGTTGCATAGACGTAGTATTTACCATCGCTCGTCAGACCGTAACCTTGAACTGGCGGGAAGTCGGTTTGGATTTCCGTGAAAGTTACTGTGGTTCCTTTCTCTTGAATCACAAACGCTTTACCACCGTAAGTAATCGCATAGGCCGGTCGCCCTTTAGTCTGAAATACGCCACCCGGATGTCTCTTAACCACCACGGTAGCTTGTTGCTTCCAAGGCTGCTTATCGGTGCCGAGTGATGCTACGGCGACGATTGTCAGCGACAGCAGTCCGCACAAAGCCGCGGGGATTAGGATACGGTTTCTGACCGATCGGTGGCGTCGGTCGGCGGGAACTGGAATTTGCTTCAATTGATTGATTTGTGAACGCACTTTAGTATCCTCCCACTAGGGTTAATAATAATCACTGATTCTGAACTCCTCAGCTTATGGCTTCAGGCTGAAGAATCATTACTGGACCGGCTTTTTGGGCCACCTAAGAGGTAGACTCGCTACGGTTCCGGGGCCTCCGTATCATTAGATCGACAACTTACTGGTGTTTGCGCATTTGTTAATAAAAGGATAGAGTTGGTTATTCATTGTAGATAGTATCTGGCCCTGATCCAGCAGAAATGCCTTTTGTTAATTGCTGTGTTCGTCCCGATTCAATGGGGCTCAGAACCAAACGAAGGACGGTTCTAGCCAAAGGTCTCAAATCTAGAAGAACAAATTCCTTTTTTCTCTGTGGTACCGGATTACATTGCATTTGCCCAACCTTAGTTGTCGTCCTTATAGACGGCGGGTTGCTCCATCTATCATCACCATCGGAATTGACGCTTTGAGAAACTCCCGGGTTTGGCATTCATAGAAATGCCTGAATTGGATGGTATCACGGGTCTGATTTGGGATTGACTAAAGATTGGCTAAATCTTTGTTAAAGGAGCTATGCCAAAGGAAACAATACGTTACTACGAATTCAGCCCGTTCCGTATTGACATCGCAAGTCGTGCGCTTCTTAGAGATGGTGTGCCGGTCGCCCTCACTCCGAAAGCATTCGACCTGCTTTTGGTTCTCCTGGAGCATGCGGGAACGGTCTTGAGCAGAGATGATTTACTTAAGTTGGTTTGGTCGAGTGCAAGCGTGAGTCCCAACATAGTTAGTGTCAATATGACCGCTTTGAGAAAGGCTTTGGAAGACGATGCAGACGAAAGCAAATACATATCTACGGTTCCGCGACGTGGCTACCGATTCGTGGCCAAGGTCCGGGAGGTTTATGATGATTCTGATTTGCCTGGAGCGGGATCGGTGCGGCGAGTGGAATCCCCGCTACTCCTCGGGATCCTAAGCGAACAAACGCGTGAAACTCTTGAGAGGCATCGCTGGCATATATTAATCGCCTGTGGAATTTATGCCTGCCATTACATGATAGCAGTTCTCCTTGAAATTGCCTATAAATTCGACGTTTATGGAACCAAGGCAATTATAACTGCCCCTATATTCTTTAGTTGGATATTGATCACCTCCGTTTGGGGAGTTGCGGTCGTTTTGAACGCCTCAAGGAGCTACGGCTTAGCACTGTGCGCCGGTGTCTTTGTTTCTGCTGCGATCGTGGCATTTTTCGGTGCTTGGCTTGTACTCCCACACATCCCAGTTACAGAAGCAAAGTTCCAGACTTTTGCTGCCCCAGCTGCATACCTTAAGGATATCGCCTATATTCTTCCGATCGCGTTGTTATTTCTCATTGTTCCTTCTCACTTCGTTTCTGCGTTGGAGCTGCAAATCGAACAGGGTAGAGCCAGAGAGGTATTCGAATTACTCTCGGGTAACGAGGCGAGCATAAGGCCAGCAGCCACTATCTATCTCAAAACATGGGTGCTCGGAACGCTGCTTACTGGCTGGGTCGCCTATTCTCTTCCTGCTAGAGCGCACTTGTTTGATAACCTATTACCAAACCCGTATTTAAGCTTATTCGAAGTACTTCACCAAACTCGAACTATGTTGCAATTCGCACTGGGACTCTATTGCATAGCTTGGTATTATCGGGAACTCAATCACTTAAAGAGTGAAGCCGGATCTGCGATACAATAATTCACCTCAGACAATAAATGGATAATTTAGTCGCGTCCGTGATGACGTTGCGAACGATTTGACCGCAGTCGTGTAGCACTACCCTTTAATAAGTAATATCGGTTGAGTTAAAGGGAGAAGTCCTAATTATCCTGGGCACGGTTTGCTTGAGCGCCAACACTCTCATCATGACTATTCGAAGTTTCCGCCTTGAAGGCGGTTTGAATCAGTTCGGAATGAGAGATGCCCGGTATCAAACCGAAACTTAAGATCATACGAGTCTAAGAACAAGAGTACGGTTGCTGGTCTTCGATTAACGCTGGTAATTCAAGTGAACCGACCACGCCAGCCTACTAACGATCTAATTTCCTGGCGTCTACAGCGATGCGAGCCATCGGGCACACGATTCGCTGTCCGATATATGCAAACGAAGAGGAAACTATAGTTATTTGGTTGGTTTATCTCACAGCACTGACTGTGATAATTTCGCCTCTATGATTCGGGCTTGATAATCTGAGCAAGCCACAAAGCTTTCGCAAAAATTTCTTGCCCTCCTGCGATAACCGACCAGCTTCAATCACTTTAGAAATGAAGCGCTAACGAAGGCTTGTCGGTTCGACTTGTGCTTTCCGGCGGAGAGCCCTCCCGACCGAACGGTTTGATCTGTTGCTACAGGAATCGACAAGCGGCATTTTGGACATCGGATGTGAACTGAGTGACGGTGTCCGACTAGTTACTGTTTACATTGGGGGATTTCTAATCGAGGCTCGCTGATCCCGTGGCCGAGGTATCATACCTGTTGGGAGAAAAGGATATTTACCCTTAGCGAACTCGATAACCATTTCGATTGCAGCAAGAGGAGAATCAACAGGACCGTTGATTCTATGCGACATCTTAGAACGACAAAAGGTCATAACATCCGACTCACAAATGTGGGTCTTCAACGACCCAGGGCGAAAGGACAACTGAAATGACACAATCCCGTTACAAGCCTGGGGAAATTGTATCGACATCCGGAATCTATCGAGTAAGTCACAACGGACACGCCACTGATCACGAGGTCACATCCGTACAGGGCGAGAGGTTTCCGCCCTGTCGCAGTTGTGGAAACGGAGTGACATATACGTTAGTTAGAGCAGCCCATCACCATAGCGTTCATCCTTCGCTGCGGTAGTCTGAGCATCAGTTAAGAATCAAAAGAGTGTCGGACCAGTAATGAAGACACGCTGCACCCTTCTTAGCAAGGGTACTCACGGATTTTGCAGCACCAAATGAAATCCAATCCGATGGACTACCTGTCGGTCCCGCCAGTGCCGTTTAAGGCCGGGGATCAAGTCTTATCGCGGTATAGTGCGTGTCCGACTGACAGCAGGAAATTGCCCCTCATCCGAGGCTCAGACACAGAACCAAAAGCGAAGAAGGCAGTTTGCAATCTAATGAAACTTCTACGGATGCTCGATAACCACCATTTTTGAGTGTTCATTTTATCTCACATAGTCGGAGATCGCGATAATGAGGCTTTGGACCGGATATCGCATCGAGCCGTTTGAGGTTTGTTCCTTAAGACTCCACATGGAACGACAAAACAGGAGGAAGAGTGCTAACGCTGACAAAGGCACAAGTTTGGAAGTACAAGTGCATCGACGATTCAACACCAGTGACGCTCGCGAATAAAGTGACGGTGCTAGTTGGGAAAAACGAATCTGGTAAGACTGCGTTCCTTGAGGCGCTGCATAAGGCGCTGCCACTTGATGCGGCAAGGTACAACTACGTCGCAGACTACCCTCGCAAAGAACTAGTGAGTTATCGTCCTCAGCATGACGCCAAGAATTATCAGAAGGTGGTCGAACTCACGTTCCGTATCGAAAAGGAACTGGCCGACAAAATCAATAAGGAGGTCTTCGGTGGTACCGAAATCGTGCCGTCCGGTGCGACGTTCACTCGCGCTACCACAATCGCGAACACGAGCACTATAGGATTTCATATAAACGACAAAGCCGCGCTAGCCGCACTGCAGAAGCAACTCGGCGACCTGGAGCACAAAGACGAAGTCTTCGCGACGGCCTCGTCGCTCCCAGACGTATTGGCCAAGATTGAAGGGTTAGGCCTTGCTGCGGACAGCAAGCTTGCCATCTTCGCCGCGCAGTGGCGTGCTCGCGCAGTTAAGCCGAGTGGGTGGGGCTTCGTGGACGGCCATATCTGGCAGAATTACCTCTCGTCTGCGCTACCCAAGTTTTTGTATTTCGACGACTACAAACTGCTTGAAGGAAAGGTTAATCTGCCCACACTGCAGCAACGCGAAGAGGCGAATCAGCTAACGGACGCCGATGAGACCGCGCAAGGTTTACTGCAACTTGCCGGGACAAATCTGCAGGAGCTAATGAGCGATGAGGGGTACGAAACGGCGAAGGCTAAGCTCGAAGCGATCGGACTGAACATCACGCAGAAAGTCTTCGAGTTCTGGAAGCAGAATCAAGACTTGGACGTAGAGTTTGACCTTAAGACTGATGCCAAGGACGTTTCGCCCTATAATCATGGCATCAACCTCTACATCCGCATCAAGAATCGCCGGCACGGAGTGACAGTGCCCTTCGATCAACGCAGCAAGGGATTTATCTGGTTCTTTAGTTTTTTGGTTTGGTTTGATGCCGTGCAGTCTCGGGCGGAGACGGAGGAGGCTCTGGTTCTCTTGCTCGACGAGCCCGGCCTGAACTTGCACGCGCTTGCACAAGCCGATTTCCTCTCCTACATTCGTGAGCTTTCTGAACAACACCAGATCATCTATACGACACATTCACCCTTCATGGTGGACAGTGCTCGACTTGAGGATATTCGCGTCGTTGAAGATCGGGTGAAGGAGGGAACAAAACTCACAAGTGACTTGGCCGGCTCATCGAATGAAAGCGTGTTCCCCTTGCAGGCTGCCCTCGGATACTCTATCGCTCAAAACCTGTTCATCGCTAAAAAGAACGTCTTGATCGAAGGCCCGACAGACCTGATCGTATTGCAGCACGTGGCTGCATTACTTGAAGCAAAAGGCAAGGTAGGGCTTGGAGATGCGATTTTAGTTCCGGTCGGCGGTCTAGACAAATTGGCAACTTTTGTCGCACTCCTCGGCTCGAACAAGCTCAAATTGGCAGTCCTGCATGATCGTGCAAGTGCGCCGCACCAAAAGCTGGAAGATCTGATTCGGCAGAAGTTGATCGAGCGGAAACGCGTGCTCGATTTTGCGATGTTCCTCGATACGTCACCGAGCGAAGCGGATTTGGAAGATTTGCTGCCGCCAGAAGCTTATATTTCGGCATTCAATACCGCGTATTCCAGAGAACTGAACGGGGTGAACCTTGTATCCACCGAGCTTGGTGCCCACCCACGTATAGTGGAACGCATCAACCATTGGCTGAAGGCTAAGGGAATCACGCTACTGAAGGATGGCGGATTCAACCACTATCGGGTTGGACAGGCGATTCTGCCATTACTCAGTATCTCAACGATGAAGACGAAGGAATTGAATCGTTTTGAGCACTTATTCAAGCGGATTGGAGAAGTACTGTGATTTCTTCAGAGAGTTGCCGAACAATTAACGCCTGCGTGAATGTGTCCCGCTTAGTCAAGCATATCACCGAGACAACTTTGTGGCGAAAGGCTGCCAATAACTCCTAATTATCCGTAGCCGATCGATGAAGAAACTGTAATGGCTAGCATACAATAAGCTTAACAGTGATAAAGAGATGTTGGCCAAGTCGAGCTCTTAGAGGCCAAGTCGAAGTTCAGGGTCAGGGGTTCGAGTGTCCGCCGCTGCATCTTAGAGGGCAAAGACATGAACGGAAGAGGCGGTCCCACACAATTAGGACAAACAGCTAGAAAAGTGCTATATATTGCGCTACAATATTGATCTAGTACAAGATACTGCGAGTCAGTTTCCTTGTCTATGGCTCTCGAGAAGGGTCAATTCTCTACAAACGTTGCAAAAGCAGATGTGCGCATAAGTTCTTGGCCGCCGCCAGAATTATACTGAATCAGTATGACCATAGAGTACCAACTTAACATTAACTTTCTTGCTTTCGAGGACGACATTCCCGCATTCCGTATACATCGCAAAGAACGGAGCGACTCTTCAGAACCCTGTCCAGACCCAGCCAGAGTTCGCGGCTATTCTCTTCCGGTTAGACCTGAAAATCACCAAGATCGATTGGGTTATTGGATCAGTATTGAGCCCCGAGAAGGTTTCACGCCGTTTACAGTCAAGGCCTCGTTCAATAAACAACTTACTCAGTGGGTGTTGTATCACAGCCTCGTAGATAGATGTCGACAGCTTCTCACGCCAGATGAGTTCTGGATACCGCAGCAAGGTTTTCATAGAGAGATCCATTTCAACATGCGTCAGCATAACGAGGGTGTCGAGCAACTAGTCATTCAGCCCTATCACCTCCGAGTGGCTAACAGCTTTGGTTTGATAGCCGATTTCCATTTCCGACTGGGGGAGGGGGTTCCCTTCTCACGACGAGTTCAACAGTTGAGCTTGAGCTTAGATAAAGGATTCAAACGAAATTTAGACTGTTATCTCGACAGGTTTGCGAAGATATCAGTATTTCTTGATTCCAGATGGGAGGTGTTATCCGCATTGAGACTAGCAGGTGCGGAGGAAGACATTCGACTTAGTCATGATTTTGAGATAATGCCGGCTGACAGGCTTCACCCTAGAGTCTTTGTCTTCGCAAATGGTCGAGAATCGAAGAGTCAGTTCACCGGTTTACGACAGTACGGTCCCATTACGCCCTTGGCTGCTGTTCCGAGGCTCCTCTTCATGTTTCGGGAGCAAGATCGGCAAGCGGCAAGGGATCTCGCGTCCGCTTTGCGAGGACCAAAAGGGCGCGAACGATTTAGCTTTCCAGGTTTTGAGGTCTTGTTTAAGAGCGCGTTAGAGATAGATCCAAATCCCATTGTCCTTGCGGACTTCTCTCAGGAGGCAATGAGCAATGCTTTAAAAAGAGTAACGCGAGATCGCGAGACAACTCTTACTGTTCCCATCATAATAATGCCCGACGATAATCAAGAGGCATATCTGAATCACAAGGCCGTCTTCACGCATGCTGGAATCCCAAGCCAAGCGTGCACACTTTCAGTCATTCGTAACGAGAACACGCTCAAGTGGTCGGTTGCGAATATTGCTCTCCAGGTTTTCTGCAAAGCGAGTGGGCTTCCCTGGAAGGTTCGACCAACAACCGAGCGTTGTTTGATTGTCGGGATCAGTCAGTCGCATAAAATTCGTAGGGACGATCGAGGCAGTACGGTCGAAAGATATTTTGCTTTCTCAGTACTAACAGATAACAGTGGGCTCTTTCAGAAGATTCAAGTATTAGGTGAGGACGAAGACGAAGATAACTACATGAAAATGCTTCGCGAGAATTTGCAAGGCATCCTGAAATCAAGCTCAGAAGAGTTTTCCCGTGTAGTTGTGCATACATCCTTCAAGCTAAAACATCGCGAGATGGACGAGATTCAAGGGGCGGTCCAAGATGCAGCAAGGAGTGAGGACTGCGGCCACTGCCAGTTCGCCGTTGTGAAAGTCAACCAGCGGAGCCGGTTTTTCGGCGTGAACCGAGGCGTCAACAGCCTTGTGCCTTATGAAGGAACTCGAGTGAAATTGGGACACGGCGAATATTTGATCTGGTTTGAAGGAATTTATCCTGACAAGCGAATTGTCACCAAGGCGTTTCCAGGACCCACTCATATTCAGTTCTTAAGAGTAGACGAAAAACCAATTCCAGACGAAATACTGCTCCAGGACTTGATGAATCTCTCAGGCGCGAACTGGCGCGGTTTCAATGCCAAGAGTGCCCCAGTATCGGTCTTTTACTGCCATTTGGTAGCAGATCTTGTACACGACTTTCAGGAACGTGGGCTACCGCTTCCGGCAGTCGAGGTTCTACAGCCTTGGTTTCTATGACGACTATGACTGGTAAATCAAAGGATCTCGTTTTTCTTCTCGGCGCTGGAGCTAGCGTGGAGGCCGGTATTCCTGCGTCAGGGATGATGATTGACGAAATCGAGACGCTGCTCAGGAACGATCCAAGGTGGAAAAAATTCCTCGACTTGTATCACCATATTAAGAGCGCGATTTACTATTCTGCGGGGCTAAAGGGGCGCTTTGAAAGGGATGTTCAATACAACATCGAAACACTTGTAAACACGATTTATGAACTTGAAAGGAATGAGGAGCATCCTCTATATCCATTCATCGCGGCTTGGAATTCGCGGCTTGTATCCTTGTCGGGAGATGGTTTTGGGAAAGCTATGGAGTTTCGACGCCTCATACTCGTGCGACTAAAGAAATGGGTTGCACCGCAGGATACGTCGGGACCTCAATACTATCGTGGCTTGATTCAGTTGCAGCGTGACCTCAACTTCCCAATTAGAATCTTCTCTCTGAATTATGATTTGTGCGTTGAACGACTAAGTTCGCCAGACTTTCGCGTGGAAACGGGCTTCGAGGGAGTTGGATCACAGTACAAGTGGGACTGGGAGCGATTCGAGGAGAGTGACAGCGGACCGACGTTGCCTGAGATCTATTTGTACAAGCTCCACGGATCAATAAACTGGACTAGAGATAGAGAACGGAATTTGATTTCACTTGAGCAAACCGAAGGAATCGAGCCCGAAGAGATGGAGATTATCTTCGGCCGAGACTTCAAACTAGAGGCGGCTGACCCGTACCTATTCTATGCTTACGAGCTTAGGAAGTTCTCGCTCCTTGCCAGAATGATTGTGGCTGTAGGATATGGGTTTGGTGACGATCACATAAACAAAATCCTAGCTCAAGCATTGACTGATACCGAGAGAAGATTGTTGATCATCTCTCGTTGCGATGACTCGGAATCGAGAATAGGAAAAGAAAGCCAAGTGGCAAAGTTGTTGCGGGCCAAGGACGGGCAGGTCATTGTTCGCAACGGAAGCGCCAAGGAATTCTTTGAAGGTACTGATTTAGCGAAAGAGATCCTTCAGTTAATCCCCCTTCCAACAGATTCACCTTTTTAGGTGAGTAGCAGAAAACCATCGCGACTAACTGGAGCGCTCTGCGATAAGTCGCCTCCTGATTTTAGGAAGCTTCGCTGGAGAGAAGGCGGTTGGCATGACGTCAAGAGTTTTCAACATATCAATTGGTTGATATCGTATAAAACGGACAGACCGATAGTGCTTTCGTCGAAGTCGAATCCAACTGTAGTCGTAAAAGATCTCAAGCATCGTTCGAACCAATATCAACGCTTCGTAGGCGCACTGAGCTGGAATTGTTTCTAGGGCCATTGCAAGGCGACGGGCGCGCACAAGAAACCCGTACCCGACCGTTGTCACTAGTTTCTTTGACGAAGGTTGCGAACCCAGTTTTTCAAGTTTCCGGGCGAGTCGAATAGTGCGCTTAAGGAGCTTTTCCGGATCAGAAGCAGTTGATTTCATACCTCTCACATCTCACACCTCACACCTAACCTTCTCAAAACGAATTCTTCACCCTTAATCCCCGAGAAGCCTCATCTGTGCAGCTCTGAATAAAGTCCTCATCTATCAGCGACTGGGGTCCTGTTGATCCGGTTGTGATGAGCAGGTGAGTTCTCGCCGACGGGTCGAAGTCCCAGATCAGGGAAACTACGCGATTAATAGCTCCAACAGCGTCTTCTTGCGTGATATCTGCACTCGAGGCGCTACCATGCGCCAGTTTGTTTCGTTTGCTAAAGACCCTCTTGTTTACGTCCTCATAGAGTTTGTTTGCTTCTTTCTTTGAAAGACCTCCATTCAACAGCATTTGATTAATCGCCTGAAACTCATCTCTCTTCTCACCTACTCTGAGGATGTGCTCTATGTAGTCTTCAGAGAGTCCACCCCCAAGCATTCTCGTTTTCAACAGCGTATCCAGAAAGGACTCCGCGCAAAAGGCTGAGTGTAGGAGAGACAGGTGCCACCGCAACTCTTGACAGTAACGAATTGAGAGCGCCAGGAAGCTTCTCCAAATGGGTTCTGGAGCTCCATCTAAATCACGACCGAAAATGCGAAATCCGAAGAAGAAAGGAAGTCTCGATTTGATCGGTTCCTGTCCCTCTTCGAAGCTGGAAACTATTCTGAAGCCGTCAGGCCTCACAACGTCCTCGCAGACGTGAATCCGATATGTCGAATATCCAGAATCGGGGATACCAGGAGGAAAATGTGACTTTGAGATCCTGTAAATCTCTTCGAAACGCCGATCAAACTTTACGTCGATTGTCTCTCCAATCTTTATCGCGGCCAACACCGCGAGAACTCGTGACGAGGCAAATGACCATCCAAATTCACTATGACTCATGGAAACGGTCTCGAAGAGTCCCAAAACTCCATCCCTTGCCTTAAAGGATAAAGTTCCTGTCGCAACCTCCGAACCGTCTTTCAATAATTCTTCAATCTGATGCTGAGGGACGTAGTAGAAGGAGAATCTAGATGGGGGCTGAGAGGTTTGTGGGATGAGCAGTGAAATCTCATTTCTATCTACCTCCATTTGTCTAATAAAAGCACTATCCATACATCCTAATTCCTTATGGGACCGGCGAACGCTATCAAGTCGTGAGTTCCGCCACATCTTGTCTCATAACGCTCATGGCACCCATTCCGAACCCAAGCTCGACGCCTCCGGTCCGTTGGTTATATCCGTGATATTGGGAACAATTGCCCGGTTTAACTCCGAACACAAGAGTCTGGAATGCGGACCTGACAAGGAAAAGATGTCTCGAGCATAAACCCTATTGAAGTCAGTCGTGCGAGGATTTATCAGCTCCTGCCGTAGAATATGGGATAGATTTTTCTCAACCTGGTCGGAGGGATCGACGCAAACAATTTTTCTCAGAGAGATGTTCTCCTGAAGACCGGCAGCAAGAAGGAACTTAAAATGCAAGTCAGAGGGTGGAATTGAAAACCCTATTATGATAATCCTCGTCGCTTCGCTCAGAGCCTGGACAGCAGCATTCCAAACATCGTTTAGCGGGTCTTGAAATGTCTTGCGCCAGGTCGGTGGTATCAGGACAACGCGCTTATTCGCTTTCAAGATGTCCGCGTAGTTGTCATAAACAGCGAGTTTTCGATGCGAGTCCTCCGCCCAATTGACTGAGCCATGTAGTTTGAAGATGGGAAGTACGTCGCTCTCTACGTTTTGCGCACATCGGCGAGACGCGTCGTAGGAGGCCGAGTCGGGCCTGAATCCATACCAAGGTTTGACGCTCCAATTGCGAAGCGCATCTTCCAAGACCGTATCGTAATTAAAAGTGATAACTGTATTCTTCATGAACTTGCCAGGTGGGCCAGCTTTGCCGCTCAAGAAGCCGGCATATAGATCGTAGTAGGGTATGACGCATCTCCTGGAGCCGTTATTCGAACTCTCGCAAGTCCATTTGCCGAGCCTCTTAAGCGAGTCCGCAACAATCGCTTCAAAGCATTTGACTGGAGCTGTTCTTCTTGAGAACTCAATCGTCGCCGCGATCGCGGTTGAAACGCTTTCCTCCAGCGTTCCTTGAGCTGTTGCGGATGCAAGACTGAATAGATCTTCGATGTTTTCGAGGTCTAGGTTTACACGCAGGCCCGCACTCGCCGCTTCTTTCCTAAAAGTCAAAACCCTTCGAACGGCGTCGAACTCGAGATCCCTTCGTTGTTCTCGAAGCCAATTCAAGCTCGCGCGCATCTGGAATAGGAAATCGTTGAGGACGGGGATCCCCGCATCAACTGAGAAGCCAGCGCCAAGTATGTAGACATTATGGTCGGTGAAGACTTGGGTGTTGCTATCATCTGTAATCTTCGTCATACAGCGAAACTATAGCCCGAGACCACACCGCGTCAAAACAAAATCCGAATAAGGTCCTAGGTGAAACACTGCTCGATACTATATGTTTTGAAGGACCCCGACAGATGGATCACAATACATTTTCAAAGGCAGATTAACGAACGCAAGGAAATGTCATTGATCCGCTACGTTCGTCGACGATCGAAGAGTTGTGAGGTAGGGCTTCCACTGCAACGAGTCAGCATCGTCAGCCGGGCTTTGTCCAGACTTCACTGGGTCGAATGAAGGTTTTCGTACTATCGCCCAGCTCCTTGCGCGTAACGATAGGACACTTGTGTTGACGCGGAATTCGTAGCACTACAAGGGGCTTGCCAGTTGGAAGAGCAAAACACACTTCTAACAGCTCTTTGAAATGCTTTTGAGTTTGTCTTTTAGAAAGCATTTTCCGCAATCCCCAATCAACTCCTGGGTCGCTTTCCCGAACTGCTTCCTGGTTTTCGAAGTCAGTCATGACGTACCCGTGATAAAAATCACTGAGAGTCTTTAGAAAACCCCAATCTAACCTAACGTGTTGTTCCCCACACTGTTTTCTAATGCACATTCGCAACTAACAAACACAAGATTGAGTCTAAATCAATTCACTCAGACATATTTCAGACACATAATCGTTTTGCATAATCAAAACGTCAACCTACCTCGTCAGCAAGTGTCTTTTGTCCCGCGAGTTGTTGTTGGAGCTCTTTTGAAAATTCCTCTAGAAAAGCTATGGGGAAAAGAACGTCTACAAAATTATCTACAGTGGACTTTTCGCGTCGTGAACGAGAGGCTGTAAATTCCTGAAAATAAAGGTACGCCCGGCAGGACTCGAACCTGCGACCCCCTGCTTAGAAGGCAGGTGCTCTATCCGGCTGAGCTACGGGCGCATATTGAAGTGTTCTAAATTACAAAGACTAACAAAGTACAGTACGATCAAACAAAAATACGAAGCTCAAAATTACAAAGGCAAAAGTACAAGGTAAAAGCCAAGACCGTTACTTTTACTTAGCACCTTTGCCTTCTCGTTCAATGGTCGGGGCGATTGGATTCGAACCAACGACCTCTCGGTCCCAAACCGAGCGCACTACCAGGCTGTGCTACGCCCCGATAAGATACCCAATATTAATGGAGCCGCTGCGCAGGGTCAAAGGAGAATTGATCCATTGGTTCATTGACTCATTGGTTCATTGACTCATTGGTTCATTGACTCATTGGTTCATTTTGATTCAATGAGTAAATGATTCAATGAACCAATGAATCAATTCTCTTTGCGCCTCATCGAAACGCTATGTTAGCATCGGGCCTGGTGCATTATGGTCGAGCAAGCTAGTCCGATTAAGCAAACTGTCCTCGATAACGGCCTCACAATAATCTCCGAAAGAATGGATCACGTTCGCTCCGCTTCAGTCGGTATCTGGGTACGCTCCGGCTCCAGACACGAGGCTGCTCCCCTGAACGGCATCTCGCACTTCATCGAACACACGCTCTTCAAAGGCACCTCCGGCAGAACCTCAAGAGAGATCGCCGTCGAAAGCGACGCCATCGGCGGACACGTCGATGCATTCACCAGTCGCGAAGTCGCCTCGTACTACGTCAAAGTTCTCGATGAACATCTCGAGCGAGCGTTCGACCTCCTCGCCGATCTGGTTACCGCGCCTAAGTTCGCCGACGAGGAACTCGATCGCGAACGCAACGTAGTAACCGAAGAGATAAAGATGGTCGGAGATACTCCCGACGATCTCGTTCATGAAGTCTTCGTCGCGAACTTCTGGCCCGATCATCCGCTCGGCCGTTCGATCCTCGGTACCGTCGACACTCTCGCCACCTTCGATCATCAAAAGGTCGCCAATT
>Ga0075425_100002107_pt1 | contig 19715 bp, 12 predicted proteins | sample SoiMethybrSBSTD4_FD_75300 | JGI IMG/M metagenome (GOLD analysis project Ga0075425, IMG submission 75300) | Bulk soil microbial communities from a Populus tree surrounding site in Tennessee, USA - Soil MetaG P. TD hybrid SBSTD4 | ecosystem: Environmental > Terrestrial > Soil > Tree plantation... | reverse complement strand
TCACACATGGCTTTCATCCGCACTCCCGAATTTGAGGAATACAAAGAGCGGTTCAAGGAGCATTACAAGCTGGAGCGCCGCGACGACGGCGTGCTTCTGGTGCAGGCGCACACCCGGGGCGGCCCCATTCAGCTGAGCGTAGAGAACCACCGCTCGCTGGGGCAGATGCTGAAGACCATTGGGGCCGATCCCAAAAACGAAATCCTCATCCTGACCGGCTCGGGCGACGAATTCATGATGGATTCCGACAGCAACGGATTCAAGCTGGAAGAGGAGGACCTTGCCTATTGGGCGTATGAGTACGCCTACAAGGATGGCCGCATCAACGTGAGCGCTCTGATTAACGACCTGGAAATTCCCACCATCGGCGTACTCAACGGCCCGGGGTTCCACACCGAAATCTGCCTGATGTGCGACCTGACCATCTGCAGCGAAGACGCCATCATCTATGACCTGCATTATGACATCGGCTCGGTTCCCGGCGATGGCATCCATTGCTGCTTCCAGGAACTGCTGGGCGTGAAGCGGGCGGCTTATGCGCTGCTGACCGGCGAAGCCATTGATGCTAAGAAAGCGCTGGAATACGGAATGGTGAATGAAGTGGTACCGCGGGCCAAGCTGGTCGAACGCGCTTACCAGCTGGCCGATCACATCATGACCCAGCCGCGCACGACGCGTCGGCTGACCACGCAGATTGTGCGGCGGCCGTGGAGGCAGCGCATTACCAACGACCTGGATGGCGGATTTGGCATTCAGATGTTCGCGCACCTGGCGAAGAAAAAAGCCGTGCACAGCCGGAACCACATCGGAGACACCGTGGCCTACGTGCGCAAGGGGAAGAAGAACAACTTCGATTAGTTTGTTCACCGCCGAGACGCAGAGAGCGCAGAGAAAGCCTTAGAAAAAAATCAAGAATACTAGAAACAGATTCCTCGGCGACCTCGGCGTCTCGGCGGTGAAATAGGTTTTAGTTTCCGCCGGACTTGGTTTTCTCCGCCGCGCTGCCGCCCAGGTCCCCAAACGGCCACATGCCGAACATCTTCAGGATGGTGTCCTCGTGCTTTTTGGTCAGCATGGCGGCGGTCTGCTGCGGCGACCAGGGGCTGGCCAGTCGGTCGGGCCGGTCGGCGATCCAGAACGCGGTCAGCGCCATCAGCGTGCTGTCACGGGTGAGCAGGTCGGGCTTGACCTTGTCGAAGGTGTCCACGGCTGAGTGGTGGGTGAACTTGTACTCCGGCGAGTCCTGGCCCATGTTGATGCCCGGCAATCCCGCCAGAATGAAAGGGCCGGCGTCGGTGCCGAACACCGTGCGGTCATCCACCTTGACGTCACCAAAGGCCTTCACCGAGTCCGTGAACTTCTGCACCGCGGCTATCAGGTCATCGCGACCGCCCAGGTTGAGGCTCACGACCGGCCCCTGGCCGTTATCCAGGATGACGGCGCCTACATGGTTCTTCATCTCGTCTTTGTGTGTCTTTGTGTAGGCGAGTGAGCCCAACAGGCCCTGCTCTTCGCCGGTGAAGAGCACAAAGCGCATGGTGCGGCGGGGGCGCTGGCCTGATTTGAGGATGGCTTCGGCGGCGCCCAGCGTGGTGGCTACACCCACGCCGTCATCCGTGGTGCCTTCGGCCAGGTCCCAGGAATCCAGGTGCCCGCCGATGACCACCACCTGCTCGGGATGTTCCGTTCCCGGAATATCGCCGACAACGTTGGCGCTCTCCACCGGCCCGCTCACCCGGTTCTGCACATCCAGCTTCACGCGCACCGTCTTGCCATGATCCAGGAAGCGCTGGAGCTGTTCCTGGTCCTCGGCAATCATGCTGACCACGGGAATGTCGTAATAGGTATCGAAGCCCAGCGCGCCTGTGTGTGTCAGGTGCATGCCCTGGGCCATGGAGCCGCCTTGCCCGCCAATCACGCCGATGGCATGCGCGGCATAAGCAGCCTTCAGGAAGGGGCCGAACTTGCCGAACAGCTTCATCATCTCCTCGCGGCCGGGCTTTTCGCCTTTTTCCGTCATGAGCAGCACCTTGCCGCCCCATTTACCGCTGTTGTCTTTCATTTCCTGGTCGAGCTGGTACATGTTGACAGGCACCACCTCGCCCTCCGCTCCGCCATTAGGCGTGGAGCCGACCCAGCCCATGGAATCCACGCTAAGCTTGTGCTGGATGGGAGCGGTGAGCTCGGCGGCGGCGGAAATGCGGGTCCAGCCGTGCGACAACTGCCACTTTTCCGCGTGCACGTTGCTCAAGCCGATGGCGCGCATGCGTTCCTGTCCCCACTCGATGGCCTTGGCCGCCTGAGGCGAGCCGGTAAGGCGTCCGCCGATGTTGTCGCTCAGGTCTTCGAGTTCATCGTAGGCATGGGTGTTCATCATGCCTTGGCCGGCAATCGCTGTGAGGGCCGGCATGGTGCCATCTTCTGCTGGGGAAGGCGGGGCAGGCGGCGCGGGGTTTGGACCGGATCCGCACCACACAAGACCAGGGAGCATGCAGACGCCAAGGATCATAGAGAGCCGGAGGGGTATCTTCATGGGAGTCGCTCCAAAACTTTAGGGGCTAAGTGCTAAGTTGCAATTGCTAAGGAAACCTCTGATAAGTGCGACACAAAAAACGCAAGGTCTCCTTCGGCAAGCTCAGGGCAGGCTCTCGACTCCGCAGAATTGCCTAAAAAAGAGGCAATTCTGCTTCGCTCGGGATGACAGAGATGAACTTAATCAGAGCTTCCCTAAGTGCTGTTTTTGCCCGCTTATTGTACTCGACCGCCGATTTGGTTACTTGCAGGCCGGCCAGCGCATCTAACCAGCACAGAATTCCTGAACGCGAGATAATACGTACTATGCGGAGATGGTGTTCGCTGGCGGCCGCGACCCTGTTGACCCTCGCCTTGTTTGCGACCGCTCAGGCGCAACAACTATCCAAACGGCTGATCCTGAAGGATGGCTCCTACCAGGCCGTTACCAAGTGGGAAGTCAAGGGTGACCGCGTGCGCTACTACAGTGCGGAACGCAACGATTGGGAAGAGATGCCCAACTCGCTGATAGATTGGGATGCCACGAAGAAGTACAACCAGGCCCGGGTAGCGGGTGCGCCGCCGCCCGAAATTCAGAAGCAGGTGGACGAAGAGCTGAAGGTTGATACCGCCGATGAGGCGCCCACGCCGCAGGCCGCCCCTGGCCTGAACTTGCCCGATTTCGAAGGTGTGTTTGTGCTCGATGCTTACCAGGGCCAGCCGCAATTGCTGGAATTGCAGCAGGATGCCGGCGACCTGAACAAAAACATCAAGCGCAATGTTCTGAGCGCGGCCATTAATCCCCTGGCCTCGGCCAAGCAATCTATTGAACTGCCCGGAGAGCACGCCCCGGTGCAGGTGCACCAGAGCCGGCCAGTGATCTTTGTGAACATGGCGCCCGACCAACCGGCCGACGCCGTTCTGCAGCAGAAGACCCAGGAAGCCGAAAAGGCAACGCAGACGAAAGACGCCAAGAAGGAAAAAGGCAAGGAGGCTGATGCGGCCCCTGCTCAGCCCTACCGTCTGGTGCGCCTGGAGCAAAAGAAGGACAAGCGGGTGCTGGGGAATCTGAAGATCGCGGTCTATGGGAAAGTCAGCCAGGAGCAGAAATTCGTGCCCTCGACTTTCGAACGCCTCATCGGCAACTGGGTGAAGGTGACGCCCGGCGCCGACCTGCAGCCGGGCGAATATGCCGTGGTGGAGATGCTTAGTCCGAAGGAAATGAACCTGTACGTGTGGGATTTTGGCGTAAACCCCAACGCGCCCGCCAATCCGCTGGCCTGGAAGCCGGCGCCCGCCGCAGCCAAGCCCGCCAGCACCCAGCCCCCGATACTGCAGACCCGGCCCCACAATTAGGCCTCTTGTTCTTCCGCGTTAAATAGGTCTCCTTACGAAAAGGTGGCGCTCGGAAGCAATCCTTCCCCGATTCGAATAGAATCACGTGCTTCGCTGGACCATGGCAAGCAACGACTCGCACTCGTTACCCGAATTCAAGCATGGGAGGAAATTGATATGCGCCATTGTCTGCTGCTCTTGTGCTGTACCGCCGCTTTTTGTATCAGCTCCAATGCCGACCAGATTGCGCTGCAGAATGGCGATCGGCTGAGCGGCACCATCGTAAAGTCGGATGAGAAAGAGCTGGTGCTGAACACGGATTATGCCGGTCCGGTGACCATCAAGTGGGCGGCGGTGCAAAGTCTATCCTCGAGCGCGCCGCTGCATGTGCAGACGAAGGATGGGCGCACGCTGACGGGGAATGTCGCCGCGCAGGATGGCAGTTGGGTGGTGCGGCAGGCGAACGGGCAAGCGGTGCCCGTGTCTAAGGCGGATGTGTCGCTGATCCGCGGCGAAACGGAGCAAACCGCCTGGGATCAGGCGCAGCATCCAGGGCTGCTGCAGAACTGGGAGGGCGGCACCAATTTCGGGTTCGCCCTTACTCGGGGCAACAGTGAAAGCAAGAACCTGGCGCTGAGTTTCACTGCTGACCGCAAGACACTGCACGACAAACTCGGCTTGTACGCCACCTCGGTGTACGCCACCAACGATGCGCCCGGGGCGATCCCAAGCACGACAGCGAACGCGATTCGGGGCGGAACCAGATACGACCATGACCTCAACCCGCGTCTGTTCGGTTTTGGCAGCGCGGATTTTGCTACCGACGACTTGCAGAACTTAGATCTGCGGTCTGTTCTGGGCGGCGGCCTCGGTTTGCATGCCATTAACACGCCGTCCACCACGCTCGATCTTCTGGCCGGCCTGAATTACACGCACGAAGCCTACACTACGTTCACGCGTAACTTTCCCGCCGCCATTCTTGGAGAAGAGTTGGCCCACAAGCTGGGCGCCAGCACGCTGCTTTCGCAGAAGCTAGGCTTTTTCCCCGATTTGAGCGATCTGGGCGAGTACCGCGGCACATTCGATTTCGGCACGGTGACCAAAATCAGCAAGTGGCTGGGATGGCAGAATTCGGTCAGCGACGTGTATGTAACCAACCCGCCGTTAGGAAAGAAGAAAAACGACATCATTCTGACCACCGGCCTGAATATCTCGTTCACGCGGCCGACGGAATCGGGAAAGTAGGATTGGGAGCGCCGATTTCAGGCGCCTAAAGGCGAATTTAGGTTGGATCTTATCGGCATGACTGAAAGTCATGCCCTGATACGAACCATGTCGGAATTGGATTCGCTCACAGGTGCACGCGAGATGTACTTCCGCAAGCTCAGGGCAGGCTTTCGGGGCAAGATGGCTTCTCTTTTGGGGGATGAGGAAAAGCAGGTCCTTTGTTGCGCTCACCGCGCAAGCGCGGCCGGCGCTGCCTTAGGATGACAAGGAGAAAGAGGATGAGGAAAGCAGGTCCTTCGCTGCGCTCAGGATGACAAAGTGGAAAGCTCAGGATGAGAAGTGGAAGGATGTTCTAACCAGGAACTGACAACTGGCCACTGACCACTGGCAACTGGTTTACTTCACTACGCCGCGCTGGGCCACGCTGATGTTGTCGCGGGTGGTGTTCTTCACCGCGTACATCATCTCGTCGGCCTGGCGGATGATGTCGTGCGCGGTCTGCGCGTCACCAGGGAAGGTGGCCAGGCCCATGCTGGCGCGGACGTTCAGATTCAGCCCTTCGGGGGCACAGAAGGCGCTGCCGCGGAACAGGTCGCGCAACCGCTTGGCGACGATCAGGGCCTGGTCTTTGCCGGTCTGCGGCAACAGAACAACGAATTCATCGCCACCGTAGCGGAAGGCGGAATCAATCAGCCGCAGGTTTTCTTTGATCGCGTTGCCCACCTCAGCCAGGAGCTTGCTTCCCACCAAGTGCCCGTGGGTGTCGTTCACCTGCTTGAAGTGGTCGAGGTCAATGAACAGCACCGTGAATTCGTGGCCGAACCGCGCTGAGCGGTAAACCTCAGCGTCCAGCATCTGGTAGAGGTGGCGGGCGTTGTACAGGCCGGTGCAGTCATCGGTAATGGTGAGTTCCTGGATCTTTTCCACCGCCTTGGCGTTGTCAATGGAAATGGCGGCGTAATCGCACAGGGCCTGCAGGAAGAAGAGTTCGTTTTCCCCAAAGCCTTCCATGTTGACGTTGATCAACTGGATAACAGCGAGCACCCGATGCTTGGATTTCAGGGGGAGGCAGATGATGGAGCGCGTCTCCCACTTAGTCATTTCGTCAACCCGGCGGGCGAAGCGCTGGTCGTTGTAAACATCAGGGACAACCAAGCCTTCACCGTGGCGGGCGACCCAGCCGGCAATCCCCTCTCCTACCTTAAGCCTCATATCTTTAAGGCTTTGCGCGGCATCGCCGACGGCGATGGCGAAGTACAGTTCGTCCCGCTCTTCGTCCACCATGAGCAGCGACCAGGTATCCGGACGGAAGTATTCCGCCATTTTTTCCATAATGGTCTGCAGGATGGAATCCAGGTCCAAGGACGAGGTCAGGGCCTTGGCAACATCATGGAAAATACTGAGTTCCTGGAGATAGCGCTTGCGCTCGGTGCCCGTGGCCTCGGTCATCACAGCTTCCTCAAGAGCTTGCAAAGGGGGTGGGCGTATTATAGGCAGCGGTTCGAGGCAGGGGCAACAAACCTTTGTAACCCCCGCACCCTACGTGCCAATTCGTTTCCGTCTGCACCAGCTTCAGGCCGCCTTGATGCCCAAAAGTCTCCATCCGCTGAACGTGCCGTTGCCCTAGGTTGGCACGCTCTGCTACCCTCAAACAGCCTGTTTTCCCAGACGGGCCCGCCGTGGGATGCTAACTCCATTAATACCCACCTGATAAGGAGATTGTAGCGTGCCTTCCAGAAAACGTTATTTGTTCACCTCAGAATCTGTGACCGAGGGGCATCCGGACAAAATTGCCGACCAGATTTCTGATGCGATTCTTGATGCCTGCCTGGCCGACGATGCTTATAGCCGCGTGGCCTGCGAGACCCTGGTGACTACCGGCTTGGCCTTCATCGCGGGTGAAATTACCACCAATGCCTATGTGGATTTCCCCGCTATCGTGCGCGGCACCGTCAGCGCGGTCGGTTATACCGATGCCACCTACGGCTACGACTGCAACACCTGCTCGGTGATCTCCTCGATTCACGAGCAATCGCCTGACATTGCCCAGGGCGTAGACCCCGGCGGGGCAGGCGATCAAGGCATGATGTTCGGCTATGCCACCAATGAAAATGACCAGCTCATGCCGACGCCCATCATGCTGGCGCACAAGCTGACGCACCGGCTGGCGGAAGTCCGCAAGAGTGGCGAAGTGGAGTGGCTGCGGCCGGATGGCAAGTCGCAGGTCACGGTGGAATACGACGACAATCACAAACCTATGCGTGTGGACGCTGTGGTCATTTCCACCCAGCACTCAGAGCTGGTAGACAACAACAGGATCCGCACCGATGTTCTCAAGCACGTGATCCAGGCCGTAATTCCCAGCCATATGCTCGACGCCGATACCAAGTACCACATCAATCCCACCGGACGCTTTGTGGTGGGCGGCCCCATGGGCGATACGGGCCTGACCGGACGCAAGATTATTGTCGACACCTACGGCGGCATGGGCCGTCACGGCGGCGGCTGCTTTAGCGGCAAAGATCCGACCAAGGTAGACCGTTCCGCCTGCTACATGGCGCGTTACGTAGCCAAAAACGTGGTGGCCGCCGGGTTGGCGGAGCGCTGTGAGGTGCAGGTGGCTTATGCCATCGGCGTGGCCGAGCCGGTGAGCGTGCTGGTGGATACCTTCGGCACCGGCAAGGTGGGGCCGGAGACGCTGCAGGAACTAGTGCGCGCCAATTTCGACCTGACACCCAAGGGCATTATTACGTCGCTCAATCTGCGCCGGCCCATCTTCAAGAAGACAGCAGCTTACGGACACTTCGGCCGGCCGGATGCCGATTTCACCTGGGAGCGCACCGACAAAGCCGCCAAGCTGCGCAGCGATGCTGGGCTGGGCGAGACGCGCGAGCCGGCTCACGCGGTGAAAAAGTAAGAGCGGCAAGAAAGGCTGAGGGGCGCCAAATAGCGCCCCTTCAATTCCCCTTGCCTTTCCTTTATCCTGATAGGCGTGATTTTTTGCGGGCAGGATTGTGTCCGCTAGCCCCACCGGGTTGCGTTAATTCATAGTTGTAGGTAAGGAGCTTATGTCTACCACACCCACTTCCGTGCCCTGCGATATTAAAAATATTGAATTGGCCGATCTTGGACGCAAGCGTCTGGACTTTGCCAACCAGTCCATGAAGGTGCTGCAGATTATCCGCAAGGAATTCATCAAAAACCAGCCCCTGAAGGGTATCCGCATCTCCGCCTGCCTGCACGTGACGGCGGAAACCGGCAACCTGGCGGTTTGCCTGCGCGATGGCGGGGCTGAGGTTTCACTCTGCGCCTCCAATCCACTCTCCACCCAGGACGACGTGGCGGCCTGCCTGGTGCGCGACTTCGGTATTCCCGTGTTCGCCATCAAGGGAGAGGACAATGAGACGTACTACAGCCACATCACCGCCGCGCTGGACCACAAGCCGCACATCACCATGGACGATGGCGCAGACCTGGTGACCTGCGTGCTGACCAAGCGCCTGGATGTGGCCGATACCATCATTGGCGGCACCGAGGAGACCACCACCGGCGTGATCCGCCTGCGGGCGATGGCCAAGGAAGGCGTACTGCGCTATCCCATCATCGCGGTCAACGATGCCGCCACCAAGCACCTGTTCGACAATCGCTACGGTACTGGCCAATCCACCGTGGACGGCGTGATTCGCGCCACCAACATCCTGCTGGCGGGCAGCAAATTCGTGGTTGCCGGCTATGGCTGGTGCGGACGCGGCCTGGCCATGCGCGCGCGCGGCATGGGCGCAGAAGTGATCATCACGGAGATTGAACCCACCCGCGCCCTGGAGGCGGTAATGGACGGCTTCCGCGTGATGTCCATGGTAGAAGCGGCCAAACTGGGCGACGTGTTCGTGACCGTCACCGGCGACAAGAATGTGCTGGCCAAGGAACACTTCGAACTGATGAGGGACGGCGCTATCGTGGCCAACTCCGGCCACTTCAACGTGGAGATTGACATTCCGGCGCTGGAGCGCATGTCGTCGTCGAAGCGCACCACCCGGCCCTTCGTGGAGGAGTACTCGCTGAAGGATGGGCGCAAGATCAATCTGCTGGGCGAAGGCCGCCTCATCAACCTGGCCTCGGCAGAGGGCCACCCGGCGGCGGTGATGGACATGAGCTTTGCCAACCAGGCGCTCTCGGTGGAGTACCTGGTGAAGAACTACAACCAGCTGCAGAAAGTGGTGTACGCCGTCCCTGAAGATCTGGACAAGCGTGTGGCCCGCATGAAGCTGGAATCCATGGGCATCAAGATTGACCGGCTCACGCCCGAGCAGGAAGAGTACCTGGCGAGCTGGTCGGAAGGAACGTAGAAGCGGGAGCCAGGAGTCAGGAGTCGGTAGTCAGCGAACGGGGCGGCCTGCGGGCCGCCCTTTTATTTCCCTTGCCCCGGAACGCTCACTGGCACATTCCCCTGCGTGCATGCATCGCGTATTCCCGAATCCTGGGTGTAATGCCGCGGCTACTTGCAAGGAAGTTGTCAATGATCCGCTCGGTTTGACTAGCATAGTGAAGGTGCCAGTGATTCAGGCCGTGCAGGGCGCTGATCTGACAGAGTTCCGACGCCAGCAGAAGAACTTTCTCCATCACCTGGAGGCAAGCCTCGTGGATTGCCGGTTCCCCCGCGTTCGCTCCGCCGTAGCTGGGAAAAATGTCCCACCACATGTAACAGGCGATGTGAAAAGGGTCGGAGTCGGTTTGAGCCGTTGCCGGCGCAGCCGGGGCAACGAAACGGCGAAAGAATTCCGCCATGGAATGTATACAGTTGACCCTTTGCTGCAGAGCCACCTCCGGCCGGATGAGGGCGTAGCTGGGCTGGGCAGGAGATGATTCGCCAATGAGAAACCAGATTCCCTGAGCGACCTGTGCGAGGGAGTATGGCCTTAGCGGCTCTGGGTCGAGAAAGAGACGGGTGAGGTAATTGACGGTGAGTGCATCCGATAACCCGAGCGATTCCCACAAGGGATAGAACAGCGGGTCCCAGAACCACTCCGGCCCTTCCGGCGCGTGGTCGAACACCGTTCGAACCCAGTCTTCGAAGCTCACACCCATGGTTTGAAACCCGCTTTGCGGAGAGCACAGCTGTCATTTACTGCCGAGCGTTTTGGGTACCGGTCTCGGAATCTTAACAGCGCAGCAGCGGGATTCGCGACTACTGCCACGATTGTGCCCAAGTTGGGATAATGGTCCTCTCGACCCCCGATTTTTCGCAGGCCAGGGTTATTCAGGAGCGGCGCACCAGGTGCAGTTTGCGGCGGGGGGTGTACTCGCCATCGGGAGAGAGGAAAGTGCTTTCGACAGAAGCTGGCCCGCCCGGATTGCCTTCGGCGAATGCGGGAGCGGGTTGACCGGGGGCGGTAGGCGCGGTCAGAAAGAAGCTCCACGCTGCCGCCAGCAGGAAGAAGATGACGATGAAGGGGCGATTAGAGGCGATGAACCCCAGCATCAAGTCGCTCCAGCCGGCGCTGGTGGAGGACATCGCCGAGCCAGCCCCGGGAAGCACTGTCACGTTGCGCACGCTGGAGCTGATCGCCGCCGCCGACTGAGAAGGCGAGGCCACGCCGCTCAAGCCGTTCACATAACTGGAGATACCGTCGTAGAGGGCCTGGGCGATCTTCTGCCGATACTGCGGATTGCGCAGATTGTTCTCGTCATCCTGATTGCTGAGGAAGGAAATCTCGGTAAGGATGGCGGGCATGTTAGCGCCGGTAAGCACGATAAAGGGCGCTTCGCGCACGCCACGATCGCGCTCGCCGGACATGTCGTGGGCCATGGCCGCCTGCACGTCGTCGGCAAACTCGTGGGACTCGGCAATGCGGTTCTGCTGCGCGATTTTTCCGACTAAGTCGCGCAATTCGCTGACCGGGCGGCGAGAAACAATGTTCTCGCGGGCGGCTACTTCCAGGGATTCTTTAGAGGTCGTGAAGTTCAGGTAGTAGGTTTCCACGCCACGCGCATCGCGATCGGGACTGGAATTGCCGTGAATGGAAATGAACAGATCCGCCGCTTCGCGATTGGCGATGGCAGTGCGCGATTCCAGCGGCAGATAGCGGTCGGTGGCGCGGGTGTAGATGACCTCCGCGCCCAGGCCCTGCAACAGCTTGCCCAGGCGCAGGGCCACGTCGAGCACCACATCCTTTTCAAAAACGCCGTTGGGACCCATGGTGCCGTGGTCATCGCCGCCATGGCCGGGGTCAATAACGATCTTGCCGATTTTCAGTCCCAAGGCGCGAATCAGGGAACGCTCGCCGTTACTGTCAGGTTTAGCCTCGCGAACCTCGTTGAAAGCCTGTTGCTCGGCCGCGGGATTCACCTGCGCCAGGCGCACGCCAGGACTGTTATCGCTGCCGACCACTCTAGGCGGGTCTACCGTGATGGAAGGAAGAAGCTGCGCCGCGCTGGCGCCATCGCTCTTACGCGGCTGGCCCACAGCTCGATGAAAGGTAATCTCCAGCCGAAAAGGGTCGGGGACAAGGTTGACGGAATATTCCACCGGCTCATCCAGGTCCAAAGCTACGCGGGTGGAGCCCCTCTCCACCTCACCGACGCGAATGCTGGTGAGAAAACCATCCTGTTCCTCCAGCGACTTGGCAAGCAGCGCCGAAGGAACGGTGACATTTTCCAGATCGAAGTAGACACGCTCCGGACCGATGAGGTGGGCGAACTTGTACTTAACCGGGCCGCTCAGGTCAATGGCGACATGGGTGACGTCGGCGCTGGACCAATGGCGAATGGCGGAAACCTTGACGGGTTTCCCCTGGTTAGCCGAGGCAGAGGGGTTGGAGCTTTTGGCTTTGGCGCGAGCCGCCACACCGCCTGGCAGGCCTATGGAGGCCAACGCCAGGGCAGCAAAAACCAGCGACGAAGTGAGCGAGTATGGTAACGGCTTGCGCAAGTGCAAGGAGGCCCAGCCGGTTACGCCGGCAATTTGTTTGCAAGTTTATACCCGAACGAGTGGAATTCAAACGGCACCTTCGGGCGATATCGCCCGTGCATTTCTCAATTTGAAGCGCTGCACCTTGCCGGTAGCCGTCTTGGGAAGTTCGGGGACAAACTCCACCCAGTGCGGCCGCTTATAAGAGGCAAGCCTTGCGGCCACATGATCTTGCAGCTGGCGGGCGAGGTCCGGGGAGCCGTGGGTTCCCTTACTTAAGACGATGTAGGCAGCTGGTTTGAGCAATTCATCTTCGTCCTCTCGCCCAACAATGGCAGCTTCTTTGATGGCGGGGTGCTCGATCAGAGCGTTCTCAATTTCAATGGGGCTGACCCATAACCCATTTACCTTCAACATATCGTCGGAGCGGCCTGCATACCAGAAGTAGCCGTCCTCATCCTGAGAGTACTTGTCGCCGGTATGGAGCCACTCGCCCTGGAGGGTACGTTTGCTCTTTTCGTGCTGGTTCCAGTAGCAGGAGCAGACGGCGTCGCTCTTGATGAGCAGGTCGCCGATTTCCCCCTGGGAAACTCGCTTGCCATTCTCGTTTACCAGGCGGGCTTCGCAACCAGGAATGATTTGTCCGCTGGAGCCGGGGCGGATGGCGCCTGGACGGTTGGCGATGAACATGTGCAGGGCTTCGGTTGAGCCGATGGCGTCCAGGATTTCCACTCCGAAACGCTGTTTAAAGCGGTGAAAAACGGCGGCCGGCAAGGCTTCGCCGGCGGAAACGCCGTAACGGATGGAGGAAAGGTCGAACTCCGGTCCGGAATCACGGTAATGGCTGAGCAGGGCGGCGTAGTTGGTGGGTACGGAGAAGAAAAGGGTTGGGCGATGGCGCTCGATGACGGCAAACACTTCCGCCGGACGGGGACGCTCGGGCAGGAGAATGCTGGTGCCGCCCACGGCGAGAGAAAAATAGAGTCCGTTGCCCAGGCCATAGGCGAAAAACAACTTGGCCACGCTGAAGCAGCGGTCTTCGGAGGTCACGCCCAGAATGCCCTTGGCGTAGAGTTCGGAGGTGACCACCATATCGTGCTGCAGGTGGACACAACCCTTAGGGGCGCCGGTGCTGCCGGAAGAGTAGAGCCAGAAGGCGGCATCGTCTTTGCCGGTAAGGGCGGGTTCCAGTTGTGGGGAACTGTCGTGCAGCAAGCGGGAAAACGAATGCATGGCGCCGTGAGCTTCGCCGACCACGATAATGTGCTGCAGATAGCGCAGTTGGTCGGGGGAAATGCGGTGGATTTGCGGGAGCAAGTGCTCGTGCACAATGGCGACGCGGGCGCGGCAGTCGTTGAGCAGGTAGGCGTAGTCCTCGGGGCGGAGCATAGTGTTCACGGGGACGGCGACCGCGCCGATTTTGATCGCGCCGAAAAAGCTATAAGCGAATTCAGGAACGTCGGGCAGGAGCAGGAAAACGCGCTCCTCGGGACGAACGTCCAGTCCTAGAAGCGCGTTGCCCAGGCGATTCACGCGCTCGGCCAGTTGAGCATAGCTGACGCGCTGCTCGCCGCATTCGATGGCGACCTTCTGGCCGCGGCCCTCACGCAGGTGGCGATCAACAAAATACGCGGCAGCGTTGAAGGGGTGTGGAAGATTCAGCGGTGGGTGGTTGGGATTGGACATGTGTTGCGGTACGCGGGTGCCGTCCCTACGGGACTCATGTTAATTGCGCGTACCTACCCAGGACTTCCGTTCCGGGCTTTATTATTACGCCCCTGCCGGGGCTGATTTCACAGTGCTGCTTCGCGGGTGAGGTCCAGCGCTGGTGAGTGGTGACGGAAAGCGCAAGGTCCATCGACTCGCACTGCTTCGCATTCGCTCAGTCGCGCTCGCTCGGGATGACAATCCTAAGAAGTACGACGATACCGGGGGCTAAAGCCGCGCCCTTCCAAAAGATTCTTACTTGCGTTTTGCGCCCAGAGCCTCCTGCAGAGCGCGGCGAGCGTAAACCTGCGCCAGGTGGCGGCGGTACTCCGCCGAGGCGTAGTTGTCGCCGAGGGCCTCGACTTTGTCGGCGGCGTGCTTGGCCGCCTCGGCGATGGCGCCGGCCGGCTTGCCGCGCAACGCGTCTTCCACCGCGGTCGCCCGGTAGGCAATTTCGCCCACGCCGGTAATGCCCACAGCTGCCTCGTCTATCTTGCTGCTGGCGCCACGAACTACGACCGCGACACCAACTACCGCGTAGCCGGAAGCGGGGTGAGCAAATTTCTTGTAAACCGTTCCCGCGCCAGCGGTCTTGGGCACGCGGATTTCGGTGATGATCTCGTCTGGGCGCAACGCGGTGGTGAACATGCCGGTGAAGAAGCCGCGCGCAGGAATCATGCGTTCGCCGGACTTGCTGGCGACCGCGATTTGCGCGTCCAGGGCAAGTACTGCCGCCGGGTAATCGGCGGAAGGATGCGCCTGGGCGAGGCTGCCGCCGATGGTGCCGCGGTTGCGCACCTGGATGTCGCCAATGTTCTCGGCGGCCTGGGACAGGAGCGGCGAGGAAGCGTGCAGCAACTGGGAGGCGGCCACGGTAGCGTGGGTAGTCAGCGCGCCGATACTGATCGTCTCGCCGGCATCCCGAATGTAATCGAGCCCGCCGATGCGGCCCAGGTCAATCAGCAGCGCGGGGCTGGCCAGGCGCAGCTTCATGGCGGGCAGCAGGCTATGACCACCGGCCAGCAGCTTGGCGTCTTCGCGCGAGGCGAGCAGGCTGATTGCTTCGTTCAGGGTCTTGGGCGATTCGTAGTCGAACGATGCCGGAATCATGCGGTCCTCCTGGCAGTGCGGGGGGAAGATTTGCCTGCGGTTACGGGCGCCGGCGGGGTTGCAGTGGCGATGGCGCGCCACACGCGTTCGGGTTTGAGCGGCATATCGATGTTGTTCACGCCCAAGGGCGCCAGCGCATCGCACACCGCGTTGACCATGCAGGGCGTGGAGGCGATGGTGCCGGCTTCGCCCACGCCTTTCACGCCCATGGGATTCACGTTCGTGGGGGTGACGGTGCGGTCGAGGATGAACTCAGGAATGTGAATCGCCTTGGGCACGGCATAATCCATCAGCGAACCGGTGACGGGCTGGCCATCTTCGTTGTAGACCATCTCTTCATACAGAGCCTGGCTCAGGCCCTGGGCGATGCCGCCTTGCACCTGGCCATCCACCAGCAGGGGGTTGATGACGTTGCCGCAGTCGTCCACGGCCACGTATTTCTCGATCTTCGTTTCGCCAGTTTCGGCGTCCACCTCGACCGCGCACACGTGCGCGCCGAAGGGGAAGGTGAAATTGGAGGGCTCGAAGAAGTGAGTGGCTTCCATGCCCGGCTCGAAACCCGGAGGAATGCTGCGGGCGGTGTAAGCGGCGAGGACCAGTTCGCCCCAGGACATGGACTTCTTGTTATTGCCCTTGACACCCACGCGGCCGTGGGCAATCTCAATCTGGTCGGGCTTGGCGCCCAGCAGGTGCGCCGCAAGAGTGGCAATCTTGGTTTTCAGTTTCTGAACGGCATAGTAGATGGCGGTGCCGCCGACGGCGGTGCCGCGGCTACCAAAGGTGCCGATTCCGTAAGGCACAGCCAGGGTATCGCCGTGGATAACGGTGATGTCCTCCGGGCTGATGCCGAACTGGTCAGCCACCAGTTGGGCGAAGGTGGTTTCCTGGCCCTGACCGTGAGGGGAAGCGCCGGTGAGCACGGTGACTTTGCCGGTGGGTTCTATGCGCACAGTGCCGCTCTCCCAGCCGCCGGCGGGGGTGGCGGCGGAGGGGCCGATGGCGCAGATTTCCACGTAGGTGGACATGCCAATGCCGTAGTACTTGCCCTGCTTGCGTCCGGCGGCCTGGCGGGCACGCAGCTTGTCATAGCCGGCAAGCTGCAGGGCGCGCTTCAGGCTCTGCTGGTAGTTGGCGGAGTCGTAGGTGAGGCCGGCGGCAGTGGTGTAGGGAAATTCCTTGGGCTGGGGGAAATTCTTGCTGCGGAACTTGGCCGGGTCCATGTTGAGCTCGCCGGCGGCGCAATCCATGAGGCGCTCAATGTCATAAGCTGCCTCGGGACGTCCGGCGCCGCGGTAGGCGTCAGTGGACATCTTGTTGGTGAAGACGCCTACAATTTCGCAGTCGAAGGCGGGAACCTTGTAGCAGCCGGGCAGCATGAGCGCGGTGAGCTGCGGGATGAGGGGCGTGAGCAGCTGGTGGTAGGCGCCCATGTCAGCCAGGATTCGGGCGCGGAGGCCAAGGATGGTGCCGTCCTTCTTCAGCGGCAATTCCAGGTAATTGATGGTGTCGCGACCGTGGATGGTCACCAGCAGACTTTCGCGGCGAGTTTCGGTCCACTTAATGGGCCGGCCGAGCCTGATGGAGAGCCAGGGGACGACGCCGTCTTCGGCGTACACGTTGAGCTTGCTGCCAAAGCCGCCGCCCACTTCGGGGGCGATCACGCGTACCGCAGTTTCCGGCAGCCCGACCATGAGCGCCACCTGGGTCTTTAGCAAGTGGGGGATCTGGGTGGAAGCCCAGATGGTGAGGCGGTTCTCGCCGGGCAGGTATTCAGCCACGATGGCGCGGGGCTCCATAGCCGTGGGGGCTACGCGCTGATTGATCAGGCGCACCTTCACCACGCGGTCAGCTTTCTTGTAGGCGGCTTCGATGTCGCCGCTTTTCATGGCGTGGGTGAAAGCCTTATTGGTGCCGAAGTCCTGGTAAATAAGGGCGCTGTCCTTCTGCAGCGCCTTCTCCATATCGAGGACGACCGGAAGCGCTTCGTAATCCACGGCGACCATCTCGGCGGCATCGCGAGCGGTATACGGGTCTTCGGCCACCACAGCAGCCACGGGCTCGCCAACGTAGCGAACGCGTCCCTTGGCCAGCGCGGGGTGCGGCGGAATTTTGAGGTCGGGCATCTGCATAGCGCAGGGAATCATGCCCAGGCCTTCAAGGTCAGAGGCGGTCACCACCGCCAACACGCCGGGATGGGAGCGCGCCGCGTCGGTATGGATGGAAGTAATGCGGGCATGCGCGTGGGGCGAGCGCACAAAGACGCAGTGGGCGAGGCGGGGGAGCTTGATGTCGTCCGTGTAGTGGCTGATGCCGCGCACCAGTCGCGGATCCTCTTTACGTTTGAAGCGCTTGCCCACCCACTGCCCGTTGCCCTTAGCTTTGCCGTTGTTTTTTCCGTTGCTGGCCATGGATCACCTCGTTCAGTCGGCGGCGCGCGCCGCGGCGCGCTGGCGCTGGTTCATCTTGCGGGAAGCCGCTTTCACGGCGTTGACAATGTGCTGGTAACCGGTGCAGCGGCACAAATTGCCGCCAATGCCGTCGCGGATCTCCTCTTCCGTTGGGGAAGCATTCTGCTGCAGCAGGTCATGGGCGCACAGGATCATGCCCGGTGTGCAGTAGCCGCACTGCAGGCCATGTTCCTCCCAGAACGCCTCCTGGATGGGGTGCAGGTTCTCCTGGGCCAATCCCTCAATGGTGGTGACGGAGCGGCCATCAGCCTGGACCGCCAGCACAGTGCAGGACTTCACCGCCATGCCATCGAGCAGCACGGTGCAGGCGCCGCACAAGGAGGTTTCGCAGCCGATGTGAGTTCCGGTAAGCCCGGCCGCCTCGCGCAGAAAGTGCACGAGGAGGAGGCGGGGCTCGACTTCGGCGCGATGCTCAGCGCCGTTAACCATGATGCGCACGTTCTTCTTCATATGGCCCCCATGGAATGAGAAAGGTAAGGCAGGGGTGCAGACCAACGGGGGCCAACGATAGCAAAAGGGAAGGGGCGTTTACAAGTGCGGCGGATGCACCGAAAGTAGTGCAGAATAGCGCCTCCCCAATGGCTGGGAGCCACTCTTTTCTTAAGCTTTCCTTAATCTGCAATCGAGTAGTTTCGCGCCACTTGGGTTCTCACCTCATTTCTGGCCACCACCCGAAGGAGTTGCTCCATGATCTGCCTGCGGCGCTTGCCTCATCTGCTCATCTCGTGCTCCGTTCTGCTGCTGTTGACGGCTCTCCCCACCACCCTGTTCGCCCAGGCTTCTCTGGGCAGCGGGCGCCTGGAGGGAAATGTGGCCGATGCTACCGGGGCCCGCATTCCGGGCGCCACAGTCACGGCGCGCAATGCTCGTACCGGGATTGCGACCACCCAGCCTTCCGATCCCAACGGGCACTTTGTCTTCCTAACGCTGGAGCCAGGGAGCTACCAGCTTGAGGTATCGAAGCAGGGATTTGAGAACACCGTCCTTAACGATGTGACGGTAAGTGTTGGCACAACCACCACCATCCAGCCCACGCTGGCCGTAGGGAATGTGCGCCAAACCGTGACCGTGACCTCGGCGGCCCCGCTGGTGGATACGAAACAGTCCGCCTTAAGCACGGTGGTGGATGAGAACAGCATCAGGTCCCTGCCCTTGAACGGGCGCAATTTCACGGATTTTGCGCTGCTGACGCCGGGGGCCACCACCGACGGCGACTTTGGCATGGTCAGCTTCAACGGAATTGCCGGCAACTTCAACAACTACACGGTTGACGGGGTGAACGACAACAACGCGTTCTTTGAGCAGCAGATTGGGCGTACCAGCATTCCCTTCCAGTTCAGCGAAGACGTGATCCAGGAATTTCAGGTGACCAGCACGGGATTTGAGGCCGAGTTCGGGCAAGCCGGCGGTGGGTTGGTCAATACCGTGACGAAGAGCGGCGGGAACGCGGTTCATGGCGACGGTTACTACTACATCCTCGATTCGGCGCTCAACGCCAACGACTCCATCAACAACTCTTCCGGCATCGCAAAACCCCATAATCGGCGGCAGCAGTTTGGAGGCACCCTGGGAGGACCCATCCGCCACGATCGCCTGTTTTATCTGGGGAATTATGAGGGCCAAGTGCGCAACGAGCCGCTCACGGTGAACAACGCGCCGGGCCTGGTGGGCCTGCCACCGAATTTCTTCACGCAGAACCCGGCACTGGCCACGGCAGTGGAGGCGGCCTCCGGTTCGTTTCCGCGCAGCTTCAACCAGAACACGGCGTTCTTCAAGGTTACGGGCATGCTGACGCCGAAAAACACCTTCAGCGCCACCTACAACTTTCAGCGCTTCCGCAGCCCGCATGGATATTTCAATACGCCCACGTCCACCGGGGACGGACTATCGCTCACCGACGGAGCCACAAGCCATTTCGCGCAGTTTTCCCTGGTAACAGCCATCAGCCCCACGACCTCGAACGAACTGCGACTGCACTTCGGCAACGATGCGCATTTTGACCTGCCGGCGACCGCGCCCGCCGGTCCCGCGGTCACCATCCAGAACCCCGATACTGGCTTCGTGTTGGGCGGAAACCGTTTCCAGCTCTCGACTGCGGACCGCCGCTACGAGGTGATCGACAATCTGACTAAAGTGCGGGGGCGGCATACCATCAAGGCTGGCGTTGACATCAACGTCAATCACGATCGCGACTACTTCGTTTACGGGCCGAAAGGCGAGTACCGCTTCGGCAGCCTGGCCGATGTGCCCAGCGGGGCATTTGAGCTGTACCTGCAATCGTTCGGGGAGACCACGGCGAAGTTCACCTCGCCGACCTATTCGTTCTTTGGGCAGGACCAGTTCCGGGCCACCGACAGACTCAGCCTGAACATCGGGGCGCGCTATGACCTGCAGGTGCTCCCACAACCGCCGGTTTGCAATCCTGCCTTCACGCTTACCTGCAAAATCAA
>Ga0075425_100002106_pt1 | contig 19716 bp, 15 predicted proteins | sample SoiMethybrSBSTD4_FD_75300 | JGI IMG/M metagenome (GOLD analysis project Ga0075425, IMG submission 75300) | Bulk soil microbial communities from a Populus tree surrounding site in Tennessee, USA - Soil MetaG P. TD hybrid SBSTD4 | ecosystem: Environmental > Terrestrial > Soil > Tree plantation... | reverse complement strand
TCATTCAGAAACCATTGGACGGGATCAATGTGCACCCTAATGTCAATCGCGTGTGGTTTGAGCCGTTGAGCCTTCGACGACGCCATCAACCCATACCGCTCGGATCCTCGCGCCCGACTTTTTATCCATTCTTTCGCTCGCCACAGATTTCGAGTTACAACAAGCGGGTAACGGTTGCCTAAGCCCTCAAGCGCGCGCTTGGCGGTGTGCTGATCGCAATCGAGCAGCGCTTTGACGAATAGCGACACATTTTCGGCTCGGAAAGAGCGCATCGATACTGCCAGGTGAAGATCGGAATCTAAGAACACGTGAGAGCGCGCTGAGACACTTTCGAGCGCCTGGCCGGCAGCGTATTCCGTATCGGTGAGTCGGTCTGAAATATAGACCTGCCACTCCGGAAAGGACTTGTTCACCGCATCCAGCCAGGCGCCGATTCCAGCCTCGCCCGTATTGATCTCCTGTCCTCCACCCACCAGGCAAACTATTACGGCCCAATCCTTGTGGCGATCCATACAAGAAATTAAGAACTCTGGTTCGGATTGGCTGAACCCGGCGCGTTTCTTCTTGCGCTGCATGAAATAGGCAGTCTTTTTCAAATTCCAGGCGCGTTGTGCTTCATCAAAGATGACCACATGCTCGACAGGTGCGTCAGCGGTGGCCAATGCGTCATCTCTGAAGTGATGAACGTTTTGGATGAAAGCTTTGACGCTCTCTCCGATCTGCCCTTTACGTACCTTTTCCCCGAGCGCAGCCCTCCGCTGATATTCGTCACGGGTAAGCGCTTCGCGAAGTACCGCGACAAGAGGACCATTACCGGACAGGAAAACTGCGTGAGTCGGTTCATCCGTTCTTCTACGATGGGTCGCCACATTTAGACCGATCAATGTCTTCCCAGCGCCCGGCACGCCCGTTACGAAACAAATCACCTTCTCTTGCTGTGCTCTAGCTTGATCGACTAGTTCCTCGACGCGACGCGATGTCACGCGCAAATTCTTTCTTCCTGCGTCGAAGCGCGCTATTGCCTCAACGGAATGCTGTCGATAAAGCGCTCGGGCAGCTTCGACGATCGTCGGTGTGGGGTAGTAGGGCGCGGCAGCCCAGTGATAGGCATCAATTACCTCGCCAGAGATCTTCGGCTCAATTGCCCGTAACTGAACGCCGAGATCGTCTGCGTTAAGCAGCATAGGCCTGTAGACCCGATCAGCGTCCTCAAAAAGACTCGCCTGAGCTGAATGTGAAGCTTGTGTAGCCACCAATACTGGGACGATGGCTACCGTATGACTCGCTTTGTGGAAGTTTTTCAGATCGAGTGCGTAGTCCCATACCTGCTCCATCGCAGTTCGATCAAATTTGGCTTCACCCACCTTGAATTCGACAACGAAGATGACGGATCTGACCAGGATTACGGCGTCGATCCTGCGGCCCATCCGAGGAATGTTGAACTCAAGATAGAGCGCACCCGTGAGGCCTTGAAGGGCGTTGCGCAGAATCTCTAGCTGAAGAATCCAGGCATCACGCTGAGTTTGAAGGAGGGCGAAATCGCCGTTCGCGGCCAGTCTTCCGATAACAGTGTCGGAGCGCGCCGCCAAAAACGCCTCAATGGAGTCGCCATACCATGCCCGGGACAGCAGGTTGGCTGCTGTACTCCCCTTGTCCTCCACCTCCAGAGTCTCCTCCCCTGGTTTTTGCGGCGATTATGAACGCTATGCTGGGCTTCGGCTCATCAAGCCGTTACGCAGCGAACTCCCTACGCCGCGAGGGCCTATTTGGTGAGCAGCTCGGTCACGCCACCCACGGCCGCCGTGTTGACGGTCAGCGTGCGCTCGGTCGCGAAACGCAGGATGTAGTGAGGCCCGCCGGCTTTGGGGCCGGTGCCGGAGAGGCCTTCGCCGCCGAAGGGCTGCACGCCGACCACGGCGCCGATCATGCTGCGGTTCACATAGGTGTTGCCGACGCGCGTGGCGGCGATGACTTCGTCGACGAAGCTCTGGATGCGGCTGTGGATGCCGAGGGTGAGGCCGTAGCCGGTTTCGCGCAGCCACTTCAAAACGGTTTGCAGCTCCGCGCGCTTATAGGTACAGACGTGGAGCACCGGGCCGAAGACTTCGGTGCGCGGCAGATCGGCGAGCGCGAGCTGAAACGCGATGGGCGCGATGAAGGTGCCTTTCGCGGTCGGCGCGGGTGCTTCGCCGACGAGCCTGGCCGATTTGCGCAGCTTCGCGATGTGCCTGGCGAGCGCGGCCTGCGAGGGCGCGTCGATGATCGGGCCGATGTCGGTGTCGGGCTCGCGCGGGTCGCCGACCTTCAGCTCGGCGAGCGCGCCGGCGAGGAGGTCGAGGACGCGCGGCGCGGCGCCTTCGTCGACGAAGAGGATGCGCTGCGCCGAGCAGCGCTGCCCGGCGCTCTGGAAGGCGGAGATGACGCTGTCGTCGACCACCTGCTCGGGCAGCGCGGAGGAGTCGACGAGCATGGCGTTGACGCCGCCGGTCTCGGCGATGAAAGGAACGATCGGCCCGTCGCGCTGGGCGAGCGATTGGTTGATGAGACGCGCGGTCTCGACCGAGCCGGTGAAGGCGACGCCGGCGATGCGCGCGTCGGCGACGAGCGGTGCGCCGACCGATTCGCCGTCGCCGACGGCGAGGATCAGCGCGTCGGCGGGGATGCCGGCTTCGTGCAGGATCTCGACCGCGCGCGCTCCGGTGCGCGGCGTCTGCTCGGCGGGCTTGGCGATCACGGTGTTGCCGGCGGCGAGCGCGGCGGCGACCTGGCCGGCGAAGATGGCGAGCGGGAAGTTCCAGGGGCTGATGCAGGCGAAGACGCCGCGACCGTGCAGGTGCAGCTCGTTCCTCTCGCCCGCCGGGCCGGAAAGCACCTTCGGCGCGCCGAACGCCTTTCGGCATTGCACGGCGTAGTAGCGGCAGAAGTCGGCGGCCTCGCGCACTTCGGCGACCGCGTCGGCGCAGGTGCGGCCGCCCTCGCGCACGATCAGCGAGACGAGCTCCGCCATGCGGCCCTCGAGCAGCTCGGCGGCAATGTCGAGGCGGCGCGCCCGATGCTCGGCGGGCACGCTTGACCACGACTCGAACTCCGCGCTCGCGCGGCCGATCAGCACCGGCAAGTCCGTCGCGGATGAGACCGCGGGGAGCGGCGGGTCGGAAGCGATCTTCTGCGCGAGCGCATCTAGGATGTCGCGGCGCGCAAGGTCGACGCCGAGCGAGTTGAGACGGTCGGGGTAAAGATTGCGCGGCAGCGGGATGCGCTCGTCGGGCGCATAGGGCTCGGGCAGCTGCGCCAGCGGGTCGGCGACCAGCGCCTCGAGCGGCACCTCGGGGTCGGCGATCTGGTGAACGAACGAGGTATTGGCGCCGTTCTCGAGCATGCGGCGCACGAGGTAGGGAAGGAGGTCGGTGAAGCTGCCGACCGGCGCGTACTGGCGCACGCGCACCTGCTGCTGGGCGAGCAGCAGGTCGTAGAGCGCGTCGCCCATGCCGACCAGCTTCTGGAACTCGAACTCGCGCCCCTGCCCGATCTGGAGGAGGGTCGCCACGGTGCGGCAGTTGTGGGTGGCGAAGGCGGGGTAGATCGCGTCGGGTGCCTCGAGGAGCTTTGCGGCGCAGGCGACGTAGGAAAGGTCCGTTGCGGCCTTGCGCGTGAAGACCGGGTAGTCGGGCATGCCGAGCTGCTGCGCGCGCTTGATCTCGCCGTCCCAGTAGGCGCCTTTCACCAGGCGGATCGGCAGCCGGCGCCCGCTCTGGTGTCCGAGCTCGACCAGCCATTCGCACACCGCGAGCGCGCGCTTCTGGTAGGCCTGCACCGCAAGGCCGGCGGGAAATTCCTGCGCGAGCGCGCCGTGCAGCTCGAGCGTGAGCTCGAGGCGCTCGGATTCCTCGGCATCGATGGTGAAGCCGACGCCGCGTTGCGAGGCGAGCTCGGCGAGGCTGCGCAGGCGCGGCAGCAATTCGGCCATGACCCGCGAGCGTTTGAGCTCTTCGAAGCGCGGATGCAGCGCGGAGAGCTTGATCGAGATCGTGTCCGGCGGGCGCACGGCGCGGATCGCGCGCGCATAGAGCTCCATGTAGCGCGCCGCATCCGCGGCGGTGCGCGCGGCCTCGCCGAGCATGTCGTAGGAATGGACGCAGGGGGCGCGCGCGGCGCCGCGCTTCACCGCTTCCTCGATCGTTTCCGCGAGCACGAACTGCTCGGCGAGGATGCGCATCGCCTGGCGCACCGCGGCGCGCACCACCGGCTCGCCCAGCCGCGCAATGGCGTTCTTGAGGGCGGAGGGATCATCGTGCCACTGCATCAGCTTGCCGGTGAGAAGCAACGCCCAGTCCGCAGCGCTCGCGCTGCTCCATTGGCCCAGGGCGAGCTTTTCGCGGAGCAGGGCATCCTGCGTCGCGGCATCCGGAATGCGCAGCAGCGCCTCGGCGACGCACATCAGCGCGACGCCTTCGCGCGTGGAAAGACCGTAGTGGCGCAGGAACGACTCGGCGCTCAAGGGACCCGGCGGAGTGGCGCGAACGCGCTGCGCCAGCTCCAGCGCCATCGCCTCGATCGGGCCCGGCTCGCGCGGCTGCAGCTTCTTCAGCCGCGCGACAGCTTCCGCCTCGGCGAGGCGATGGTCGCGGCGAAGACGGGGAAGTGCGGCCGCTATAATCACCGCCAAAATCCTAGCGGAAGACGCATGGCGGCATCATCGGCCCCGGAAGTCCTTTGGCAGCCCAGCGAGCGCGCGATCGAGGAGGCGAGCGTCACGCAGTTCGCGCGCCAGGTGATCCGCAAGCGGCGGCTGGAGGTCAACAGCTTCCCCGACTTCTACCGCTGGACGGTCGACAGTCCCGAGGAGTTCTGGTCCGACCTGTGGGACTTCTGCGGCGTGATCGCCTCGCGCCGCGGCTCGACGGTGCTGGTCGATGGGGACAAGATGCCGGGCGCGCACTGGTTCCCCGAGGCGCGCCTCAACCTCGCCGAGAACCTGATGCGCCGCGGCGACCGCGGCGATGCCTTCGTCCTCTGGGATGAGACCGGCTTCAAGCGCCGCATGAGCCACTCCGACCTGACCAGCGACGTGTCGCGGGCCGCGCAGGCGCTGAAGCAGCTCGGCCTGAGGCCCGGCGACCGCGTCGCGGCGTTCATCCCCAACATCCCCGAGGCGGGCATGCTCGCGCTCGCCGCCCTGTCGCAGGGCATAGTCTGGTCGTCGTGCTCGCCGGACTTCGGCGTCGAGGGGGTGCTCGAGCGCTTCGGGCAGATCGAGCCCAAGGTGCTGTTCTGCGCCGACGGCTACCGCTACAACGGCGAGACGCACGAATCGCTCGAGCGCGTGCGCGCCATTGCCGAGCAGCTGCCGACGCTGCGGAAAGTCGTGGTCGTGCCGCACCTCGATCCGCGCGTCGACGTCGGCGACGTCCCCAAGGCGGTCACGCTGGGCGAATGGCTGCGCCGCTTCCAGCCCGCGGACATCGAGTTCGTGCAGCTGCCCTTCGAGCACCCGGTGTTCATCCTCTTCACCTCGGGCACCACCGGCAAGCCGAAGTGCATCGTGCACGGCGCGGGCGGCACGCTGCTGCAGTCGCTCAAGACCTTCAAGCTGCACTTCGACGCGAGGCCCGGCGACCGCTACTTCTATTTCTGCACCACCAACTGGGTGGTGTGGAATGTGCTCTTCATGGGGCTCGCCGCCGAAGCGAGCCTCATGCTCTACGACGGCTCGCCGTTCGCGAAAAACGGCCGCATCCTGTTCGACTACGCCGAGAAGGAGCGCTTCACCCACTTCGGCACCTCGGCCAAGTTCATCGACGCGTGCTCCAAGCGCGCGCTGAGGCCAGCGCAGACCCACGACCTCGGCAGCCTGCGCATGGTGGTCTCGACCGGCTCGCCGCTGGTCGCGGAAAGCTACGACTACGTGTACGCCGACTGGAAGAAAGACGTCTGCCTCGCTTCGATATCGGGCGGCACCGACATCATGGGCGCCTTCGCCGACGCGAGCCCGGTGCTGCCCGTGTACCGCGGCGAGATGCAGTGTCGCTCGCTTGGCATGGCGGTGGAGGTGTTCGATGAGGACGGCAACGCGGTCGTGAACAAGAAAGGCGAGCTGGTCTGCACCAGGCCCTTCCCCTCGATGCCGCTCGGGTTCTGGAACGACCGCGGGGGCGAGCGCTATCACGCGGCCTACTTCGCGCGCTACCCGAATGTCTGGTGCCACGGCGACTGGTCGGAGCTCACCGAGCGCGGCACGATGATCGTCTACGGGCGCTCCGACGCGACGCTCAACCCCGGCGGCGTGCGCATCGGCACGGCCGAGATCTACCGCGTGGTCGAGCGCGTCGACGAAGTGGAGGAATCGGTCGCGGTCGGCCAGCTCTGGCCGCCCGAGCAGCCGACCGACACGCGCGTGGTGCTGTTCGTCAAGCTGCGCGAGGGGTACGCGCTCGACGAGCATCTCGAGGCGCGCATCCGCGCCGACATCAAGCGCCAGGCGAGCCCGCGCCACGTGCCGGCGCGCATCGTGCAGGTGCCCGACATCCCGCGCACCAAGAACGGCAAGGTGGTCGAGCTGGCGGTCAAGGCGGTGCTGCACGGCATGCCGGTGGCGAACTCCGACGCGCTCGCCAACCCCGAGGCGCTCGACTACTTCAGGAACGTCGCCGAGCTGGCAGGCTAGCCGAGGATCTCGGCGATGTGCGAACGGTCGTCGAGTTCGGCGACGAACGCCTCGAGCTCCGGGCCGAGCGCATCGCGCGCCGACACCACGCCGACCGGACGCCCGCCGTCGACCACCGGCACATGGCGGAAGCCGCCCTCGTGCATCAGGTGCAGCGCGTGGCCGAAGGGCCGGTCGGGCCCGAGGGTGCGCGGGTTGAGCGTCATCACCTCGCGCAGCCGCGTCGCGCCCGGGTCGCGGCCTTCGGCGAGCACGCGGAAGAGGGCGTCGCGCTCGGTGAAGATGCCGGTGAGCCGATCGTGGTCGAGGACGAGCAGCGCGCCGACGCGCTGCTCCTTCATCAGCCGCGCGGCTTCGGCGACGGTCATGTCGCCCGACGCCGTCACGGGTGCCTGCCTGCCGATGATGCTGCGAACTGGGCGTTGCGGCATGACGGTCCTCCTCTGCCGCTACTTTACTCCCGCCTAAGCGTCGCGTGAGTTTTCCGAAACTCTTATTGCAGCGCACGATCTACCATCGACGCATGCGTCAGGAATACTTCAGCGCCCTGGGCAATGGCGCGTTCCATCGTATTGCCTACACCGACTGGGGCAGGCCGGCCAACCCGCACGTGATCGTGTGCGTGCACGGCCTGGCACGTAACAGTCGCGACTTCGACTACCTGGCGGCGGCGCTCGCCCCCGAATGCCGCGTCGTCTGCATGGACGTCGCGGGCCGGGGCGAGAGCGACTGGCTCGACAACAAGAACGACTACACCTTCTCGACCTACCAGAACGACGCGGCGGCGATGCTCGCGCGCGCGAGCGCGCCGCCCGCCGCGGGATTCCTGCGAGGGATCTTGTCCAGAAAGGCGAAACTGGACTGGGTTGGAACGTCGATGGGCGGGCTGATCGGGTTGTTCCTCGCCGCGAAGAAGAATTCGCCGATTCGCCGCCTGGTGCTGAACGATGTCGGCGCCCTGATTCCCTGGAGCGCGCTGTTCCGCATGAAGGGCTACATCACGCGCGGGCGCAGCTTTTCCAGCGAGACCGAGGTCGAGGAATACCTGCGCCGGGTGTGCGCGCCGTTCGGTGCCCTCACCGATGAGCAATGGCGCCACATGGCGCGCTTCGGGGCCCGGCGCGACGGCAATGGCACCTGGCGCCTCACGTACGATCCGGCGATCGGCGAGGGCTTGCACGGCCACATCGATCCGGAGTTCCCGATCGGCCCCGACCTCCTGCGCGGCATCGACCTCTGGAGCGTGTGGAGCAAGCTCGAATGCCCGACGCTCGTCATCCGCGGCGCCGAGTCGGAGGTCTTGCTGCCGGCAACGCTCGCCGAGATGAAGAGCCGCAAGCCGGACCTCGAGGTGGCCGAATTTCCCGGCGTTGGCCACGCGCCGGCGCTGATGAGCGCCGATCAGATCAAGGTGGTGAAGGACTTCCTGCGGCGATGAGGCCTCAGCGCCGGCTGATCGAGGCGGCAATCGCCTCGATCACCTCGGCGCGCTCGCCGATCGGTCGCTCGAGCCTGAGCTCTAGCCCGGGATGGTCGCGGCCGATCGCGTCGACGAGCCTGGGCAGGTCTTCGCGCACATGGCCGCCTTCTGCGAGGAACACCGGCACCACGCGGATAGCCTCGATCCCATTTCCCGCGAAAGCGGAGATCGCCTCTTCGAGCGAGGGCTGCATCTGCTCGAGGAACGCGAGCTTCACCGGGAGCGCGGTCTTTTTTTCAACCGCCGCCGCGAGCTGCTCGAAGGGCCGCGCCCACTCGCGCTCGCGCGAGCCGTGCGCGAACAGGACGATCCCTTCGCGCTTCTTCAATGAACGGTCGCGCGCCGTCCCTCGTAGATACCCTGCAGCAGGCGCAGCGAGCCGAGGCTGATGGCGCGGTGCGACAGCGCGTGGCCGAGGTCCTCGACGATGTCGAGCGTGACGGGGACGTGCAGGCCCGAGAGCACGCGCGCGGCGCGCTCGGCGTAGACGCGCGAGACCACCGAGTCGAACTCGCCGTGCACGAGGTGGATGCGCGAGCCGATGCGCGCGCCGCACGCGGGCAGGCGCGCATAGCGCGAGGAGAACGCGACCACGGCGCCGGCGATGCCGGCGCTCTTCACCGCCTCGAGCGCGACGGTGCCGCCCTGCGAGAAGCCGATCAGCACGGTGCGGCTCGCCGGCACGCCGAAGTGGGTCTGCTCCCGGCGCACCAGGTCCTCGAAATCGGGCAGCACCGCGGCGACGCGCTCGCGGTGGTTGTCGCAGTTCAGGCCGCGCGTCGGGTACCAGTCCTGCGCTGCGCCGCCGCGCGCGTCGGGATCGAATCCGCTCGGCACCACCAGCGCCGCGCTCGGGAAGCGCGCCTGGAACTTGAAGGCGATCGGGATCATCGACTGCGCGGTGGCGCCGCAGCCGTGCAGGAATACGAACAGGTGCTTGCTTTGCTGGTCTTGAGCGGGGGCGAAGCGAAAGACCCGGCCGGAGGACATGCGAGGCCATTGTTACGCGCGAGTGACCGTTCTGTAAACTGATTCGCGTTTTTTCTCAGGTGAGTCATGAAAAAGACTGGATTTCTAAAGGCTTTCTGGGCGCTCGCGAAACCGTACTGGACCTCGGGGGAGCAACGCCTCGGCGTGATCCTGCTCGCGACCGTGATCGGCCTGGCCTTGATGGGTGTGTGGCTCGAGGTCCAGTTCAACACCTGGAATCGCGACTTCTACAACACCTTCGAATCGAGGGACCAGGCCGAGTTCTTTCGCCAGCTCGGCACCTTCACGCTGCTCGCCGTCATCTACATCATCAACGGCGTGTATCGCCAGTACTTCGAGCAGATGCTGATGATCGAGTGGCGCTCGTGGATGACCCAGCGCTTCCTCTCGGCGTGGCTGCAGGACCGCGCTTATTACCGCCTGCAGCTCCTGGACAAGGGCACGGACAACCCGGACCAGCGCATCGCCGACGACCTCAACATCTTCGTCGACCTGACCCTGACGCTGTCGCTCGGCCTGCTCTCGGCGGTGGTGACCCTGGTGTCGTTCGTCGGCATCCTGTGGGGAATCTCGGGCGCGCTGAGCGTTTTCGGCATCAACGTCCCGGGCTACATGGTCTGGGTCGCGCTGGTCTACGCCATCGCCGGTACCTGGCTTGCGCACCTCATCGGGCGGCCGCTGATCAGGATCGGCTTCGACCAGCAGCGCTACGAGGCCAACTTCCGCTACTCGCTGGTGCGTCTGCGCGAGAACAGCGAAGGCGTGGCGCTGTATCGTGGCGAGGCGAGCGAGCTGCAGAATTTCCGCGCGAAGTTTCGCGACGTGATCAGCATCTGGTGGACGAAGATGCTGAAGCAGAAGCAGCTGGGCTGGTTCCAGTCGTTCTACAGCCAGGTGGCGATCATCTTTCCTTTCCTCGTTGCCTCGCCGCGCTTTTTCTCCGGCGCCATGCCGCTCGGCGGGATCTTCCAGATCGCCTCGGCATTCGGCCAGGTGCAGGGCGCGCTTTCCTGGTTCCTCAACGCCTACACCAGCTTCGCCAACTGGAAGGCGACCGTGGATCGCCTGGTCGGCTTCACCGAGTCGCTCGAGGAGGTGCGCGCGCAGAGGGCCGCGGGCGAGCGCGTCGACCAGGCGGGGCGGGCCTTTTCGCTGGAAAACCTGCGTCTCGATCTGCCGCAGGGACGCACCCTGCTCGAGGGGGCGACGTTGCAGCTCAAGCCCGGGGAAGACGTGCTCATCACCGGCGCCTCCGGCTCGGGCAAGTCGACGCTGTTCCGGGCGCTCGCCGGGATCTGGCCTTACTGGAAGGGGCGCGTGCGCGTGCCGCAGGGCGCGCGGCTCCTTTTCCTGCCGCAGAAGCCCTATCTGCCGATCGGCACGCTGAAGACCGCGCTGAGCTATCCGGCCGACACGGCGCAATTCTCCGATGCGCAGAGCGCCGAAGCGCTGCAGGCGGTCGGGCTCGGGCAGCTCGCCGCCGATCTCGAGCGCAGCGAGAACTGGGGCCAGGTGCTCTCGGGCGGCGAGCAGCAGCGGCTCGCGTTCGCACGCGTGCTGCTCAACAAGCCCGACTGGCTGTTCCTCGACGAGGCAACCGCGTCATTGCCGGAAGACGCGCAGGATGCGCTGTACCGGCTGCTCGAAGAGCGGCTGCCGGGCACGACGCTGGTGTCGATCGCGCACCGCGCCAGCCTGAAATCACACCACAGCCGCCAGCTGGTGTGGCGGGGCGAGGCACTGGCTCCGGCTCATTCAACCTGACATGACGATGCAGGTCGTGGAGGCGTGCGCGAAGAGCTTGCCGGCGGCGTCCTCCAGCCGCCCTTCGGCCGTTGCGATGCGGCCGCCGACGTGCACCACTTTGCCGATTGCGCGCAGCAGTCCGCTGTCCTTGGTGATCGCGCGCACCAGGTTGGTCTTCGCCTCCAGGGTGGTGTAGGCCGAGCCGGCCGGCAGGCTGGCGTGCACGCAGACGCCCATCGCGGAGTCGAGCAGCGTCATCGCCAGCCCGCCGTGCACCACGCCGATCGGGTTGTAGTGGCGCTCGTCCGGCGTACACTCGAACACCGCGCGGCCGGGCTCGACCTCGGCCAGGCGGAAGCCGAGGAGCTGCGCGATCGGCGGCGGCGGCAGGCGGCGGTCGCGGATCGCGCGCAGGAATTCGATGCCGCTCATCGAGCGGCCCGCGGCGGCAAGCGCCGCCGGGTCGCTCCACTCGACCGTGACCGAGCGCATCAGTAAAGCGGCGCCGGCCGGAGCTCGGCGGCGACGTTGGCGACGCCGGAACGCCCGGCGATGAAGTCCGCCGCGGCGCGGTTGACGGACTCCTCGCGCAGGATGCGGCCGTGGCCGAGGCCGTCGGTGGAAAGCAGCCGCGCCCCGGGCCAGGCGTGTGCCACGTGCGCCCCTTGCGTCCAGGGCACGGCCTTGTCGTCGCGGTCGTGGATCACCAGCGCCTGCGCCGAGAGCCGCGGCGCGAGCCGCGCGAGCTCCAAATCCTCCCACTGCACCCCGTAGCGCTCCTCGATCGATGCCTGCATCGCCCGGCGCACCGGCTCGGGCATCCAGTACCAGCGCGCGAAGCGGCGCGAGTAGCCGACGAGATCCGAGGGCGGGCTGACGAGCACGACCTTGTCGACATGGATTCTCTTCGCGGCCAGCGCGAACGCGGCCGCGGCGGCGCCGAGCGAGTGGCCGACGATCGCCTTGACGTTGCCGTGTACCGCGACCAGCGCCGAGAGCACGCTCGCGAAGTCGGGCAGGCCGGTGAGGCGGCCCTCGGAGACGCCGTGCGCGGGCTGGTCGTAGGCGATGACGCGATAGCCGGCGCAGAGCAGCGGGAAGACGAAGCCGCGCATCTGGGCCGCGTGCCCGCCCCAGCCGTGCGCGAGCACCACCGCGGGATCGTCGCGGCCGCCCCAGCGCCAGGTGGCGATCTGGCGGCCTTTGTGCTCGAAGAAGCTCGCGCGCGCGTCGATCAGGTCCAGCGCCGCCGCCGCGGCGTCGGGTTGGCGCGGCGGCGTGAGGAACAGGCGCTCGGCGAGGCTGTCGGCGAGCTCGGGGAAGAGCAGCGCCGAGGCAGCGAATCGAACGTTCGTGCTAATTCTGGGGAGCAAGAGGCTGGCGGGCATGGTGATTACTCCTTCAGCGGGAAACGGCTTTCAAGGCTTTACGGGGTGCGGCGTGGCGCGCAATCAGCTCCTCGAACGCGGTCATGGAGCGCTTGCGCGCTTCCTTGTCGCCGAGGAGCCGGCGATGGTTGTGGCTGGCGAGCACGATGCCGAGCATCTCGAAGCCGATCTGCTTCGGGTCGGTGTCGGATCGCAGGTGCCCTTCCTGGACGGCGAGGCGCACGGCCTTCTCGGTGATCGCGATGCCGCGGTGCTGGTTGGCGATCACCGCGTCGCGGATCGGCCCGGGCCGGTCGTCGTATTCGTTGGCCGCCGAGATCATGATGCAGCCGCCCGGCAGGCCGGAGGAATGCGTCCACTCGAGCCAGCGCTCGAACAGCGCGCGCAGCCGCGGCAGGCCGCGCTCGATCTTCAGCACCGGCGCGAACACCCTCTCGCCGTAGCGCTGCGCGGCATGCTCGAGCACCGCGAGCTGCAGGTCCTCGCGCGAGCCGAAGTGGGCGAACAGGCCCGACTTCGACATCCCGGTCGCTTCGGCCAGGCTGCCGATCGTCAGGCCTTCCAGCCCGAGGCGGCTCGCGATGCTGAGCGCCTCGTCGAGGATCGCGGCGCGGGTCTGCTCGCCCTTGGTGGCGCTGCGGGTCGGCCTATCCACGCGCCGCAGAATAGTACGAACGTTCGGTTTTGTCAACCGGCGGCCGATCCAGCACCTGGCGCAGGTAGCGGCCGGTATGGCTCGCCTCGTTCCGGGAGACCTGCTCGGGGGTGCCCTCGGCGACGAGGCGGCCGCCGCCGTCGCCGCCCTCGGGTCCGAGGTCGATCACCCAGTCGGCGGTCTTGATGACGTCGAGGTTGTGCTCGATCACCACCACGCTGTTGCCGGCATCGCGCAGGCGCGCGAGCACCGCCAGCAGCAGCTTGATGTCGTGGAAATGCAGGCCGGTGGTCGGCTCGTCCAGGATGTAGAGCGTGCGCCCGGTGTCGCGCTTGGAAAGCTCGAGGGCGAGCTTGACGCGCTGCGCCTCGCCGCCCGAGAGCGTGGTCGCCGACTGGCCGAGGCGCACGTAGCCGAGGCCGACGTCGATCAGCGTCTGCAGCTTGCGCGCGATCGCCGGCACGGCGGAGAAGAACTGCGCGGCTTCCGCCGCGGTCATCTCGAGCACCTCGTGGATGTTGCGCCCCTTGTAGCGGACCTCGAGCGTCTCGCGGTTGTAGCGCTTGCCGTGGCAAACGTCGCAGGCGACATAAATGTCGGGCAGGAAGTGCATCTCGACCCGTGTCACGCCGTCGCCCTGGCAGGCCTCGCAGCGCCCACCCTTGACGTTGAACGAGAAGCGGCCGGCGTCGTAGCCGCGCTGGCGCGCTTCCGGCACGCCGGCGAACAGCTCCCGGATAGGCGTGAAGAGCGCCGTATAGGTCGCCGGGTTCGAGCGCGGCGTGCGGCCGATCGGCCCCTGATCGACGCTCACCACCTTGTCGAGCTGCTCGAGGCCCTCGACGCAATCGTGCGGCGCCGGCTCGGCGAGCGCGCCGTAGAGGTGTCGCGCCGCCGCGGCATAGAGCGTGTCGTTGATCAAGGTCGATTTGCCCGAGCCGGAAACGCCGGTGACGCACACCATCAGCCCGAGCGGCACCCCGACCTCGACATCCTTCAGGTTGTTGCCCCGCGCGCCCTTCAGGAGAATTTTTCTCGTCGAGCGGCCGCGCCGCACCGGCACGGGAATCACCTGCTTTCGGGACAGATACTGCCCGGTGAGCGAGTCGGGGCTGGCGAGGATGTCCTCCACGCTGCCCTCGGCGACCACGCGCCCTCCGGCCTCGCCCGCGCCGGGACCCATGTCGAGCACATGGTCGGCGGCGCGGATCGCCTCTTCGTCGTGCTCGACCACGATCACCGAGTTGCCGAGGTCGCGCAGGCGCTTCAGCGTGCTGATCAGCCGCACGTTGTCGCGCTGGTGCAGGCCGATCGAGGGCTCGTCCAGCACGTACATCACGCCGGTGAGGCCCGAGCCGATCTGGCTCGCCAGTCGTATCCGCTGTGCCTCCCCGCCCGAGAGCGTCTCGGCCGAGCGCTCGAGCGCGAGGTAGTCGAGGCCGACGTTGACCAGGAACTCCAGGCGCTCGGCGATCTCGCGCACGATGCGCTCGCCGATCTGGCCTTTCGAACCCTCCAGCGTGAGCCCTCTGAAAAACACCAGAGACTGGGATAGCGGCCAGCGCGAGATGTCGTAGAGGGTCTGGTCGGCGAGCCGCACGTGGCGCGCCTCGCAACGCAGCCGCGCGCCGCCGCACTCGGGGCAGGGCTGGCGGTTGACGAGCTTGCCGAGCTCCTCGCGCACCGCCGCCGAGTCGGTCTCGCGATGGCGCCGCTCGAGGCTCGGCACCACGCCCTCGAATGCATGCTCCTTCACCGCGGTGCGGCCGCGCTCGGCCGGGTAGGAGAAGGCGATCTTCTCCCGGCCCGAGCCGTACAGGATCATGCGCTGCAGCCGCTCGTCGAGCATCTCCCAGGGCTGCTCCAGGTCGAACTTGTAGTGGCGCGCGAGCGACTGCAGCATCGAGAAATAGAAATGGTTGCGCCGGTCCCAGCCGCGGATCGCGCCGCTCGCAAGCGAAAGATTCGGGTGCGCGACGATGCGCTTCGGGTCGAAGAAGTCGATCGCGCCCAGGCCGTCGCAGCGCGGGCAGGCGCCCATCGGGTTGTTGAAGGAAAAGAGGCGCGGCTCGAGTTCGGGCAGCGCGTAGTCGCACGCGGCCACCGGGCAGGCGTAGCGCGCGGAGAAGAGGTGCTCCTTGCCCGAGTCGGTCTCCACCACCACGGCGCGGCCGTCGGCGTGACGCAGCGCGGTCTCGAGCGACTCGGCGAGGCGCTGGCTGCCGTCGATGCGGGAGCGCAGCCGGTCGACGACCACCTCTACGGTGTGCTTCATGTTTTTTTTCAGCTGCGGCGCCACGTCCAGCTCGTGCACCTTGCCGTCGATGCGCACGCGGTTGAAGCCCTGCGCGCGCAGCTCTTCGAGCAGCTCGGCCTGCTCGCCCTTGCGCGCCGCGACGACCGGGGCGAGCACCATCAGGCGCGTGTCCTCGGGCAGGGCCACCAGCTGGTCGACCATCTGCGAGACGGTCTGCGCGGCGAGCGCGACGCCGTGCTCGGGACAGTACGGCGTGCCGACGCGGGCGAAGAGCAGGCGCAGGTAGTCGTGGATCTCGGTCACGGTGCCGACGGTCGAGCGCGGGTTGTGGCTGCCCGCCTTCTGCTCGATGGCGATCGCGGGCGACAGGCCCTCGATCAGGTCGACCTCGGGCTTCTCCATCAGCTGCAGGAACTGGCGGGCGTACGCCGAAAGGGATTCGACGTAGCGGCGCTGGCCTTCGGCGTAGAGCGTGTCGAAGGCGAGCGAGCTCTTGCCCGAGCCCGACAGGCCGGTGATCACCACCAGGCGGTTGCGCGGCAGATCAACGCTCAGGTTCCTGAGGTTGTGGGTGCGCGCGCCGCGGATCCGGATCGATTCCAAGTTGCGGAGGGAAAAGAGAAACTTGCTACTATAACGCGTTTCGCTTTTCCGCCGGACTCCTCCCTTGCCTCGTGATCGCATGAGCGGCGCCGAACTGCGCGCGGCCGCGAGCCTCGCCGGCGTGTTCGGGCTGCGCATGCTCGGCCTGTTCCTGATCCTGCCGGTGTTCGCGGTGCACGCCGCCACGCTCGCGGGCGGCGACAACCTCACGCTCGTCGGCATCGCGCTCGGCGCCTACGGCCTGTCGCAGGCCTGCCTGCAGATTCCGTTCGGCATGGCCTCCGATCGCTGGGGGCGCAAGCCCATGATCTACGCCGGGCTCATCATCTTCGCCGCCGGCAGCTTCCTCGCTGCGGGCGCGCACGACATCTGGATCGCGATCGCCGGGCGCACGCTGCAGGGCGCGGGCGCCATCTCCTCGGTGGTGGTCGCGCTCGCGGCCGATCTGACGCGCGAGCAGCACCGCACCAAGACCATGGCGATGATCGGCGCGACGATCGGGCTCGCCTTCGCCACCTCGCTGGTCGCGGCCCCCCTGCTTTACCGCTGGATCGGCATGGGCGGCCTGTTCGCGCTCACCGGGGCGCTGTGCATCGCCGCGATCGGGGTCGTAAAAGGCGTGGTCCCTGAGCCGCCGCGCGGGGCCGCGCCGCGCGCAGCTGTCGCGCTCGCCATGGCGCTCGGTCCGGAGCTGTTGCGAGTCAACCTCGGCATTTTCGTGCTGCATCTCGTGCAGATGGCGATGTTCGTGGTCCTCCCGCTGCGCCTGGTCGACGCGGGGCTCGAGCTCTCGAGCCACTGGAAGCTCTATCTGCCGGTCGTGCTGGCGTCCTTCGCCCTCATGGCGCCGCCGATCTTCTACGCCGACCGGCGCAATCGCCCCAAGCCGGTGCTCGTCGGCGCAATCGCGCTGCTGATCGTGGTCGAGCTCGGCCTGCGCGCGGCGGGCTCGGTCGCGGCGTATGCCCTGGCGATCCTCGCCTTTTTCGTCGCGTTCAACATTCTGGAGGCGCTGCTGCCGTCGCTCGTCACGCGACTGGCGCCTGCTGCCGCGCGCGGCACGGCGATCGGCGTCTACAACACCACGCAGACGCTGGGCCTTTTCTTCGGCGGCCTGGCCGGTGGCTGGCTTGCCGAACACTACGGCGCAGGCGCCGTTTACGCAGCGTGTGCCTTAGTATGCGGGGTGTGGCTCGCCGCCGCGCTGCGCATGCGGCCGCTGCCGGGCGCCGTCAACGGGCTTTCGAGTGTCACGTTTAGCATCGCAGCAGGAGTGAACCTCGAGGGGCTGGGCGAGGCGCTCGCCGCGGTGCGCGGCGTGCGCGAGGCCGAGGTCCTCATGCAGGAACGCATCGCTCATATCAAGGTACTACCCGGGCAGTGGGACGAGGCGAGCGTGCGCAAGCTGGTTACCGGAGAGGTGTGACATGGCATCCGTGAACAAGGTGATCATCGTCGGCAATCTTGGCGCCGACCCCGAGACGCGTTACCTGCCCAGCGGCGAGGCGGTGACCAACATCCGCGTCGCCACCACCGACCGCTGGAAGGACAAGCAAAGCGGGGAGATGAAGGAGGCGACCGAATGGCACCGCATCGCCTTCTTCGGCAAGCTCGCCACCATTGCCGGCGAGTACCTGAAGAAAGGCTCGCAGGTGTATGTCGAAGGCCAGCTGCGCACGCGCAAGTGGCAGGACAAGGACGGCCAGGACCGCTACTCCACCGAGATCCGCGCCGACGTGATGCAAATGCTCGGCCGGCGCGAGGGCGCGGGCGAGCCGCGCGAGCCGGCCGCAGGGCGGGGCGCCGAAGCCAAGGCACCTGCCGCCGCGGCGAAGAAGCCGGCCGGCAAGTTCGACGACATGGAAGACGACATTCCTTTCTGAAATCAGCGATATAATCGCGGCCCATGCCGATCTACGAGTACCGTTGCGAGGCCTGCGGCCACGAGGACGAGCACCTGCAGAAGGTGTCCGAGGCGCCGCTTACCGTGTGCCCCGCCTGCGGCAAGCCGAGCTACCGCAAGCAGTTGAGCGCCGCCGGCTTCCAGCTCAAGGGCACGGGCTGGTACGCCACCGACTTCAAGGGCGGAGCGAAGAAGAAGACCGACAAATCCGAAAAGACCGAGAAGCCCGCCGAGTCGAAGACCGACAGCAAGACGGACACCAAGTCCGATAGCAAGTCCGACAGCAAGCCCGACAGCAAATCCGAATCGAAAGCCGCGGCCTGAGGGCCGCGTGAGGAAATCCTTCCTCTCCGGCGCGGTGCGGAAGCATTTCATCACCGGCCTGCTCATCTGGATCCCGCTGGTCATCACGATCTGGGTGCTGAAGGTCATCTTCGACGCGCTCGACCAGTCGCTGCTCCTGCTGCCGGCGTCGTTCCAGACCGAGAGCTGGCTCGGCGTGCACATTCCCGGCCTGGGAGCGGTGCTGACCCTGGTCGTGGTGTTCATCACGGGCGTGTTTGCCACCAACTTCTTCGGCGCGCAGCTGGTGGCGCTGTGGCACGACGTGCTCAACCGCATCCCGGTGGTCAACTCGATCTACTCGAGCGTCAAGCAGATCTCCGACACGCTCTTCTCCTCGAGCGGGCAGGCGTTCCGCAAGGCGCTGCTCGTGCAGTGGCCCCACCCCGGGATGTGGACCCTCGCCTTCCTCACCGGCACGCCCGGCGGCGACGTCGTCAGCCACGTGCCCGCCGACTGCGTTAGCGTGTACGTGCCCACCACGCCTAACCCGACCGGCGGCTACTTCGTGATCGTGCGCCGCGCCGACGTGATCGAGCTCGACATGAGCGTCGACCAGGCGCTCAAGTACATCATCTCGATGGGCGTGGTGCCGCCCGCGAAGTAGCGCCATGCGCACGCACTACTGCGGCGAGGTTTCCGCCGCGCTCGTCGATCGCAGCGTGACGCTGTGCGGCTGGGCAAACCGCCCGCGCGACCACGGCGGCGTGATCTTCATCGACCTCGCCGACCGCGAAGGCCTCGCGCAGGTGGTCTGCCATCCGGAGCGCCGGCCGGTGTTCGAGGTCGCCGAAAAGGTGCGCAACCAGTTTGTCCTGCGCGTGACGGGAAAGGTACGCCGCCGCATCGAGGGCACCGTCAACCCGAAGCTGCGCACCGGCGAGGTCGAGGTCGTGGCCGAGGAGCTCGAGATCCTCAACCCGTCGGTGCCGCCGCCGTTCCAGCTCGACGACGAGAACCTGTCCGAGACGGTTCGGCTCGAGCATCGCGTGCTCGATCTCAGGCGCGAGCCGATGCAGAAGAACCTGCGCCTGCGCTACCGCGCCGCCATGGCGGTGCGGCGCTTCCTCGACCAGCACGGCTTCATCGACATCGAGACCCCGGTGCTCTACAAGTCGACCCCCGAGGGCGCGCGCGAGTTTCTGGTGCCCTCGCGCCTGCACGCCGGCCACTTCTACGCGCTGCCGCAGTCGCCGCAGCTCTTCAAGCAGATGCTGATGGTCGCGGGCTTCGACCGCTACTACCAGATCGTGAAGTGCTTCCGCGACGAGGACCTGCGCGCCGACCGGCAGCCCGAGTTCACGCAGATCGACATCGAGACCTCGTTTCTCGCCGAGGAGGAGATCCGCGGCCTGATGGAGGCGCTGGTGCGCCACGCGTTTCGCGAGGCGGCCGAGGTGGAGCTGCCCGCGCCGTTCCCGGTGCTGACCTACGACGAAGCGATGCGCGACTACGGTGTCGACAAGCCCGACCTGCGCGTGCCGCTCAAGCTCACCGAGCTCACCGACGCGGTGCGGGACGTCGAGTTCAAGGTGTTCTCCGGGCCGGCCAACACCGCGGGCAGCCGGGTCTGCGGCCTGCGCGTGCCGGGCGGCGGCGGGCTCACGCGCGGCGAGCTTGACGGCTATGGCGAGTTCGCCAAGACGCTCGGCGCCAAGGGCCTGGCGTGGATCAAGGTCAACGAGCGC
>Ga0075425_100002105_pt1 | contig 19719 bp, 19 predicted proteins | sample SoiMethybrSBSTD4_FD_75300 | JGI IMG/M metagenome (GOLD analysis project Ga0075425, IMG submission 75300) | Bulk soil microbial communities from a Populus tree surrounding site in Tennessee, USA - Soil MetaG P. TD hybrid SBSTD4 | ecosystem: Environmental > Terrestrial > Soil > Tree plantation... | reverse complement strand
CTAAGGACGGAGGAGTCGTCCGGTGGATCTCAACGCTTACTCTTGCTCCCGCTCTCGTCGTTTCCAGGCGCTGCATCCTCCTGCGGCGGATCCCCAGGCGAAGGTGTCGCGTCCCGTTCCACCCTGCTCTTCGCCTCCATCATGATCGTCGCTTCCCGTTTTCGCAGCGTCCCTTCCAGCCCCATGATCGCCGCCCCCAGCAGCGACTTCTTCTTCACTTCCTCCTCAAACTCTTCCTCCGTCATCTCCTCGTAGCGATCCCTACTCCCCATCAAATGCACCAGGAGCCCGATAAGCCCGCCTACAACAATCAATCCCAGCATCCATCCCGTCATGGTTCGCTTCCGTTCTAGTTTGTCCGCTGCCGCTGAATCCCCTATTCTGTACCAGCAAATCGCTTCTCAACCAGAATGTCACTTCCATTTCTCGCGGAAATTCTCTCCTTCCTGTCCCTGGCCATCTGGCTGGTCCTCTTTTTCTCTTGGGGCAAGTTTTGGCGCATCTGGGAATCCGACGCTGACCATTCCGTCGTGTCCGCTCCGCAGTATTGGCCGCGCGTCACCGCCGTCATTCCCGCGCGCAACGAAGCCGCTTCGATCGCCGCTGTCATTGTCGCGCTCGCCAGACAGGATTACCCCGGCGAGTTCTCCGCCATCATCGTGGACGACCACAGCGAAGACGCTACTGCAGAATTGGCCCGCAACGCCGGAATCGAATCGGGCGCCCAATCCCGCTTCCAAGTCATCACCGCGCCTAATCTCGCTGCTGGCTGGACCGGTAAGCTCTGGGCCCTCAACTCCGGCATTGGCGTGGCCACCGCCAAAAATCCCGCCCCCGAATTTCTTTGGTTCACCGACGCCGACGTCGCCCACGGACCAGACACTCTCCGTCGTCTCGTCACCCGCGCCCAACAGAACAACCTAGACCTAACCTCCCTCATGGTCCTTCTCGAATCGCAGACCTTTGCCGAACGCCTGCTCATCCCCGCCTTCCTCTATTTTTTTCTGATGCTCTATCCGCCCAACTGGATCGCCAACCCGCGCGCCAAAACCGCCGGTGCCGCCGGCGGCTGCATCCTTCTGCACCGCACCGCTCTCGAACGCATCGGCGGTCTCGCCTCTATCCGCAACGAAATCATCGACGACTGTTCCCTCGCCCGCGCCGTCAAACGCTCTGGCGGAAAGATCTGGATGGGCCTAACGCGCGCCAGCCACAGCCTCCGCGGCGATTCCGGCCTCGCCGAAATCCGCGACATGATCGCTCGCACAGCCTTCGCCCAACTCCACTATTCCGCTCTGCAACTCCTCGGCACACTCACTGGCCTCACCATTACTTTTCTCGTTCCCGTTGCGCTTACCTTCGCTCCGAGTCCGCGCATCTGGCTCCCCGCTCTCCTCGCCTGGTGCCTCATGACCGCATCTTTTCTTCCCACGGTCACGTTCTATCGCCTATCGCCGCTCTGGTCGCCACTGCTTCCGCTCTCCGCACTGTTCTATTCTTACGCGACGTTCCTCTCCGCCCTCCGTCATTGGCAAGGCCGCGGCGCCCAATGGAAAGGCCGCTCCCAAACCAAGATTTCTTCTAGTTCTCATTAGTCCGAATTGCACAGGTGCAGCGAGTTTTCTTTTGCTGGGACTTAGTGTCGCTGCCGAATTCCAGGTCGTCGATGTCAATGTCGCGATCAATAAGAATTCGAATTTCAGAACCAGCTTGTACCTGGCGCTGCAGGTAGCTCTGCGGCGGATTATAGAATCGCAGAAGATGGAAACGCCGATTGAAGCTCGCGCAGGGATCGGGCAGAAGCTGCTCGAGGCTGCCTCGGCAAAAGTCTCCGCCTACGGCGTAAAGCTGACCGGCGCGGATGTGAAAGATATCATGCTCGTCGGCGAATTGAGGTCGGCATTCGCCCAAATTCTTAAAGCGCAAAAAGAAGGGCAGGCAAAACTGGAACGCACGCGCGGCGAAACTGCTGCACTTCGTAGTTTGGCCAATGCGGCCAAAATGATTGAAGACCATCCAAACCTGCTTCAATTGCGGGCCCTGCAGTCCCTGTCCGAATCGTCCGGGAACACGCTGGTGTTTGGTGTTCCCAATCACGAATTAACTTTCTTGAAGGCCAACAAAAACATCCAACCCGGACCAACCGATAAGCCGCCGGTGGCGGAGTAAATTACTTGGCTTGTCCGCAGCGGTGCATTCGTCGGTGGTTCGCTCTTCTTCTTGGCAGCCATTGCAATTTTCTGCTAATCTGCCTCTTGGTAGTGGGCTGCATCCCGTCGGCCGCTCTTGCGGCTACTTTCCAGCAAAGTGAGGGAGCGGCACCGGAGCCCAACATGAGCGTTCCGTCCAAGTTCAGCGACGGCAAGATCACCGTGCCTTCGCTGCTTCACAGAAAATCTCTCGCGCCGCAAGACGCCACCAAGATTACGTGCCTCACGGCCTACGACTATCCCACTGCGCGTCTGCTCGACGAAGCGGGCATCGAAGTCCTGCTGGTCGGCGATTCGCTCGGCATGGTCATGCTCGGCCACGAAACCACGTTATCCGTAACCGTGGACGAAATGCTGCACCACACCCGCGCCGTGCGCAGAGGAACCAAGCGCGCCCTCGTCGTCGCCGACATGCCCTTTGGCAGCTATCACTCCGACCTCGGCGAATCTGTCCGAAACGCCGTCCGCTTCGTCAAAGAAGCCGGTGCCGAAGCCGTCAAAGTCGAAGGCGGTGAACGCCGTCTCGAACTCATCGTGCGCCTCACCGAATCCGAAATTCCCGTGATGGGCCACGTTGGCCTCACTCCGCAATCGCTGCACGCGATGGGCGGCTTCAAAGTTCAGGGCAAAACTCCCGACGCTGCTGAACAACTCGTTCGCGATGCGCGCGCCGTCGAAGCCGCAGGGGCATTCGCCATCGTGCTGGAGGGTATTCCGCGCGAACTCGCCGCGCTCATCACCCGCGAACTGCGCATTCCTACCATCGGCATTGGCGCCGGCTCCGAATGCGATGGCCAGATTCTCGTCATTCACGATCTGTTGGGACTCAGCTTCAGTCCGCAGCCTAAATTCGCGCGCCAGTACACCAATCTCAGCGAAGTCATTTCCAGCGCCGTCCGCGAATATTGCACTGACGTGCGCCGCGGCAGCTTCCCTTCCGACGCCGAGTCCTACCACATGCCCGAACCGCGCTCACTCCGCAAGGAAATCAACATGGACGTCGAACTCACCGATTAGCTGCCTATGTCCGGCACCACGAATTTGCCATTGCGAGCGAAGAAAGGAATCTCTCTCCCTGCTCCATTCTCCAGCATCGTTTCCGGAGGACACCATGACGCCTGAACTGACGCGCCAGCTTTTTGACTATAACCACTGGGCCAACCAGCGCGCGCTCGACGCCGCGGCGCAGCTCACCGACGAACAATTCGTCAAGCCGCTCTGCTCCAGCTTTTCCTCAGTGCGCGACACACTCGCTCACATCTGCGGGGGCGAATTTGTCTGGTTCGAACGCTTCCAAGGCCGGTCGCCTTCTTCCTTTCCCGAAACGTCCGACTTGCAGACCGTCGCGGCGTTGCGCGAATTCTGGAAGCCTCACGCGGAAAACCTTCTGGCCTTTGCCGCGGGCGTTTCACAAGGCGATCTCGATCGTGTGATGGAATACCGGACATTCAAGTTCGGGGTGTACCAGAATCCGCTCTGGCAATCGCTGCAGCATGTCGCCAATCACGGCACCTATCACCGCGGCCAGGTCACGACGCTACTGCGTCAGCTCGGCGCCAAACCCATCCTCACTGACCTCATGCACTTCTACCGCGAACGCTCCACCGCCGCCTCCGCATGATCTATCTATTCAGCGCTAAAAACACTGGCCATCCTGATGGTTCGGCGCTCTCGCGCCGAATCCGAACGATCTCAAAGTCAACCGTCGGCATGGCCTGCTAGAATCTCCACCGATGGAAATCATTCGCACCGTCTCCTGGATGAAGCAGGCCGCGCGGCAAGCGCGCGAGGAAAATCACGTCATCGGAATGGTGCCCACCATGGGTGCGCTGCACGACGGCCATTTGTCGCTGCTCCGCCGCGCCAAATCCGAGTGCTCCAAAGTGTTTGTATCCATCTTCGTAAACCCGACGCAGTTCGGACCCAACGAAGACCTCTCCAAATATCCGCGGACATTTGAATCCGACGCCGCGAAACTCGAAGCCGCTGGCGTGGATGTGCTGTTCGCGCCGGATGCGAAAGAAATCTACCCGGCAGGCTTCACGACATACGTGACGGTCGAAAGGCTCAGCGATCGGCTGGAAGGGCGTTCGCGGCCGGGACATTTTCGCGGCGTCGCGACGGTGGTACTGAAGCTCTTCGAGATCGTGCAACCGCACTTCGCATTTTTTGGCAGGAAAGACGCGCAGCAGTCCCGCATCCTGCAGCGCATGCTGCTGGACCTGAACTCCGACGTGGAACTGGCGCTGTGTCCGATTGTGCGCGAGCCGGATGGGTTGGCGCTGTCTTCGCGCAACGCGTACCTAGCTCCGGAAGAACGCCGGGCGGCGGCTGTTCTGCATCGTGCCCTGCAAGCTGCTTCGCGCGAAATTTCGGCCAACATAAGCGACGCTCTTACATTACAAGAGGCGGTACGGGAAATACTGGCGCAGGAAAAACTGGCCCGTGTGGACTATGTTGAAGTTGCCGATGCGGATTCGTTTGAGCCAGTAGCACGCATCGCTTCGCGCCCCGCCTATCTTCTGCTCGCCGTTTTCATTGGCAAGACTCGCTTGATTGACAATCTCCTGATTGAATCGTCGCCCGATTCCGGCGATCTCATTTGCTCGCTCTGAGCGATGAGCGAAAGAAAACAGGTTCCTCGCTGTGCCTGGAACTGTGGGTTGATCGTTATCCTTGTTCCTTCACTTTGGCTAACACTTCGGCGGCGTGACCTTTCGCTTTGGCGGGATCCCAGATGTGTTCGACTCTACCGTCGGCGCCGATCAGAAATGTGCTGCGTACGGTGCCGGGGAAAATCCGGCCCATGAATTTTTTGGGCCGCCAGACGCCGTAGGCTTCGACGATTTTGCGGGTCGGATCGCCGACCAGCGAGAAATTTAGTTTTTGTTTGGTTCTGAATTTCGCCAACGCTGCTTCCGGATCAGGGCTGGCGCCCAGGATTACCGCGTTCAGCTTGTCGAATTCCTTCTTTGCGTCGCGAAACTCGGACGCTTCGGTGGTTCAACCGGGAGTGTTGGCTTTAGGGAAGAAAAACAGCACGACGCGTTTGCCGTGAAAATCGTGCAGGGAAATATCTGTGCCGGCATCGCTCTTTAGCGTGAAGTCTGGCGCCTTTTGTCCAATGTTCAGCATGTTTCATCCTAACATCTCAAAAATGCGCCCGCCTCGGAAGGCGGCCGCTACATTAGCCGAGCAGCTTTCTTAGGAGGTCGTTGACGGCCTGCGGGTTGGCCTGGCCGCGAGTTCCCTTCATTACCTGGCCGACAAAAAACTTGAAGACGCCTTCGTTGCCGGATTTGTACTTGGCGACGTTATCGGAATTCCTTTCGATTACTTCGCGGGCGATTTGTTCGAGCGAATCCCTGCTGACCTGCGCGCCCAGTCCTTCGGCTTCCACGATTTGCGCAGCGCTGCGGCCATCTTCAAACATTTTGGCGAAGACTTTTTTGGCGACTGCCCCGGTAATTTTTCCGCCTTCGACGAGTCGAATCAGCTCGGCAAGTCCCTTGGGGGAAACCGGACTCGCCTTAATATCCTTGCCGCTGTCGTTGAGACGGCGCAGCAGTTCGGTTTGCATCCAGTTGGCGGCGGCTTTGCCGGGTGCGCCGGCTTTCACCGCTTCCTCAAAGTATTGCGCGAGGTCGGTCGAATCGGTCAGCACAGCGGCGTCGTAGGCAGTTACTCCACAGGTTGCAACAAAGCGGTCGCGCTTTGCCGTGGGAAGTTCCGGCAAGGCGTTCCGAACGGCTTCGCGCCACGCGGGGCTGACGTGCACGGGAAGAAGATCGGGTTCCGGGAAGTAGCGGTAGTCGTGCGCTTTCTCTTTCGAACGCATGGCCACGGTGTAGCCCTCGGCTTGATGCCACAAGCGCGTTTCCTGAGCGATTTTGCCGCCGTTTTCGACGACGCCGATGTGGCGTTCGATTTCGTGTTCGAGCGCCTTGACCAGGAAGCGGAAGGAATTGAGGTTTTTGACTTCGACTTTGGTGCCGAGTTCCTTCGCACCTTTTAGCCGGACGCTGACGTTGGCATCGCAGCGCAGCGAGCCTTCTTCCATGTTGCAGTCGCTCACGCCGGTGTACAGCATGATCTGCCGGAGCGTAGTTAAGTACGCGTAGGCTTCTTCGGGCGCGCGCATGTCCGGCTCGCTGACGATTTCAGCGAGCGGAGTGCCGCAGCGGTTGTAGTCCACATAACCCTTGGTGGCGGAATCCTTGAAACCTTCGTGCAGGTTTTTCGCGGCGTCTTCTTCCAGATGCAGACGAGTAATGCCGATGCGTTTTCTCGCGCCGCCGATTTCGATATCAATGTAGCCCCGGGTGGCGAGCGGACGTTCGTACTGCGAAATCTGGTAACCCTTGGGCAGGTCGGGATAGAAATAATTTTTGCGGGCGAAGCGGGAATGCTCGTGCACCGTACAATTCAGCGCCAGCGCCGCTTGCATGCCGAGTTCGACGGCGCGCTTGTTCAGGACCGGGAGGGTGCCGGGCAGGCCAAGGCAGACCGGGCAGGTGTTCACGTTGGGAGCGTCGCCAAATTGCGTGGAGCAGCCGCAGAAGATTTTGGTCTTGGTCAGCAGCTGGACGTGTACTTCCAGGCCAATCACGACCTCATACTTCGCCATAACCTCCGGCGCGATTGCTATTTCTGCGGCGTTCCTGGTCATAGCGTCCCCAAATTATAGCACCCAGTTGAGTTCGACCTGCTCGACGGATAGTGATTGAAAAAGGCTTGCCGTCGAGGTGGGCAGCGGAGCTCACCGCCTGGCTTTTTTCGTATGTATGGCAAGCAAAGGAGCTGGAGACGCGTTTCACGGAATAATGGATACCAGGAGCGAAATCGAGGCCGTGCGGATTCCCGAAATGGAAAAAGTGCAGGGCGCGATTCGTTTGCTATCCTGCTGAAATGCGACTTGTACTTACTCTGTTTCTATTGACGAGTTCTCTTTCAGCACAAACCCCTCTGCAAGGTGAAATCCGTAAAATTGCAGGGGATGCGCGCGGGAAGGTGGCAGTGGCTTGTTCGCTGCCGGGATCCAATTTGAATTGCGATCTGGAGGAGCATTCGCGGCCGCCGATGCAGTCGGTATTCAAACTGCCGCTGGCGGTGTACGCGCTGCACTTGGTTGAGAAAGGAAAGTTTTCTTTGGATCAGGCGATACGGTTTCTGCCGAGTGACCGGATCCTGCCGGAAACGTACAGCCCGTTGCAGCACAAATATCCGAACGGCGATGTGGATGTGCCGCTGCGCGAGTTGTTGCGATTGGCGGCGTCGTTGAGCGATAACGCAGCGGCGGACACGGTGTTGCGGGTGGCGGGAGGGCCGGCTGAAGTAGACGGGTATATCAAATCGCTGGGCGTGCCGGGTTTTCATCTGGAAGACGGCGAGCACGCGTTGCATCGCGATGCCTCGGCGCAGTACCGGAATTGGCTTACCGCAGCGGGCGCGGTGCAACTGCTTCGGCGCTTGAGCGACAACTCTCCGCTGACTGCCGAGCACACCGAACTGCTGCTAGGTTGGATGAAGGATTCGCCCACCGGCGCACACCGCGTCAAGGCGGGGCTTCCGGAGGACGTGATCGTGATGCACAAGACCGGCACGTCGGGAGTAAAAGACGGAGTGGCATCCGCTACAAACGATATAGCGCTGATTACGCTGCCAGATGGACGGCGGCTGGCGCTGGCGGTTTTTGTGACAGACTCGAGAGCTGATGAAGCGACGCGTGAAGGTGTGATCGCGCGAATCGCAAAGGCAGCGTATTCGGCCGCTGCGGCGAAATAGTAAGCATGAAATGTTGTTCGAGGCGTGGATTAGGGACAGGACTCATGCGAATCTTGCCTAAACGATACGCGATCGCAAAGATGCTTTCTCGTCGGCCTGCTCTCGATCGTGATTTGTGCGTTGGGCTTGGTAGTCTTGGCTCATTTACGCCGAGGCGTGTCCGGGAAGTCGACCTCGAGCGGGATCTTTCTGAAATGAGGAAAGCGATTGACAGTTACGCCCTTGACCCCCAGCGGCCTCCGCAATCGTTGAGCGACATGGTTGAAGGTAACTATCTTGGAGATATTCCAATCGACCCGATTACCCGAGAAAAGGATTGGATCGCATCGCGAGAGCCGCAATCGCGCAACCCGACGCTTTCCGTAACGGGCATAGCTGATGGGCATTCGGCATCAACCAAAATCAGCAGCAAAGGCAGCACTCACAATTCCTGGTGACGAGTGTTCAGGTAAGCAGCGATGGCATTTTGCGCCGTCATGGTGAGGGTTTTTGGGACGCTGCCGAGAGCAAACCACTTCACTTCCTGTGTTTTGTCCGGCTCGCAATTCCGGGCTTCTCCACTCACAATCCGGCCCAGGTAGGCCGGCGCGACCCAGTGCTGCCCTTCGTTGGGCAAAACATGGTCGGTCACGCATAACAGGCGAAGCAATTCGACCTCCACTCCGGCTTCTTCGCGGGCTTCGCGTGCCGCGCACTGTTCCAGATTCTCGAGGAAATCCACCTTTCCGCCGACTATGCCCCAGCAGCCAGCTTCGGGGGAGCACTTGCGCAAGGTGAGGAGAACGCGGCCTTGCGCATCGACCAGCAGCACGCCTACGCCGACGCGGGGGACATTGCTATGCGGGCGAGCTTCAGAGGTCTCACAATCCATAAGCTCCATCCTTCTCTGACGGGGCTGTCTGTGCCAAGTATTTTTCCGCGAGGGCATAGCCACCGAAGAGGATCGCGGCGTAAAGCGCGTCGCCAGCCAGGGTGTTCCAGAAATAGGGGATGGCATTGACGAAGCACGTGGCGAGACCAGCGGATGTCTTTGGATAGAAATTGCCAAATGCCCACAGAGCGAAATTGGTGACGACGAAGAATTGCAGGGCGCCGAGGAGGACGGCCCAGCCGATACGGGCGACAGTGCGGGACTGGGCGACCGAGCGACCGATGGCCACGCTTAGGGCGAAGCTGATGTAGACGATGAACATAAGTTTGTAAAGACCGACGAAAAAATCGCCAGCGAAAAGAGCGGCAAGCGGCAGCAGGAAGGCGACCAAGCGGTTACGGAAAAGCGAACCGGAGAAGATCGCCATGGCGCCGATGGGAGTGAAGTTCAATGGGTGTGGAACAACGCGGAGAGCGGCGGCAGCGACGGTCATTAAAGTTACGATGAGAAAACGTAGGAGATAAAAATTGCGATCGCTGTTTTCATTTTCGGACTTCATGGCCTTTGCTCCTTCAGATCACAAAACGTAAAACCGTCGCGGTTGACAACCTCACCGCGCTGCACTCCGATGGCCTTGCTAAAAATGGGTCCGGCACAGACAAATGTGTGGAATTCGCCATTTTCACCGCAGGGGTCAACGCCTGCGGGGAGATCGGCGAAAAATTGCGGAGTCAGTTCGCGGCCGGCGAAGGTGCGGTCGAGCTTTTTGGGGTCGATGCAGACGGCGATGGCGCGGAAGCCTTGCTGGCAGAATTCGCGGGCAAGTTCGCAGGTGTCGCGCTTCCAGATGGGAAAGATGGCGCGCATGTCGAGGCGCGCGAGGTTGCGTTCGCGGTACTCGCGCAGGTCCTGAAGAAAAATGTCACCAAAGGCTACGGTGTCGACGCCTTCGGCTAGCTGAGCACGGAGAGCCTGCTCCATGCGGGATTCGTAAATGGGATTGATACATTGCGGGGGGATGCGGACTTCGTGCAGCGGGAGGCCGAGAGCTCCGGCTTGCTGGATGAGCAGGCTGCGGCGAACACCGTGCATGCTGATGCGGTCGTAGTCATCGGTGACGGTGGTGAGCAGGCCGGTTACCCGGACGTCATCGCGTTGACGGAGGGCGTGCAGGGCCAGGGCGCTGTCCTTGCCGCCGCTCCAACAGAAAAGGACGGGCGTCGGGGCGAGTGATGGATGGAACGGTACCAGCGTTGATTGCATAGGCTGCCGACCCTTCAGGTTTACACCGTGCCGAGACGGGCGCAGCAAGCTGGGCCCCTAGCCAGAAGGCGGCCGTTACGTTTTCCCGCCGAAGCGATAGTTCATGCCGATGCGGAGTTCCCGGCCGAGAGCTGGGTAGCCGAGAGCGTCCTCATACGACTTGTCGAACAGATTAGCGGCGCGGAGATAGGCCGAGACGCCGTGGGCGATCTGGTAGGTGGTTGCAAGGTCGAAACGCGCGTAACCCGGAGTGCGCGTGAGGTCAAGGCCGAGGAAGTCGCTGTCTGTGCGTTGGCCGGAAAAGTAGCCCGAAGCGGTGACACCGAAGCGGCGCCAGGTAGCGAGCGCGGTAAGCGAGCCGGAGTTGACGGGGCGGCGGGCGAGGCGGTTGCCGGGAAGCTGCGTTAGATCGAACGGGTTGGCGGCGACAAGAATCAGGCTGTCGTCATAGGTGTAATTTCCGCGAACGCGCAACCAGCGATTCACGCGCCCTTCCGCGGTGATGTTGGTGCCGCGAGCGCGAGCGCGATCGGTGTTGAAAAAGTAGCCGAAGCCAAAAATGGGCCCGATGCCCGGCAGGTCGCAGAAATTATTGGATCCGTCGCAGAAGGCGAAGCTAATCATATTGTAGAAGCGACTGGAAAAATATTCACCGGTGAAGCGGACGCGATCTCCGGCGAGTTTCTGGTCGAGGCCGATGGTCCAGGTCTTGCTCGACTCGGGTTTGAGGTTGGGATTGCCGAGGTCGCCGAAGCGATCGTCAAAGATTTGGTCGAAGCGCGGTTCCTTGATGCCCTGGCCGTAGAAAGCGCGGAGGCGAGTTTCGCCCCAGAAGCCGCGGCCTTGCAGAAGAGCGAGCGAGGCCCCGGCGCGAGGTACAACGCGTGTGCCGAAATAGCCGTTGGCTTCCGCCCGAGCGCCGAAATTCAGCGACGCGCGAGGGTGAGGAGAGTAGCGGAAGTCGAGGAAGCCGGCCTGGTTGTTCCGGCGGACGTGGCCGAGGACCGTAGAGGGGATGCCGGCGTTCTCGACCTCGTACTGATAGCCAGCGGTGGCCGCGAAATTTTCTAACAAATAGCTTGATTGTGCGTTGAGGCTGGCGCGGTTGTATCGATAGTGGCTGCCGGGATCGGTGAAATCGCAGAACTGCGCGGTGGCAATCGCGGACGGATTGGTTTGCGGGCAGAAACCGAAGGGATCGTTGGTCGGAAAGAAACTTTGCAAGGGATTGGCGGTGAATTGGCGATTGTAGGATTCGGCGGCCATAAGCTGGTGGTGCCAGCGTTTGCCGGTGACGAAGTCCCACCGGGCGTTGGAGCTGAAGAAATGATAGTCGGTGTGGGAATCGGGGCTGGCAGGCTCGAGCAGAGTTTGTCCGGGAGTTTGCGCGTTGCTGGTGTTGTTGCGGAGCGTGAGGCGGAGTTGGTTTTCTTCACCCAGGCGGTAGCCGAAGTTGCCGGAGAGGGTGCGGTTAAGAAACACGTTCTGGTCCTGCGGGCCGTTGGTGGAGAAGTAAGAGGCAGCTCCGGAGTAATCGAAATTGCCGAGCAAGCCGCTCAACTGGGCGCCGCCGCGGCCAGTATCGAAATTTCCGCCTTCGGCAAAGACCAAGACTTCGGGAATGCGGGTAGTGCCGCGGTGAGTGAAGACCTGAATGACGCCGGAGACGGCGTCGGAGCCGTAGATGGCGGATTCGGCGCCACGAACGACTTCAACTTTGTCGATATTGTCCAGGGTGAAGTTGGCGAAGTCCACGGCGTTGCCGGGTTCGTTGACAGGAGTGCCGTCCACCAGGACTTTGGTGAAGGCGGAGTTGCCGCCATTCAGAAATACGGAAGCGGAGCCGCCCGTGGGGCCGGTGCGACCGATGGCGACGCCGGGAGAGGTGAGCAGCGCATCGGGCAATGTGACCGAGAGGCGGGCGTCCATGTCGTCGCGAGTGATGACGTCCACAGGCGCAGTGGTTTGCTGGATTTGCAGCGGCTGGGCTTGCGCGGTAACAACAACGCTGGAGGAAAGGCGTTCGAGATCGAGGCGCAGATCGAGCGTGCGTGGTTCGCCTGGACTGGTGAGCGCAAGATCGAATTCGCGGTTCGCGAACGGCTTACGCTGGAAAACAACATGGTAGTCGCCAGGAGGAAGCGTCAGTGTGTATGCGCCGTCGGTGGTGCTGGTGGCTTTCCACAGATGCGATTGGGGATCTTTGGCGAGTTGCGCGACGATCTGTACGCCGCCGACGCCGGCGCCGCTGGCGTCGAGAAGAGTCCCTTTGAGTTGCGCATCGGGTGAAGAGGACTGCGCTGGGGAGATTGAGTTGCTGCCGAAAAAAACCAGAGAAGCGAGAGCGCCAAGCAGGAAAGTTTTCATTGGTCTCCTCCGCTCCCTCACGCGCGGGAGTTGAAGGCTGTTCCCGAAGAGTCGAGTCAGCGCATAAAACCGCTGCTACCTCATCTCGACGGGACTGCGGACCTCGCCGGTCTCCTGGCTTGGCGGCGGTGCTGCAAGCAGCCTTCCCGGCCTTGCGCTGAACAAATGCGCGCTGGCAGTGGCGGCTCGCGGATCCGCTTTACAGTCGCGCGGCGGCGACGGCTGGCTCGGTTCGGGCTTGGCATAGCCCGCGACAGCGGCATAAAGCCGCTGCTAGAAAGAGAGCTCCGTCTTCCCGTGCACGAAGTCCGCGATTATTGTGGAGGGGCATAGCCCACTGTTGGTTATAGAAACACGGCCGCATCGCCGCGAAAAAAACGGAGCCGGCGCGAAAACAGATTCGCCAAGATCCGATGATGCCGGGCTGAAGCCCGGCGCTACATAAACCGTTTCAAACCTAACTTCCAGGCAGGATGCTCACGCGGGGGCGGCCGGACGCGCCGGTTTCCACGGTGAGCTGTGTCTGGAAAACTTGTTCGAGCAAATCACGCTTATAGACGCTGGCGGGCGGGCCGACGCGCAGCGCCTTGCCCTTTTGCAGCAGCACTACCTGGTCCGCGTACTCACCGGCGAGATTCAGCTCGTGCGTGACGACGACCACGGTGTAACGATTTTCGGCAGCGAGGCGGCGCAGGGTCTCGAGAAGATCGACCTGCGCGCCGATGTCGAGATGGAGTGTCGGCTCGTCCAGCAGCAGCAGCAAAGGTTGTTGCGCGAGTGCGCGAGCGAGGATGACGCGCTGCTTTTCGCCGCCAGAGATCTGATCCATCCAGCGGTCGACGAGATGCTCGGCGCCGACTTGCGCCAGGGCGTTTTGCGCGATGGTGACGTCTTCGCCGGATTCGAAGCGCAGCGACTTGCCGTAAGGGTGGCGGCCCTGCAGGACAAATTCCCAGGCCTTCGACGGAAAAAGCAGCTGGCTTTCCTGCTGGACCATGGCGATGCGCTGGCCACGTGCACGGGGCTCGAGTTGATGCGTGACGTTCCCATCAAGCAGCACGCGGCCGGAGAGAGGCTGCAGGGTTCCGGAAATAATTTGAAGCAAAGTGGATTTGCCGCTGGCGTTGGGGCCAAGAACGGCCACGAGTTCGCCGGCTTTAGCCTGGAAGCTGGTGGCTTCGAGCGTGAAAACGGGAGCTTGCTGAGGATTGGGGGCATAAGCGTAGCTGACTTGCTCGACGCTGAGGCGCGGTTCGTTCGTATTGCGTGGGGACTCTCCGGCAACGCGGTTACCGGATTTTACGGCGGAGGTCATGCAAACCTCCGGCGCAGCAAGTAGATGAACAGCGGAGCGCCGGCGATCGCTGTAATGGCGCCGACGGGAAGTTCGCTGGGGGCGGCTATGGTGCGGGCGAGGATGTCCGCGATAACCACGGCGATAGCGCCGCCGAATGCGGAAGCGGGGATCAGGATGCGGTGATCGGCGCCGTAAATCATGCGCATCAGGTGAGGGATGAGCAGACCGACGTATCCGATGGCGCCGCTGACGGAGACGGCGAGTCCGGTGAGCGCGGACGCGGCGATGTACACGATGAGGCGCACGCGTCGAACGTCAACGCCAAGATGCATGGCTTCTTTTTCGCCGGAGAGCAGGAGATTGAGATCCGAGGCGGTGGAATAGATCACGACCGCCGCCACAGCGAACCCTATGCGCAAAACCCAAGCCAACGGCTTCGACGGAACTGCGGTGAGTTCACCCATGAGCCAATATGTCATACCGCGGAAATTGCTGCTGGGTAAGGTGGTCAACAGCAGTGCGATGAGTGCAGAGAGAAGAGAGGCGATGATGACGCCGCCAAGCAGAAGCGTGGTGCTGTCAATCTGGCCGTTGCGATGGCCAAGAACGTACACAGCGGCGATGGCGAGCGCGGCTCCAAGAAATGCCCCAAGCGGAGTGAAGACGGCGGCAATTTCGGGCGTCAAGGCCAGGTGCGGCTCGAAGAGAAGAGCAAGAATTGCGCCGACGGCCGCGCCACTGGAGACGCCGAGCACGTAAGGATCGGCGAGCGGGTTACGCAAAAGCGCTTGGAAGCTGGTGCCTGCGATGGACAGAGCTGCGCCGACGAACGCACCCAACAGAATGCGCGGGAGACGAAGGTTGAGGATGAGGCGGTATTCCGCAGCAACATCGCTGCTTTTGCCAAGAAAAACACGCAGCAGGTCGCGGCCGAGTCCGTAGAGCGAAACGTGGATGGCGCCGAATTTGAGGGCCAGAACCATCACGCAAAAAAGAATGAGCGCGAGGATCAGACACTGCAGCAAAATGCGGCTGAGGGTCAGCGGCCGCATCAGTTTTTGACCTCTGCAACCGGGGCCGGATTTGCACTAGTTGTTGCAGAAGGTCCGTCGAACGCTTTGGGGTGCAGCTGATGCGCGAGCTCTTCCACCGCAGAAAATAAGCGGGGCGCCGGCCGATTGATGGCCTCGCTGATTACAGCAAACTTGCGCCGCTTCACGGCGTCGAGCAGATCCCAACCAGGGCGTTTTGCCAGCGCCTCGACGTCGTGCGCAACTTGTTCGGAATGGCCATTGGCAAAAACCAGGAATTCCGGCTGCAAGCGGACCATTTCCTCCAGACTGATATGCGGCCAGTCCTGCGAGGACTCGACGACAGAAACTGCGCCGGCATGGGAGAGGGCATCGGCGATAAAAGTGTGTTTACCGACGGAGATTAGCGGGTCCGTCCATACAACAAAAAGGACGCGTGTTGGCTGTACGTTGTGCAGCTCTTGCTGCAAAACTTTTTCTTGTTGGAGCAGCCTGGCATCCAGAGCTTCACCGGCAGCCGGATTGCCCAAGACATCGGCGAGGCGTCGAACGGAGCTGCGAATTTCATCCATGCTGTGCGGATCGGTGGAATATGTCGCGATGCCGAGGCGCTCCAGCTGCTGAACGGTTTCGAGCCGGTTCAGGCTTTTGATGACCAGCACGACATCGGGTTTGAGTTGCGCAATTTCCTCGAGGCTGGGATTGGTGGCGCCGCCCACCTTGTGGATTTTTGTGGCGGCTTCTGGATAATCGCAATAGTCGGTGTCACCGACCAGTAGATTTGCCAGGCCGAGAGCGTAGATTGACTCGGTGACGCTGGGCGCCAGGGAAACGATACGGCGGACAGGAATCGGGATCCGTACGGTGCGGCCCGTCTCGTCGGAAACGGTGCGGATCGCACCCTGCCGTGCGGACGTGGTCGGCCGCTCGGCTCGCGTGCCCGAAGCGGCCGCCAGCATCGCCAAGGAAAGGAACGCTGAAACGAGCGCGCGACGCAGCTGCTGAAATGGAAGGCCAAGATTCAAAATTAGTGCGGCCCTCTAGAACGAGCCGATTCCTTGTCTGCGACGATTCAAAAAGCAAAAATGGCCCGCGAGTCTCGGGCCACCAGCGCAACTCCCTCTCGCGAGGAGTTTCACGAACCGCGGCACGGGAGGGTAGCCTGGCTTACGGCACTGAGCCGATTACAGTGGCGGGACCGCGGCCGAATCGCACGGCCTTCCCCGCTGCCCTTGCCTGCAAATTGTAAGGAGAGTGTAAGCTGCGAACGGCGGGCCCGTCAATCCAAGTACAGTTGTGTTCGAGGGCGGGTCAGCGGTTCTTCCAGTTGGGCTTGCGCTTTTCGACGAGGGCGTGCAGGCCTTCCTGGGAATCTTCGAGGCGATACAATTCGTTCAAGAAAATGCCCATGGAATGCTTAAGTCCATCGCGAAGAGACATGCCCATGCCGCCCAAGATGGCTCTTTTTGCCATGGTGAGCACGGCGCCGGAGTGGCCTGTCATGCGTGCGAGCAAGTCTTTTACGGTGGTTTCGAGCTGCGCCTCCGGTACCAGGCGATTGACCAGGCCAAGATCGAGAGCGCGCTCCGCGGTTACCGGTTCGCCGGTCAGAACAAGTTCCAGCGCGACTTTTGGACCGACTAGATAGGGAAGAATTGTGGAGGCCAGCGGCGGAAACATCCCGATTGTGATTTCCGGCTGGGCAAAGCGCGCTTTTGGCGTGGCAATGACCATATCGCCGAATGCGGCGAGCTCAGCACCACCGCCGATAGCCGGACCGTTCACCACGCAGATGACCGGCTTGGCCACGTCCACCATGGCGGCAAACGCCGCATGAAAGGCGTCAAGCATTTGAAAAACGCGCTGCGAAGTGTATTCGCCGACTTCAATGCCACCGCAAAACACCTTGCAGGCGGACTCCAGCAGAATGATCTTGATGTCTTCGCGGGAACCGACGTGGTCGATTCCTTCAGCCAGTTCGCGCAGCATGCCTTCGTTGAGAAGGTTGTGTTCCGGGCGACTCAGAGTCATGCGGGCCGCGCCGGCTTCCAGGCGAACCTTTACGAATTCGTAGTCTTCAATCCTCTTTTTCTGCGGCAAAACTACGAATTCTTCGGCATTGACCGTTTCGACCATCTTCGCCTCGCATAAGCGGTTGAAGGGCAGCTATCCCTCAACACGGTGATGCTAGCATGCCGGTTCGGACAGGTTTCGGTCGAGGTGGAAGTTGGTGCGCAAAGAGTTTGCTGTCCCCATGGCCGAGGGACTTCGTTATCCTATTGAACACCATGACCTGGGCGTCCGCCGCAACCGGAACGGCAATCGCATTGGCGCTCTCCGGAGCACTCGACAAAGACGGGTTCCCTTCCCCCGAGGCGTGGAACTACGCCCAACCGATTCGCTTTGATGCCGACTGGCAAGGTAGAAATGCCGATCCCCTTCGCGAAACGGAAGTGCGCCTGCTTTGGACGAACGAAACGCTCTTTCTACGCTTTCGTTGCAGTTACCGGAATTTGACCACCTTTTCCGACGGCGACCCGGACGGCAGGCGTTACCAATTATGGGATCGCGACGTTGCGGAAGTCTTTCTGCAACCCGATCCCTCTGAACCGCACCGCTATTGGGAATTCGAGGTCAGCCCAAACGGCAAGTGGATTGACCTGGACATTACTCTCGACAAACCGCCCGGACACCCGGCCAACCCGCGCAGCGGCATGAAATCACGCGTTCATTTTGACGAAAGAGAGAAAATTTGGACGGCGGAGATAGGGCTGCCGATGCGGACCCTTGCGCCAGCATTTGAACCTAAAGCGGACTGGCGCGTGAACTTCTTTCGTGTAGAAGGTCCGACGGAACCTCGTTTTTACTCTTCGTGGCAGCCGACCAACACCCCACAGCCCAATTTTCACGTCCCCGAAGCATTTGGCAAACTCAGCTTCCGATAATCGGCGCGCCAGAAGTATTCTTACTTGCCATGTACTCTCTCTCGTCGCGCGTGATCCTGGCATTTGTTCTATTCGCCGCCGCACCCAGCAAACGCAATGCCGTCGCGGCGAGCCCGCAAGATGGGCAGTCCACGGCAGCAGCGGTCGTCACAAAAGTGGAACCGCCGAACTGGTGGGTCGGACTGACGCCAGACCTGATGGTTCTGCTCGCGGGTCACGGGCTACAAGCTACGAAAGTCGCGTGCAATTTGCCGGACGTAGTGGTCGGGCGCACGCAGGCCACACAGGGCGGCGAATACTTGTTCGTGTGGTTGAAGTTTGGCCCGCAGTTGCGCTCCGGCACCGTCGTTTGCCGCGCGACTACACTTACCGGTGAAGCGTCGTTCGAATTGCCCATCGCCTCTAGACAGCCCACCGCGCAACGTTTTCACGGCTTGGATTCGGACGATGTGATCTACCTGATCATGCCGGACCGCTTTGCCAACGGCGATCCCACCAACGACGAACCCGCCGAATTCCCTGGTTCGCACGACCGCACAAAGCCTCGCGCATGGCATGGCGGCGATTTGCAAGGCGTTCGCGAGCATCTTTCTTATTTGAAAGAGCTGGGTGTCACCACGCTGTGGCTTACTCCGGTGGTGAAAAATGGAGCGACGCAGGACTACCACGGTTATGGCGTGGTTGATCTATATGCGGTTGATCCGCACCTGGGCACGCTCGAAGATTACAAGGGCCTGGCGTCCGACCTGCGCAAGCAGCGCATGAAACTGTTTTTTGACGCGGTGCCGAATCACGTTGGACCAAAACATCCGTGGGTGGCCAAGCCGCCTCTGCCCGACTGGTTCCATGGCAGTACGGAAAAACACCTGGATTCGTACTCGCCCGTCAAAGGCTCGTTTTACGGGAGGCCCGCGAACGCTCCTTTGGCCAACGATCCGTTCGAGGCGCTCGCTGATCCGCACGCAACGCCGGGCATGCGGCAAAACCTGACGGACGGCTGGTTTTTCGGTATCTTGCCGGATTTAAATACGGAAAACCCCGTCGTCGCGAAATATCTTTTGCAAAACTCCATCTGGTGGATCGAGTCTGCGGGTCTCGACGGCCTGCGCGTGGATACGTTTCCGTATGTTTCTCGGACGTTCTGGCAGCAGTGGCACACTGGCTTGCGCCGCATTTATCCCAACTTGACGACCATCGGCGAAGTCTTCCATCCCGATCCTGTGGTGACGTCGTTTTTTGCGGGCGGGGGGAAGGGCTGGGATGGAATCGATACTGGCTTATCGACGGTTTTTGATTTCCCGCTGTTTTTTGCGATCCGCGATGTACTGCTGCGCGGCGCTTCGGCTGGTCGTATCGCCAACGTCCTGCGGCAAGATGAGCTGTACCCGCATCCGGACTGGCTGGTGCCGTTTTTCGCGAATCACGACGTGCCGAGGATGACTAGTGAGGCGGGCGGTTCTGTAGATAAGCTGCTGTCGGCGATGGCGCTGACTCTGACGCTCCGCGGGATCCCGGAACTCTATTACGGCGACGAAATCGGCATGACGGGCGGCGGAGATCCGGACAATCGCCACGATTTCCCCGGAGGTTGGCCCGGCGACGCCCAGAATGCGTTCGCGCAGGAAGGGCGGACGATCGAGCAGCAGCGAGTTTTTGCGGCGACGCAAAAACTGCTGACACTTCGCCGCGAACACTCAGCGCTACGAACGGGGAGATTGTTTCACCTGTTTTCTGACGAAGGATCGTACATCTTCCTGCGCCAGACCGACGACGAGCGAATTGTGGTGGTGTTCAACAATCAGGCTTCGGCGCGAAGCTTGGCAATAATTCAACGAGACACACCCGCGAACCAAGCTTCGCGGACCAGACTGCTGTATGGCGAGGCCCTCGTCACCACGAACGGCAAGGAATTGCGAATCACGGCACCGGCGCAATCCGTTTCGATTTTTTC